>Ga0209056_10000571_pt1 | contig 40908 bp, 37 predicted proteins | sample GraSoiAngelo_114_FD_185876 | JGI IMG/M metagenome (GOLD analysis project Ga0209056, IMG submission 185876) | Grasslands soil microbial communities from the Angelo Coastal Reserve, California, USA - 14_0903_13_40cm (SPAdes) (version 2) | ecosystem: Environmental > Terrestrial > Soil > Grasslands... | reverse complement strand
CAAGCTCGACTACGACCGCATGGCCCGCGTCGTGCACGGGCTCACGCACGTCGTGCGGGCCCTCGCCGCACCATCGGGGACGTGATCACGGGGACATCGTGACCGGCGGCGTCGGGGCGGTCGGGGGGGTCGGGGGGGTCGGGGGGGTCGGCGGCACAGTCAACCGTTGCGCAGGATCTTGTCGATAGAATTCTCGCAACGCGTCATACAGCTCCGGTTGCTGCCGCCGGAGCTGGATCGGCTGCTCGAAGAACGTCTCGGTCGCGACCGCAAAGAATTCGGCCTTGTTCGTGGCGCCGTAGTAGTCGAGAACGGTGTCCCGTCCACTGGCGGCGGCCGATACGAGATCGTCATAGTGCCGTGCGATGATCGCAGCCCAATGCCGCACCGCGGACGGCGACTGCAGCGCGGGAGTGCCGTCGGCGACACCGTCCTGCTGATCCAGTTGGTGTGCGAACTCGTGCAACGTGACGTTCCGGCCATCCACGCTATCTACGGCCTGGGAGGCGACCGAGTCCCACGACAGAATCACGACACCATGCCGCCACGACTCACCCAGTCGAGCCTCGGTTGAGCCCAGATCGTACTTGAACCAGGTAGGACTCCGCGGCCGGTACGTCCCTGGATACACCAGCACCGTGCGCAGCCCCGGATAGCACCCCGCATCCAGATGGAGCAGCAGCACACACGCCTGCGCGGCGATCATGACCTTCATTTCTTCGGTGACGTCCAACCCGTCGCATCCTTCAATGATTTTTTCTCGCAGGAACACCTGAACCAGACGCAGCAGCTTCTCGCGTTCTGCGTCCGTGAGACGTCCGGCGACGGGGACCCGACGGCTGACGATCTCGCGCCAATGATCCGGGATGGGATCGGAAGCGAGCGTGGGCCGACGCCGCCACCGAACACCCATCAGCATGCGCCAGGTGAGGAAGTAGCTGCCGAAAATCAGTACGGCGGCGAGAACTGCGATTTCAAACGCCTCGAGGGCACTTCCGGAGCCCGTCACGAACCCAGCCGGGCGAATGCGCGCACCGGGAAGCTCCCCATTCCTCTCACGCGCGGCGGCACGGCAAAGAACCGGAAGCCCGAGTCGGGGAGCGACGCCAGGTTGGTCAGGTGTTCGACGATCGCGACGCCGGCGCCGAGCAGGATCGTGTGGGCGGGGCGGGTGCCGTCCTTGTCGTCGTCGATGTTCAGCGAATCGATGCCCACCAGCATCGCGCCGCTCCTGGCGAGATACTCGGCAGCGTCTTTCGTGAGGAAGGGATGCTGGCCGCTCGAGTATGTCTCAGAACGCCAGTGCTTGTCCCAGCCGGTGTGCACGAGGACGGCCTTCCCTTTTACGTCGCCGCCCGTGAAGCGTGCGGCATCGATCGCACGCTTCGCTCCGACATTCGCGCGCACGACAACACCGGTCAGATCGGCGACTGCTTCCAGCGCGTACCCCGCGACGTCGCGGCCGTCTTCGTAGCGATGGAACGGGGCATCGATGTAGGTCCCGGTGTTCGCAAGCAGCTCGATCTTCCCGATCTGGAAAGTCGTGCCCGGCGCGTACCGTGCTTTCGACGCGTCGCGCGAGAGCCAATCGCTGATCGTCGGCGAGGGGAGACCGCGGTAGGTCACCATGCCGTGCTCGATTTCGTGACTCAGATCGACGAGACGCTCAGCCATTGAACACGCGCGCGAGTGCTTTCAACAGCTGCCCATCGGGCGATGCCCCATCCGGCGCCTCGGACAGCACCGTCACCAGCCGGCGACGCAGCAGCGGATCGCGCGTCGCCTGAGCGGCAAACTGTACCGTCAGCGGGATGAACCAGGGAGCCTGACGGGCGCCCGAGCCGGCACGCGCCACCGCAGCGTACTGCTCGAAGAGCGCGAGCAGGAAAGCACCCTTGGAGGGGAAATGGCGATAGATCGCGCCCTTGGTGAATCCAGCGGCGAGCGCGACCTCATCAAGCGTCGCGATCTCGAAGCCGCGCTCCGCGAACAACTCGAGCCCAGCCGAGACGAGCAGTGCCCGGGTTTCAGCCTTGCGCCGCTGGTGAATGATTCCCACGGGTATCTAGGATACTGGCTGGGACCTTTGGCGCAAGCATCCACGAGGCTAAACTAGATACCAGTGGGTATCGGAGATACCGTTTGGTCCCTTGACTGAGCTAAGCGTCAGTCTAGGTTTGCGATTCGCCGCTTCATTGCGCGTCGGTTACGTACTCAGGAGAAGGAATGCCGTACATCATTGCCGAGCCGTGCATCAACGTCAAAGACCGCTCCTGCGTGGACGTCTGTCCGGTGGACTGCATCTACGAAGGGCCGGACATGCTGTACATCCATCCCGACGAGTGCATCGATTGCGGCGCCTGCGAGCCGGAGTGCCCGGTGACGGCGATCTTCCCCGAAGAGGACACTCCGCCGCAGTGGAAGGACTACATCGCGAAGAATCGCGACATCTTCCAGAGCGAGAACCCGCCCGGCAAGCCGCAGCGCAAAGGCTCCTAACTCAGAGTTGAGCCAGGAAGGCGTTCACGGCGTCGTTCACCAGCTGCGGTTGTTCCAGCGGCGACAGGTGACCCGATCCCGGGATGACCGTGAACTGCGCACCCGGAATAGCGCGAGCCATTTCCTCCATTCCTTCCGCCGGCGCAATCTGATCGTCGTCGCCCGCAACCACCAGAATCGGAATCCGAATTTGTCCAAGTAAGGGCGTCGAATCGGGGCGGTCTCGGAGCGCGCGCAGCGTGACGATCATTCCATACACCGGCTGTCGCTCGATCATTGTCGTCACCTCGCGCACCACCGCCGGTTGACGTTCGAGCGTGACCCGCGCGAGCAGCTTGGGCACAAGCTCCGCAGCGATCGCCCCGGGGCCCTCGCGTTCGGCTTTTGCGGCCATGATGTCGCGCGCGCGTTTTGCCTCCGGGGTGTCCGCAGTCGCTTTCGTGCTGCAGAGAATCGCTGCGCGCACGCGCGTCGGGAACGCGCGGAGCAACTCGAACGTGATGTAACCGCCCATCGATTGACCGCACACCACTACCTGGTCGACCTGCAGGTCATCGAGCATACGGACAAGACCGGTCGCCTGATCGGCGATCGAGTACGGACCAGCGCCAGCGGGAATATTCACCAGGCCCGCGCCCCAGACGTCCGGTACAACGCGTTCCCAGCGCGACAGCGCGGCGATTTGGTGCCGCCACATCGCGCTGTCGAACGGGAACCCATGAATGAAGAGTACCGGGAGATCAATCATGGCCAGGCAAAGGTATGCCAGAAAACGACTCGTTGAACGTTCGCGTCGGCACGTTGCAAAACGCTGAAGGCCTTTGCCCCATACGTCGGATCGAGACGCACGCCATGCTCGGCCGCTAACGCGCCGGCGCGCTCGCCCTCCTCGGTCGGATGACCATAACCCTTCCCCATCGCGTCCACCACGCGAATGCGGAGCGCGGAGCGCGGAACGCTGAACTCAATTCCTGCGCGACGGATCAGCGCCGCTGTTTTGCGCGCGAGCCGCAACGTACGCCACCGATTGGCGACGATCCGCGGCGCGACACGTACCCCGACGACCGCGGTGGACCACCCGAGCCACGCGACACCGAGTGCGATGCCTGCGGCTGTTCCCCCGGTGCCCAACGGGACGACGATCGTGTCGGGCGGCGCATCGAGCTGCGTGCCCAGCTCGAGCGCGGCGAGGAACTGGCCGAGCACTGCGCGCGGGTCGGCGCCGCCACCGGGAATCCAATGCGGCGCTCCTCGCCCGAGGTGATGCGCCGCGCGCCACGCGCGCAGCACCGCCCACGGCAAAGTGAAGAGGGAGGATGCGGAGACGACCAGATTCGCCGTGGCCGCGGTGCACGCCGCGACGGCCCGACTCACGCCGGTGTCGGGCTGCGGAAATGTGGCGACGGCGGTGCGGTAGCCTTGAGTCTTTGCGGAACGCGCGGTCGCGAGGCAGTGACTCGACCCGGTGGCACCGACGGTCACAAAAACCGACCGGGGCGGAACACCCGCGAGCAAAAACTCGAGACCGCGCACTTTGTTGCCGCCGGTCAGATCTTCACGTTTCAGCCACAGTGCCTGCAGTCCCAACGCGCGCGCGAGCGCCGGGTGCGCCTCGAGCGCCGCAGGCCAGGTCCCCAGACTGCACGGCGCGAACGCGGTGCGTATCTTTGTGGCCAACACTGCGGAGCGATTCATGCAAGTGACCACCGATTACATCCGTCATGCGGCGCGAGCCGCCCGCAAATGCGCGGGCGATCCGCTCGGCGGAGCCCCCCAGGCTCCCGATCCCGAATTCTACAAGACGTTAGCGAAGGCGCTGGAGCAAATCGCCGCCGGGATGGAGGCGCTAGGGAAGCAGGAGTGAAATACGTCGACACGCCGCAGGACCTGACGGCGTTCATCGCTGCCGTGCGCCGCGAGTCCGGGGGGCGGGTCGGCGTCGATACCGAAGCGGCGAGCTTCCATAGATACCGCGATCGCATCTACCTGATGCAGGTCTCGAGCCCCACACAAACCGCGCTCATCGATCCGGTCGCCATCGCTGCCCCCGACCTCGGCCCGGTCGGGGTCTTACTCGCCGACCCCCACCTCGAAAAAGTCTTCCACGACGCTGACTACGACCTCCGCGTGCTCGACCGGGACTACGGCTTTCACGCCGTCCGCCTGTTCGACACCCGGGTCGCGGCGCAGCTTGCCGGCGAGCCGGCGATTGGCCTGGCCGCACTGCTCGAGAAGTACGCCGGAGTGAAGCTCGATAAGCAACACCAGAAGGCGGACTGGTCGCTCAGGCCCCTGACCCCGCCGATGCTGGCGTACGCCGCCGCCGATACGCAGTACTTGTTGCCGCTGCGCGATGCCCTGGAGCAGCGGCTGCATGCGTTAGGGCGCCTCGGGTGGGCTCAAGAGGAGTTCAAGCAGCTCGAGGCGTTGCGCTGGACCGGCCCCGCGGCGGCCGGAGAAGAAGACACCTATTTGAGGCTAAAAGGCGCGAAGGGACTGGGCCCGCGCAGTCTGGCGGCGCTACAACTGTTGCATCGCTGGCGGGATAGTGTCGCTGAGCGGGAAGACAAGGCGCCGTTCCGAATCATCGGCAACGACTCGCTGGTCGCGGTCAGTCGCACGCTGCCCGCGAGCCGGGCCGATCTCTCCCACATCCGGGAGCTGCCCGGCTCGTTGGCGCGACGTCATGGCCACGCGTTGCTCGACGCCGTGGCGCGCGCCAAGGCACTCAGCGACGGCGAGCTGCCTCGCCTCGAGCGCCGCCCGCGGCCGCACAAAGACGCCGGGTTCGATGCGCGTCTGGAGAAAGTCAAAGCCGTGCGCAACCGGGTGGCGTTGGAGTTAGGACTCGAGCCGGGCGTGTTGTGTGGCCGGACGACGCTGGAAGCGGTGGTGCGGGCCCGACCCGCGGACCGCGCCGCGCTCGAGCAGGTCGGGGAGCTGCGACGTTGGCAGATCGACGTGCTGGGCGACGCCTTGCTGGAAGCGCTGCGCTAGAACCCCATCATCGCGCGGATTTTCGGATCGATGCGCTCGGGGGTCCAGTACGGCTCCCACACGATATCGATGTCCACGTCCTTCACGCCGTCGATGGCGCGAACGACTTTGTAGATGTCGTTCGTGATCATCGGCCCCGCCGGGCAGCCGGGCGAGGTCAACGTCATGTTGATGCGCACCAGACCGTCGTCCACTTCGACGTCGTAGACCAGGCCGAGGTCGACGATGTTCATGTCGAGCTCGGGATCCTTCACCTGGCGCAAAGCCTGTCGCACTGCTTCGGCACTGAGCACTGCTCCCTCCTCCTGGCGAACCTAGCGACCTGGAATACTCCGCACCAGACAGTGCCGCCGCATCGCAAGCTGGGCGTAGATCCGCCGGGCGAGTGGGAGCACACCGGGGATCCAAAACAGCGGCGCCAACCAGCGCTTACCAGAAAACAGCCGGAGCAGCTCCGGGATCGCATCCGCCCCTGGATATACTCGGCCGTCGGGTAGGACGAGATGCATGGCGGCAGCGAGAGCGGGGAGCGCGATTCCAAACCTGGCTACGGCGACTGCGTCCTGAAACGGGATATAGTGGAGAACATGTTCCCGGTCCCAGCGCCGCAGCAGCGCCACCGCCTGCTGACAAATGCCACACTCGCCGTCGTAGATCAGCGTGGGGTGTTTCGGATTAGCGGCCAAGGGCGTCGATGGCGCGCGCTGCGGCATCGGCCACGCGCCCGCGGACTTCCTTCAGCTTGGTAAACGAGCCGCGTACTCTGGGGGCGTAGGCGCGGTTCGTGAGCAACAACACAAACAGGTCACGGTCGGGATCGATCCAGAGTGACGTCCCGGTCCAGCCGGTGTGTCCAAAGCTGTGCGGACCGAAGATCGTGCCGGCACTCGACGTCTCCTCGCCGGTCGGCAGCGCCTCCCAGCCGAGGGTCCGCGCACTGACTCCACGGCGCGCGGGCACGGCAATCTGGGTGAACTGGTGAACCGTTTCCTTTTTTAGCAGCCGTGGGCGATCCGGTAGCGCGCCTTCATTCAACATGAATTGCGCAAAGCGGGCGAGCCCGCGTGCCGTGGCGAAGACGCCGGCGTTGCCAGAAACGCCGCCGAGCATTCCGGCACTTGGATCATTGACGACGCCGGCAATCGGATGCCCGCGCCAGAGGTTCGTCGGAGCGATCCGCGGCACCAAACGCTTCGGCGGCCGGAACAGCATCTGCTGATCGAGGCCCAGGGGGGCGTAGATCGCGCGCGTCACGAATGCATCGAGGGTCTGACCGCTCACGTGCCGGACGATCTCCCCCAAGAGAATGGCGTTGAGATCGGAGTACACCATGCGCGTCCCGGGCGGCGCGACCGGCACCGTGGTCAGCACCATGCGCAACGCCGCCGCACTATCCGGCGCCTCGCGCAGCGGCAGCGTCGCGCGCAGACCCGACGTATGCGTCAGGAGATGCCGGACCGTGATGCCCGACGTGCCGGGACTCTTGAACTCGGCGAGGTAGTGAACCACCGGGCTATCGAGGGAGACTTTTCCCTGCTCGAGAAGCAACATGAGCGCGGGTGTCGTTGCCACGACTTTGGTCAGCGACGCGACATCCCAGAACGTGCTGTCGACGCTGACGGCCGGACTTGTCGGGCTCCATGTCAGGTGACCGTAGCCCTTGGCGAACAGGATCGTGTCGTGCCGGCCGACGACGAGCACCGCGCCCGGGTAGACGCCTTGCTGAATCCCACCCAGGACCGCGCTATCGAACGCGGGGGGAACAGCACCCTGCAGCAGCGTGAGAACGAGCGCTACGACCAAATGCCTGGTATCCGCCGGCTGCAGGAGGGACAGCGCCCGTCGGATCCGACGCGCTGCTGCTTGATGACGTAGCCGTAGCGTTCGATGAGCAGGTCCCCGCAATCGGGGCAATAGGTGTGCTCCCAGCGGCCGACGCGCCCCGGGAGATTTCCCGCGTAGACGAATCGCAGCCCCGCGCGCGCGCCGATTTCACAGGCGCGGAGCAATGTCGCGGCGGGCGTGTTTTCGGGGTCGGTCATCTTGTAATCCTTGTGGAACGCCGTGACGTGCCACGGAATCTCGGGCGACACCGACGCGATCAGCTCGGCTGCGCGCGTCAGCTGCGCATCATCGTCGTTGAAGCCGGGCACGATCAAGGTCACGATCTCGAGCCAGAAGCCCCGCTCGTGGACCATGCGGATGGCATCGACGACGTGCTGCAGGACGCCGCCCAGCTCGCGATAGCGTTTATCGTCCATCGCCTTCAGGTCGATCTTGTAGCAATCGGTCCAGGGCCGGATGTAGTCCAGCACTTCGGGCGTGGCGTTGCCGTTCGAGATGAACGCGGTCTTCAGACCGGCGGGCCGGGCCGCCTTGAATACATCGACCGCCCATTCGGCGGTGATCAGCGGCTCGTTGTACGACGAGCCCACCATGCGCGCCCCCTGCCGGCGGGCGAGGGCGACGAGCGCGTCGGGCGTGACGTCGCTGGGCATGACGCCGGCGGCGTCGTCGCGCAGCGCCTGCGACGTGAGCCAGTTCTGGCAATAGCCGCAGTGAAAGTCGCAGCCGAGCATCCCGAACGTCAGCGTGTCGCTGCCGGGGAGACAGTGAAAGAACGGTTTCTTCTCGGTGGGATCGCACTGCAGCGCGGCGACGTAGCCCGCGGGCGTGAAGAGCGTCCCTTCCTTATTGAATCGGACTTTGCAGATGCCGCGCCGGCCCGGCTTCACGAGACAGCGGTGGCCGCAGGCAAAGCAGCGGACCGCGCCGCCGTCCAGCTTTTCAATCAGCTCGGCTTCGCGAACACGGGTATCGAGCGTCTGCGCCAGCGATTGCGGAGGTGCGACGTGCTGCAAAAACGAGGTGATGCCGCGAGGGCTCAGCGCAAATTCCCCGGCGTCAATTGATACAGCAGCATCACGGTCCGCACGTCACGGTCCGACAGGTCCCGGACCTTGGCGGTCGGGAACATGATGTCGGTCGAGTCCTTGGAGTGATCGAGCCCCAGCAGATGGCCGACTTCGTGCGTCGCGACGATGCGGATGTCGTCCGAGTCCATCGGCCGCCCCTTGGGATCGAACGTGGCGAGCGTGATCGTCGCGCCTTGAATGTGCCCGTTCTCGTCCCAGGTGACGTCCGTTTGCCCCGTCCGCTCGATCTCGAACTGGATGCGCCACTTCACCGTGACTTCCGCATTCGTCGAGTCGCCCTCGAAGTCGAACCGGACCGGGACACCAGCGTTGGTCCACAGGCCGAAGGCTCGCTTGATCGCCTCGATGAATGCCGGCTGGAAGTTCGCGGCGTGCGTTGGGGCGAACCACACGTGGATCGGCGCGGTCGTGCGATTCTCCCAGCGGCGCAGCGTGGAGTCCCCGCCCGTCTCGAGCATCTCGCCCAGATAGGTGCTCGAACCGCTCGATCGGATGCGGCGCCGGGTCTCCGAGCGCGCCAGCAGCTCGATATAGGAGGGCTCCCGGCCGTTCGGACCGGCGGGGACGGTGGTGCCCTGGGAGGTCGTCGTCGGCGGGGTCGGTTGCGGGAGCGGGGACGGCGGTGCCGGCGGTGGCTCGGCGATGCGGAGCGGCGCGTCGGCATCGGGATCCCGCGCCGCGCTGCGACGGGGCGTGGGCTTAAACGCGTCCCAGACAATGAACAGGACGATCAGGACGACCGCGGCGGCGATCATGCCCGTGAGCCGACGTTCCACCATGCGCGCAATATGCGAAGATCCTAGGTCGCGCCGCTAGCTTTGCACTTCGCACGTCCCTATGATTGTGGCCCGCATGTGCTTGGATCGTAGGTGATCGCGCTACCCGCGAGGCAGCTCATCCGCTGGCGCGGGTGGGTCATCGGCGCGTGGGCGGTGCTCGCGCTCCTGTTCGTCCCGAAGGCCGCCCATGTGCAACGCGTGCTCGCCGTGCGCGGCATGAACGTCGAGCAAACGGAATCCGCTCGGGCTTCGCAGCTCATCCGCGAGTCGTTCCCCAATCCCATTGCGGAATACGTGGCGATCGTCGTCCACGGCCCCGTGCGCTACACGAACCCGCGATTCGCGGCCGTCCTCGATACCGTCTCGGCGGCGCTGGCGCAGCAGCCGTACATCAGTCAGGTCATCTCGGTCCGCAGCATCGGCGAGTCGACGTTTGTCAGCTCCGATCGTCGTACCACGTTTCTCATTGCCGCCCTCACGCCGGCCAGCACCAGCGACGTCGGCCGGACCGTGGTCCCCGAGCTGCGCGAGACCGTACAGGGCGCGCTCGCGCAACTGCCGAATGCGGACGGGTTCGACGTGAAGGTCACGGGGAACCCGGCGCTCGATTACGACGTGCGCACGATCAGTGCCGCAGATACTCGGGATGCCGAGCGACGCGCGCTGCCGCTGACGCTCGCCGTGCTGGTGCTGGCGTTTGGTGCGCTGGTCGCCGCCACGCTGCCGATCATCGTCGGGGTGCTCGCGATCACGATCGCCCTCGGCATCGTCGCGGTCGCCGCGCAGTTCCAGACGATGTCCGTCTTCGTGCTCAACATCACGACGATGGTCGGTCTCGGCGTCGGGATCGACTACTCGCTGCTCATCGTCACCCGCTTCCGAGAAGAGCTGAACCGCGGCCTGTCACCCGGCGATGCGGCGATCCGCACGATCCAAACCGCGGGCTCGGCGGTGGTGACCTCGGGACTGACTGTCGTGGTCGGGTTCGCGGCGCTGATTCTGACGCCGCTCACCGAGACGCGCTCGGTGGGGGTCGGCGGGCTGATCGTCGTCGCGGTGGCGGTTCTGCTCGCGACGACGTTCTTGCCCGCGGCGCTCGCGATGCTCGGCCGCAACATCGACCGGCCCCGGTGGCTCGCGCGGATGCTCGCGTTCATTCATACGCCGCAAGGGTGGGAGCGCTGGGCGCGCTCGCTCGGGCACCATCCGTGGCGCGTCATACTCAGCGGCGGCCTCGTCGCTGCCCTGCTGACGTTTCCGCTGACGCAGATCAAGATCGGGCTTCCCGCGCGCAACTGGTTTCCGCCGGATGCCGAATCGGGACAGGGGCTCGCGGCGCTGCGGGAGATGGGGGCGAGCGGCGTGATCCAGCCGCTCCGGGTCGTCGTACAACTCCCGTCCGGCGAGTCCGCGTTGTCGGGGCGCCGGCTCCCGGGACTCAAGGCGTTGAGCGACTCGATCGCGAAGGACCCGCGCGTGCGCGAAGTGCGCGGCGTCGTGACGCTCCGGCCGGGCATGTCCACGCTGCAGCTGGCCATGTTTTACGGCGATCCGGAAGGGGTCCGCGAGCGCTATCCCGAATTCTTCAATGCATACCTGAGCGCCGATCGGCGAACGACGCTGATGGATGTGATCGCCACAGACTCGGTGTCGTTGACCGGGATGATGGACCTGGCGCGTCACGTGCGCCAGACGATCACCCGGAGCACACGCCTGCGCGGCGTCGAGGTGGTCGTCGGAGGATTTGCCGCCTCGAGCCTGGACCTGCAGGAGAATCTGCTCGCCCGCTTCCCCGGCATCGTCGCGATGATCCTCGGCGTCACCGCGATCATGCTGTTGATCGCGTTCCGCTCGGTGCTCGTGCCACTGAAAGCGGTCGTCCTCAACTGCGTATCCGTCAGCGCGGCGTTCGGGATCACCGTCCTCGTGTTCCAGCACGGGTATGGAGCCAGCTTCTTTGGTCTCGAGGGACCGACCGAAGCGATCTTCGTCGTCGTGCCGGTCCTCGTCTTCGCCACGGTGTTCGGGCTGTCCATGGATTATGAAGTGTTCTTGTTGACACGCGTGAAGGAGGTGTTCGACAGGACCGGGCGCAACGATCATGCGACCATGGAAGGTCTGTCCACGACGGCCTCAACGATCACCTTTGCGGCCCTGATCATGATCATCGTGTTCGGCAACTTCGCGTTCACGCGCGTGCTCGCCGTCCAGTTCATCGGGTTCGGGCTGGCGCTCGCCGTGCTGCTCGATGCCACGCTGATCCGCATGGTGCTCGTGCCCGCGATCATGCACATCGCGGGACGGTGGAATTGGTGGCCGGGGGTCCGAGCCCCCCGGCGCGATGTCGAAGAGGTTACGTAGGATCCAGCAGGCGCAGCTTGTCCCCCCACACATCCCAGTGCCAGGCTTCCACGCGGATTCCCGTGTCCGGATCCTTGAGCGGCTTGTATTGGAGCCAACGGGCGTGAAAGCCGAGGGTGCGGCCCAGCTCGAGGAGCCGTTCCTTATCTGAGCTCACCAGGTGGACCATCGGCTCATCATGAATCTTGTGACGGTGAAGCCAAACGCCGCCGTTGAGGGCGAAGCGCATCCCCTCACGGCGGCGTTGGAATTCCCGATACGGCGGCGCTACGTGCAGGTAATCTTGCCCTCGGCGGTGGCCGGGGCGACCGGCGCCGCGTTCCCCTGATACAGCACGCACTGCCGGGTCGTCTGCGCGTGGACGGCCTGTGCCGACCAGCCGCCAGGCGTCGCTTCCGTGACGCTCAGCGTCACGCCGGTCGATGCCCGGAAATTGTTGAGCGCCGCCAAACTCGTCGTGTAGTACGTGCTGTCGTAGAAGAAGGCTTCCTCCGCCGTCGCCAGATTCTTGAGGTCGGACTTCATCTGCGCGACGTACGCCTTCTGCTTCGTGGTGGAGAGCTTCGGGATCGCTATAACTGCTAGCAACCCGATGATCACCACCACGATCAGTAACTCAATCAGGGTGAAACCACGTGCTTTCACTGCCTTACCCTCCGGGCGCGAAAGGGCGTCGATCCGAAAAGCCCGGATCGACGCCCCTATTGTGGGCAACGCCCCCCATTCCTGCAAGAGGCGTGCTTAGCCCTTCGCGTCGATCCAATTCTTTCCAGCGCCTATAGTTACGACGAGCGGCACCCGCAAATTCGCTACTCCCTCCATCTCGCGTTTTACAAGGGCCGCGGCATCCGACCGCTCACGCTCAGGGGTCTCAAACACCAGCTCGTCATGCACTTGCAGGAGCATGCGGGTGCGCAGGTTCGCCTGCTTGAGCGCCGCGTGGATCCTGATCATCGCGATCTTGATGAGGTCAGCCGCCGATCCCTGCAGTGGGGAATTGGTTGCGGTACGCTCGCCAAAGGAGCGGATACTGAAGTTGCGATCCCGGAGCTCGGGGATGTAGCGGCGCCGGCCGAACAGCGTCTCCACGAACCCCCGCTGGCGTGCCTCATCGATCGTCTTGTCGAGCCAGGCGCGCACACCGGAGAATCGCTCGAAGTAATGCTTGATGAAGGCCTTCGCCTCTTCGAGCGTGATGCCCAGCTGCCGGGACAACGCCAGTGCGCCCTGACCGTAGATCGTCGCAAAGTTGATGGTTTTGGCGCGCGCGCGCATCTCGCCCGTCACGTTTTCCTCCGGCACGCCGAAAATGACCGCCGCCGTCTGGCGGTGGATGTCGCCGCCGCGCTGAAATGCCGCGACAAACGCCGGATCGTCCGAGAAATGCGCCAGCAGCCGCAGCTCGACCTGCGAGTAGTCGGCGATCAGGAGCAGGTGCTCGGGGGGCGCGACGAACGCGCGCCGGATCTCCCCGCCCCGGCGCGTGCGCACCGGAATGTTCTGGAGATTGGGATCGGAGGACGAGAGACGGCCGGTGGCCGCGCCAGTCTGATTGAAGCTCGTGTGGACGCGGCCGTCCGCCTGGATGTACCCGGGGAGCGCGTCGATGTAGGTGGACTTGAGCTTCGTGAGCTCGCGGTATTCGATCAGGAGGCGGGGGACTTCGTGACCCATCGTCGCGAGCTGCTCGAGCACTTCCACGTCGGTCGACGCGCCCGTTTTGGTGCGCTTCTGTACGGGCAGCTTCAAGCGCTCGAACAGGACGGTCCGGAGCTGCGGCGTCGAGTTGATGTTGAATTCGCCGCCGGCGGCGCGATAAATGTCCAGCTCCAGCTGCGTCAGCTCTTTATTGAAGCCCCGCGACATCTCGCCGAGCAACACGCGATCGACGAGGATCCCGGTTGCCTCCATGTCGACGAGCACCGGGACGAGGGGAATCTCGATTTCGTCGAGTAGCCGCACGAGGTGATGCGCCTCGATATCGGCACGGAACGTTGCCTCGAGCCGCAGGACCATTTCCGCCTGCGCGGCAGAGACGCGTGCTGCGTCCGCCGGTGGGACCTGGGGGAACGTTCGCTCCGTTGCCCCGCCCTTCCCTTTCCCCAACAACTGCGCCGTCGTGGGGAGCTCGACCGAGAGATGCTCCCGCGCCAAATCGTTGATCGCGTGCGAGCGATTCCCAGGATCGAGGACGAAGCTCGCCAGCATCGAGTCGTAGGCGACGCCCGCGAATGGCACGCCGGCGCGCGAGAACGCGACCCAAGCGGCCTTGATGTCGTGCCCCGCCTTCCGCACGGTCGGATCGGCGAGCACCGCGCGCAGCGGTGCGAGCGCGTCACTCGAGAGCGTCGGAAGGTTGCGGGACGGTGTGGCGTCGAATTCTCCTTCGCGCGGCTCGTGACCGAAGGAGAGATACCACGAGCGTCCAGGGGCCACCGCCAACGCGAGGCCGGCGAGCCCCGGCTCGGTCTGCAGCGCGACGAGTGGCGCAGCGCGTAACTCCTGGACCAGCGCGGGAAGATCGGCCGGATCGTCAACGATGCGCGGATCGGCGAGTTGTGCCGCCCGGGGGCCCGCGGCCGGCGCGGGAGGCGCGCTTGCCCCGGGCTCGACCGGCGGGGCGATTCCCACTGCAGCCAGATCGTCGAGCTTCGGGATCAGCGTCCGGAATTCGAGCTCGGTGAACAACGCGGCGAGCGTGTCGGTGTCGGGGGTGCGGACGCGCAGTTGCTCGAGATCCAGCTGCACCGGGACGTCGCGCTGCAGCGTCACCAGCTGCCGGGACAGCCGCGCGTTGTCCGCCTGCTGCAGTAGCGCTTCGCGCGGACGCTTGCCGGGGATGTCGGCCGCCCGGGCGAGAATCGCATCGAGATCGCCGTAGGTCTCGAGGAGCTGGACCGCGGTCTTGTCGCCAATGCCTTTCACGCCCGGAATGTTGTCGGAGCTATCGCCGACGAGCGCGAGATAATCCACGACGCGCTGGGGCGGCACGCCGAGCCGCTCGCTCGCGTTGGACTCGTCCACCCATTGCTCCTCGACCGCCGCCTGCCCGCCACGCCCCGGGTTGAGGAGCGCGATCCCAGCGCCGATCAGCTGATAGAAATCCTTGTCGCCCGACACGATGACCGCCTGCAACCCGTCGTGCGCCGCGCGCTCGGCGAGGGTCGCGACCACGTCGTCGGCTTCGTAGCCATTGATCGCGATGACGGGGATGTGAAAGGCGTCGAGGATTTGGCAGACGCGCTCGAGCGAGCGGTCGAAGTCCTGCTGCAGCTCCTCGCCCAACTTCTCGCGCGTCGCCTTGTACTCCGGGTACTGCTCCGAGCGGAAGGAAACGCCGCGGTCGTGCACCCAGCCGATGTACTCGGGCCGGTAGTTCTCGTAGAGGCGCAGCAGGAAGTTGGTGATGCCCCAGACCGCCGATGTGTTCTCGCCGCTCTTGGTGGTGAGCGGCCGCGCGATCATGGCGAAGAAGGCACGATAAATGAGCGCGTAACCGTCCACGAGGAAGACGCATTTCTTCCCGGCGGCAGTAGCGGGAATGGGCGGGGCGGGGCGCGGCGGCATGGCGGGAAAACTAAACCCCGCCCAAAAAATCGGGCGGGGCGGAATCGGGTGAAGGGCGCGCTTTAGACGCGCACGACGTTCGTGGCGTGGAGCCCCTTGTCCCCCTGCTGCACTTCGAACTCCACCACCTGACCCTCGGCGAGCGTCTTAAAGCCGTCCATCTGAATCGCCGAGAAATGCACGAACACGTCTTCGCCGCCTTCCTGCTCAATGAAGCCGTACCCTTTGGCGTCATTGAACCACTTCACCTTTCCCTTGATCACAATCCGCCTCCTGCAGAGTCTGTTACTGGGCGCCCAACGTTGGATGCCTGCCCGGCCGTGGTGCCGGGCCGCGTAGAAATGATCCGCGGTCCGGAAAGCTGTCAAGCGGGATTTCTACGGTTCGTACAACGCGCGATACAACTCGCGATTGCGCAACAGGCTGCGCACGTAACCCCGGGTTTCCGGATAGGGGATCAGCTCGATGAACCGATCGGGATCGGTCGCGCCCGCGCGGTCGAGCCAGCGGCGCACCGGCGACGGGCCGGCATTGTACGCCGCGATCGCGGCGTCCACGCGCCCGAATCGCTTGAGCAGCTCCGCGAGATGCGCCGCGCCGAGATGCAGGTTGAGGTCGGGAACGGTAATCCACTCCGGATAGAACGTGACGTCCAATCCACGCGCCATCAGCGAAGCGGTGCTCGGCAGCAGCTGCGCCAGGCCGCGCGCACCCGCGGGCGACAGCGCTTCGACGTCGAACACACTCTCCTGACGGACCAGGGCCGCGAGGAGGAGCGCGTCGACGCCGAACTCCTGCGCCTCGGCTTCGACCGCCGCACGATTGGGCCAGGGGAAAATCGCGCGCAACACGCGCGTGTCGCCGGGCGCGAGGAGGGCCGCCTGCCAGCCGAGCCGGACACCGGCCGAGCCGTAGCCGCGCAAACCCAGCCCCTCGCTCCACGCGAGCAGCGCGTCGAGATCGGCAGGGGGGCGCGCCAGCACGACGCGGACTTCCGCCTGGGCTTCGGTGTCGAGCCCGGCGAGCAGCAGCGTATCGATGCGCGCGAGACCGGCGGAAACGAAGGCCGGCGGGGTCGTGGTCACGACTGGTGCGGAAAAGGCCAGTGGTGGAAGGCCGGTTTCGCGCCGAGCGCGCATCCCGTAGTAGCCAAGCGAATCCTCGTGCGCCAGCGCCAACCAGATGCGCCTGGCCTGCTCCGCATCACCGCGAGCGTCCGCCATCTTGCCGAGCCAGAATCGTGCGGCGGTGCGCTGTGGGCCCGCTGCGTCGATCTCCGACTGATAGAGTGACGCGGCGCTATCGGGGTTGCTGGTGGCCTCGGCACGGGCGGCGAGCCGGAAGCGCGCGAGCGAGGCCCGCGCGTCAGCAGGATATCGCTTGATCAACTCGCCGTACCAGCGGCCGGCCTGCCCCCAGTCGTCCCCGCTGTCGTGCAGATCGCCCAGGATGTACAGCGCTCCGGGGGCCGCGCTGTCGGTTGGGTAGCGGTCGGCGAATCCGGAGAGCGCGGCAACCGCCGTGGAATCACCGAGCCGCACCAGCACGCGCCCGCGCCGGTACAGCGCGAGTGGCCGGGCCGCAGAGTCGCGCGCCGCCGCGGCGTACGCACGCACGGCGTCCCGCAGCAGTCCCGACGACACGAGCAGCTCGCCATAGAGCAGAAGCGTGGCCGCCGTCGAGTCGCCGGCGCGCAGCGCGTGCTCGACATGGATCCGGGCATCGCGCACCGATGCGCGGCGATTCAGCGCGCGCGCCATGGCGACGTGTTCGTCGGGGGCGTGCGGCGGTAACGGGCCGAGGGCCAGACCAACGCCGGCGGCGGCGTCATCGCTGAGCGGATCACGCGTCAGCAAGCTGTACAGCAGCGTGCGGGCACGCGCCGAATCGCCCGTTGCGAGCGCGAGACGGGCCGCATCGAGCCCCTTCCCTGCCTTCGCAAACGCTGCGAGCGCGCGCGTCGTATCGCCGGCCAGCAGCAGCGAGCGCGCCCGCGCGACCGGCACGTCGCGCGCGGCCGGCGCCGCCACGTCGACGACGAGCTGGCTCGCAGCCGCCGTGTCGCGCGTGACGCGTGCCTGCCGCACGCGGAGCCAGGTGTCGATGCTCGCCAACTTGCCGCCCGCCCGGGCCGCCGCGAAGGCGGCCGCCGCACTGTCGGCCTGTCCCGCCGCGTCGAACGCGAGGCCCGCCCGAACGGCCAGCAACGGCACACGCGCGGCGGGCGCGCGGGTGCGCGCCATCTGGAAATGCGCCGCCGCCTCGGCGAAACGGTCGACGCCGAACTCCGCCTGCGCGAGCACGGCCAGCGCCTCACCGTCGAGATAATCGAGGAGCCACGGCTGGCCGGCCAGCAACGCGCGCGCATGCTCGTACCGCTTGGCCTGGACTTCTGCCTTGGCGCCTTCGACGATCAAAAAGGCGTTGGGGTTCGGGTCGCGCCGCGCCGCGGCGAGCAGCGTCTCGGCGGCATGCCAAGGACGCCCGGACAGGCGCAGCGAATCCGCGCGATAGGTTGCGGTATGATCCGGTGGAGCGGGGGTCTGGGCCCGGCTCGATGACGCCAGCAGCAGATCCCCAGCGAGCGCCGCGATCCAAAAGGCGCTGTGGCGTCTCACGGTCGCGCTTGCCTCACGCGCATCAGCACGCGCTGGAACTCGGCGCGTGACGTCGGGGTCAGCCGATAGCGGCTGAACCCGGTTTGATCCTGGAAGTACAGGACGAGCCGTTCCGAGGCGTAGGTCCAGCGCAACACCCGCATGCCGCTGCGATCGATCCCGTTCGAGAGATCGAGCATCTCGTCGGGCTCGCCGAGGGTGATGAAGACCTCCCCCCGCTCCGTCTGCCACCCCGGCCCTCCTTCATCCGCGAATCGGATGTTGGCTTGCTGGACCCGCCGGAAGTAGTCATCGATGGCTTCATTTTCGGGAGTCATCGGGACCGGATCGGTGGCCTTCCAGAACTCGCGCCAGACGTCCGGGCGCCGGTCGGCCGGCGCCCGGCGGAGGGAATCCACCCACTCCTGGCGTGGGAAAAAGCGGAGCAAGCTCATCATCTCTTCAAAGTTCGTAATGACCCACTGATTCGAGAAGCTCACCAGGAAGCGCGTGCGCGTCGTATCGCCGCCCGCCAGCGGCAAGGTCTGCAGCTCGGCCTGGCCGACGGGCAGATTCGCGGGCACCACGACAATCGTCGCCGACGACACATCGGGACCGCCAGCCAGCCGGAGCGAGTCGCGCCACAACTCGTGGCCGGCTCCATCCACCACACGAGCAACGATCGGCCCCGCCCCCGGTGGCGCCCCGTACCGCTCAACATAGAAGCGCATCGAATCGGGGCCGTACGGCAGGGTCGCGCGCGGGTTGACGACCAGCTTGGGAATGGCGGTGCGCGCGGGGCGGCCTTCCGCCGTGTAGACCGCGATCGGTTTCGTCAGCGCCGGCCCGGCGAAGCGGGGCGCAGTGTCGGCGCGCTCGGCCCGCGCGAACGCGGGCCCATTGCGGTCGCGCACCATCGCGATGACGTAGTAGACGCCCGGCGGCAGCATCAAGAACTGTTGATAAATGACGCTCTCGTCTGTCCGCAGCGTCTCCTGGAAGTTGCGCACCCGCACCTGCTCATCGCTCCCGAGTTGCCGGACGGCTACCAGGCTCGTGCTGTCAGTGCGAAACGACACCTCCACGTGATACTCCGCGACGAACTCCGACCCACGCCGCTGGAACGTGAGCGTCTGGTTCGTGAGCGAGACCGAGAACAGCGTGAGCGTGGAGTCGGGCGTCGGTCCGGCGAGATAGCGCACCGACGCGATGAACGGCAACGCCCCGCCACCGACGAGTGCGCCCATCGAGCGGTAGACCGACGACGCGTCGAACAGGCGCGGCGCGGCGCTGCCACGGCGCGGCGCGGTCCCGGGTCTTCCCGCTTGCTGCATCCCTCCGCAGCCCGCGACCAGAACCGCCAGCACCACGAGTGTCGCGCATCGCATCACTTGCCGAGCCTCAAATCGGGACGTTAGTTAACCGCATGGCTCTTGAAAACCTGGCCGGCAGGTCCATCGCCGGCTACCGTCTCCTCGAGCGTATCGGCGAAGGAGGGACGGCGGAGGTCTATCGCGCCGAACATCCCGAGCGCGGCGCCTGTGCGTTCAAGGTATTGCGCGAGCGCCTCAGGGGCGACCCCGTCGTGGTCAAACGATTCCTGCGGGAAGCGGGATATGGGTCCCGCGTCGTGCATCCGGGTGTGGTTCGCACCTACGACTTCGGTGAAGCGGACAGCCTCTACTATCTCGCGCTCGAGTGGGCCACCGGTGAGCCGCTCGCCGATTTCCTACACCGCGAGAGCCCGCTCGCTCCGGCGGACACCGTCGCGCTGGTGCGCCAGCTCGCCGACGCGCTCGCCGCGGCGCACGCGGCCGGCATCATTCATCGCGACTTGAAACCCGAGAACATCATGTACGATCCGCGCACGCGGAGCGTGAAGCTGCTCGATTTCGGAATCGCGCGCGACGCGGAGCAACCGCTGGAAGAGCGCCTGACCAAGACCGGCTTTTTCGTCGGGACACTCCAGTACGTCGCGCCGGAAGCATTGTCGGGTGAGCTGGTGGACGGCCGCGCCGACATCTACAGCCTCGCGAAGATCACCTACTACATGCTCACGGGGCGCCATCCGCACGACGGCCGCAGCCCGCGCGAGCTGTTTCAGCAACTCTTGAGCGGCAAGGCGACGCCGCTCTCCGAAGTGAGCGATCGCACGTTCCCGCCCGCGCTCGAGGCGGCCGTGATGAAGGGGCTGGCGCGGCACCCCGGCGAGCGCCAGCCAACGGTCAGCGCATTTGCCGCCGATCTGGAAGCGGCACTCGCGAAAGCGAAAGACGGGGCCAAGGCCGGCGGGCTGCTCGGAGCCCTCAAAAACATTGTCGGCAAGCGGCGCAGTGAATAGTAGTAGCGACTACTACTACCTCAGAGATACGCTTAAGGATCTCCTCCTGACGCGCTCGGTCCAGCGCGGCGATTTCGTCCTCGCGTCCGGCCGCCGGTCCTCGTTCTACGTCGACGCCCGCCGCACCACCATGTCCGGCGAGGGGCTCGCCGTTATCGGCGGGCTCGGGCTCGATCGCCTGGCGGTGCGCGGCTGGTCGCCCCGGGCCGTCGGCGGTCTCACCCTCGGCGCCGATCCCATCGCGTACGCCCTCGCCCTGACCGCAAAACGGCGCGGCCAGCTGCTGGACGCGTTTACCGTGCGCAAACAACCGAAGGACCACGGGACCGGCCAGCGCATCGAGGGCTGCTTCGCGTCCGGCTTCGCGGTCGTCGTCGTCGAGGACGTGCTCACCACGGGACGATCGGCACGCGAGGCGATCAGCGCCGTCGAGAGCGAAGGCGGGCACGTGCTCGGCGTGCTGGCGGTGCTGGATCGCGACGAAGGCGGCCGCGCGGCGATCGAACGGGACGGATATCTCGTCGAAGCGTTTCTGACCGCGGCGGATCTTGGCCTGGGACTCCCCACGTGACCGATCCTACGCGCCGGCTCTCGTTCGCGGCTCGGGCGCGCGGGTGGCACGACGACGCCACCGCGCTGGAACAGCGGTTCAAGGACCTCGAGACGTTCGAGCGCAGTCACCGCCGCCGGTGGTGGATTGCGGCGGCGCTCTTCGTGCTCGGTGTGCTGGGGCGACTGGGCGGCGTCAGCAGCACGCGGCTCGGCACGATCGTGCTGGTGGCAGGCGGCGCCGCCATCCTCAACGCCATCGTCGGGCTCATCAATGAGCGCGGCTGGTATCGCTGGTGGTTCATCTATCTGCTGCCGTTGCTCGACGTCCTGCTCGTCAACGTCCTCGTCGTCTGGTTCGGTCACGGCGGCGTGGTCGCCGCGCTGTTCATTGCCGTACTGCCCTACGCGTTCGACCAGGGTCAGGCCGTCGGCGACTTCCTCGTGCTCGTCGCGTCGATCGCGTATTTGCTCGCGAGCTGGTTGCACGGCGCGCTCTATCCCGGCGGGTCCGGTCTCGACACCACGGCGTATCTCGAGACCGGCGTGTTCATCGTCGTCGCGATGGCGCTCAAGCGCATCCCCGCGACGCTCATCCAGCGCATCCGTCGCGCGCGCAGCGTGATGGGCGAAGCGGAGCAAGGCTACCTCGCCGTGCGGGCGGCCGCCGCGGAGGCCGACGAGCTCGGCTTCCTCGAGAAGAGCTTCAACCGCATGCTCGAAGAGATCGGGACGACGATTTCGTCGGTGCAACGCGAAGCGGACGAGGTCGCCGCGTTTGCCGAGGAGCTGGCCGCGGCGGCGCAGGAGCTGCACGCGACCACCGAATCCCTGACGCAGACATCGCAGCGGCTCGCCGGAGACCTCGGCAATCAACGCGGCCTGGCCGATGGCGCGCGCGGTGAAAGCGCCAAAGCCGCGGATCAGGCGGAATCGCTGCGCGTGCGGGCGGAGCTGATGCAGGTCGATGCGTCGCGGCTCGTCAGCACGGCCGAGCGGGGACGTGAACGCGTCGCGCGCGCGAGCGCGACGCTGCGCGCAGTGGGAGAAGAAGTACGCGCGACGGCGTCGACGGTCGCGGGGCTCTCCGGGATGTCGGAACGGATCGGGGTCTTCGCGCAGACGATCGCCCGGATCGCGCGGCAGACGCACCTGCTCGCACTCAATGCGGCGATCGAAGCGGCGCGCGCCGAGGAGCGCGGCGAAGGCTTCGCCGTCGTCGCCGACGAGGTCCGCGCGCTCGCCGCCGAGGCAGGGAAGTCGGCGCGCGAAGTGGCGGAGCTGGTGAGCGACCTGCGCACGGGCATCGAGGCGGCCGCGCGCGCGATGCAGTCGGGCGAGGCCAAGGTGCGCGACATCGGTGCCGTCGCGGCGGAAGCAGACGGCGCACTGCAGGAGCTGCATCAAGGCGTGCAGTTGATGGGCGACCTCGTCAACGCGACCGCAGAGGTCTCGCGCAGCCAGGCGCAGCGGCTCGCCGACCTTGCACAATCGCTACAGCAAGTCGCCAGCATCTCGACAGCATCATCCGACAGCGCCAACAGCACGGCGGCTGCCACGGAAGCCCAGATCACGTCGATGGGCGAGTTGACGGCAACATCGCAGCAGCTCGCGCAGCTCGCCGAGCGCCTGCGCGGCGGCATCGCCCGCTTCTCAGTACTGCGGCGCGATCAAGCCACGACCGAACACCAGGTCCGGCCCGCCGCCGACTAGGCCTCACCCCCTGTTCCCCTCTCCCCTTCGCTTCCCTCAGGCAGGCTGTTCCGGAGAGGGGGGATCACCCCGCCCGGGAGACCGCTGCGACGCTCGGGCCTTGGTCCCACGACCCCGCGTTGAAGGGGTGGAGCGCGCGCAGGGCCTCCCGGTACGGGGTGATGAGCAGATCGATGTAGCGGGCCAGCGCCACGTCGAACGGAAAACGGAGGCGAAATTCTCCAGCCGTAACGCCGAGCACCGCGCGCAGATGACGGCCAAAACTCTGCGGCGACGAGTAATCCATCCGGTACGCCACGTCCGAGACCGACAGGCCGGGGTTCTGGAAGAGGAACGCGGCGTGCAGCAACCGCATGCCCGCGAGATAACTCTTCGGCGAGGGCAGCGCGGCACGATGGAAGCGCGACATCAACGTGCTGGGCCCCACGCGCAGATGGCGCGCCAACCCGCGGACGGTACTCAGCGCCGGCGCGAGCCGCGCCACGGCCTCGAAAAACAGCCGCGTTTCTTCCGACGCATCGCCCAGCGCGGGACCGAGGCGCGCGAGGATCCGGGCGGCAACCGGCGAGGCGGGATGCCCCACGAGATCGCGCAGGCGGCGCCAGCCGTCGGGCTCGGTGCAATCGATGGCGCTGCGCACACCGGTCGCGCCCAGGCGCAGCAGCGTCTCTGTCGCCTCCCGATCGTGCCGCGAGACGAGTGCGACGGCGGGAATGGCGGGGAACTCGCGCACAAAGCGCGCGACGCCGGGCAGCGCCTCGCCGTGGCAGCGGTGCACGGAGATGATCACGGCATCCACGCGCCGGCGGCGCGCGACGTACAGCGCCTCACGCAGGGAATCGGCATGCAGAGTGTCGAAGCAGCCGTCACCCGCCGCGTCGATGCGCGGGCGCTCAGGCGGCGGGAGAACCGTGCATACCGTGACCATGCGCATCATGGTACCGCAGGCGGTTCAACGGTCGATCATCGGGACCGCATAAAGCCGAGCCAGTACGGCGGGTGAATTTCCGACGCCGCCTGTGCCAAAAAATGCCGGCGCGATTCTAGCGCGACTGCACCGCTGCCACCCACGCGTGGATGCGCGCGTCAAGCACATCGAGCGGCACTGCCCCGGCGCCCAGCACCTGGTCGTGGAACGCGCGCACGTCGAACCGGTCGCCTAAGGTCCGCGCCGCGTAGACGCGCAGCTCCTTGATCTTGAGCTCGCCGATCTTGTAAGCGAGCGCCTGCCCCGGCCAGACGATGTAGCGATCGACTTCCACCGTGATGTCGTGTTCCGTCTTGGCAGCGTTTTCCTTGAAGTAGTCGATCGCCTGCTGGCGAGTCCATCCCATCGTGTGTATCCCGGTGTCGATGACCAGGCGAATCGCACGCCACATTTCGTAGGTGAGCTGGCCGAACTTGCTGTACGGATCGGTATAAAGGCCGAGCTCTCCCCCCAGGCTCTCGCTGTACAGTCCCCAGCCCTCGACAAACGCGGTATAGCCGCCGAAGCGGCGGAACTCGGGCACGCCCTCGAGCTCCTGTGCCAGCGCGATCTGGAGGTGGTGACCGGGCACGGCTTCATGGAGCGAGAGCGCTTCCATCTCCCACTTGGGACGAGCCGGGAGATTGTAGGTGTTGACGAAATACGTCCCGGGGCGATGTCCGAGCGGGCTGCCCGGCTGGTAGTACGCGGTGGTCTGGGAGCGCTCTGAATAAGATGGAATAGGAGCGACGCCATACGGAAGGCGGGGCAGGGTGCCAAAGAGCCTGGGGAGCTCGGGATCGATGCGCTTCATGAGCTCGCGGGACGCGCGGATCAAGTCGTCGGCATTCGTCCAATAGAAGCGCGGATCGGTCCGCAGGAACTGCACGAATTCGGCGAAGCTGCCCTTGAATCCGCTCGCGGTGATGACGCTGTCCATGGCGGCGCGAATGCGCTTCACCTCCGCCAGGCCAATGGCGTGAATCTGCTCGGGGGTAAGGTCGGTCGTGGTGGACGCCCGTGCGCGGACCTGGTACCAGGCGATCCCATTGGGGAGATCGCGGATCCCGGTCGTGGTGCGCGCCCCCGGGACGTATCGCTCCCGCAGGAAGGTGCTCAACTTCCGAAACGCCGGTGCGACCGAGTCGCGATACGCGGCGAGCGCCGCCGCGCGCAACCGCTGCTGGTCTGCGGGAAGCACGCCCGCGGGAAAATGCGCAAAGGCGCTCAGCAAGGGACTCGTGAGGGGATCATCCACCACGAGGTCCTGCGCTTGCGACGGGACGTCGCGCAGCGTGATCTGTGGCGGGGTGATTCCGGACGTGAGCCCGCGCTCGAGCAGCACGATCGTCTGGTTGACCAGGACGGGCACGGCCCGCAGCCGCGCCAGAATGTCCTCATAGTCCCGCACCGTACCGGCCGGCATTTTCGCGATCGTGCTGGGGACATCCTGCTGCACGCCGTCGAGCTGGTTGATCGCCAGCAACTCACCGGGGAAGCGGCTTTCCTCGATGGCGGTGGTCAGATTACGGCGGAACAGATCGTAGTTCAGCTGATCGGTGGGGCCGAGTTTCGCGCGATCGATGGTGCGGAGGACGTTCAAGGGATCGTTCAGCTCGCGCTTGCGCCGCGCAATCGCCTCGAGCGAGTTGTCGGTCCACCGCCCATTCTGGCCGGGATAGCCCACCGAGGTCGCGAACTCTGGAAACTCGCGCATCGTGTATTCCCAGCGTTGCGCGAACAGCTGATGGAGGCGGACACTGTCCGAGCCCGTCTGCGCGAGGATGGTGACCGGTAGCAGGAGCATGAACGCCGACACGCGAGAGACTCCTTGTGAACGGGTGAGCAGAATGCGAAGCTACCCGCGCGCACTGGAGGGCGCCATTGACCTCAAGACGCCTGCTCATCGGACTGTCATCGCTGGTCGTCATGCTCACCATCGCGGGTGCGGTGAGCTTCGTGCGCTACGCGCACCGGCACACGCCCGACCCGCAGCTCGCCGCGGTTGCGCCGTTCGATATCTTCGTGACCGGCCTCGAACCGTGGCGCGTGCGACTTGCCCAGGGGCTGACGGCGCAGCTCGACAGCTTGCCGCCGCTGGCCGCCGTCTCCCAGGACGTCGTGCGGGAGCGGTGGCAGGGGCAGTCCAGCCCCGCGCTCGCGGCGATGGATCTCGCGCGCCGCACGAGCGCCGGCCTCGCGATCTATGGCCGCCTCGACCCGGTTGCGACGAGCCGCGACTCGGTTCGGGTGCAGATGATCCTCGTCGCGTCGGGCGACGGGCGCGTGCTCCTCACGAGCGACCGGCCCTGGGCCGTCGCCGACCTGGAATGGCTACCCCGGGCGCTCGCAGAGCAGGTGCGCCAGAACTATCGTTATCCACGTGACTAATCCGTTTGCAGAATTGAACGCCGCGCTCCCCGGTCATTACGTGATCGATCGGGAGCTGGGTCGCGGCGGGATGGCGTTGGTGTACCTCGCGCGCGACACGCGCCACGAGCGCTTCGTCGCGCTCAAGACGTTGCGGCCCGAGATCGCCATCGCGCTCGGCCGCGAACGGTTCCTGCGCGAGATCAGACTCGCTGCGCGCCTGCAGCATCCCAACATCCTGCCGGTCTACGATTCGGGCGATGCGGGCGGCACGCTCTACTACGTCATGCCGTTCGTCGAAGGTGAATCCCTACGCGACCGGCTCGACCGCGAGCCACAGCTGCCGGTGGACGATGCGCTGCAGATCGCGCGCGAAGTCGCCGACGCGCTCGCGTATGCGCACGACCACGACGTCGTGCATCGCGACATCAAGCCCGAGAACATCATGCTGTCGGGCGGTCATGCGATCGTCGCCGATTTCGGCATCGCGCGCGCCGTCAGCGCCGCGGGCGGCGACAAGCTGACGCAGACCGGACTCGCCATCGGGACACCCGCGTACATGCCGCCCGAGCAAGCCTCGGGCTCGGGACAGGTGGATCGCCGCAGCGACATCTACAGTCTCGCGTGCGTGCTGTACGAGACGCTCGCGGGCCAGCCGCCGTTCACCGGCCCGACCGCGCAAGCGATCATGGCGCGGCACTCGCTCGACGCGGTGCCGCGGCTCAAGATCGTGCGCGACGCGATTCCGGACGAACTCGAAGTCGTGATCGAGCGCGCGCTCGAAAAAGTGCCCGCCGATCGGTATCAAACATCGGGAGAATTCGCCAAAGCACTCACCAACGCGAGCACCGGCCAGGTCTCGCGGGTCACCGCGGCACGGCGGACCCAGTCGCGGAAGCCGTGGCGCCGTCCGATTCCCGTGGCGATCGGCGTCACGCTCCTGGTCGGGGCCGCGGCCCTGGCGATCGCGCTCGCACCACGTGGAAACGGAGGCAGCGCCGCACCGGGCATCGATTTGCGTCGCGTCGCGGTGCTCTACTTCCAGGATCTGAGTCCCGACAGCACGCTCGGCTATCTTGCCGACGGACTCACCGAAGGACTGATCGATCAGTTGTCGCAAGTCCGCACGCTCGACGTCATTTCACGCAACGGCGTGCTGCCCTTCCGTAACTCCGATCTGCAGCCTGACAGCATCGCGCGAGCGGTTGGCGCCGGAACACTGGTCGAAGGCAGTCTCGAGCCGGTGCGCGATCGCGTCCGAGTCACGGTGCGACTGGTGGACGGGGCGACCGGCGGCGATCTGCTGGCGCGCGCCAGCTTCGAAGCATCCGCCGGCAATCTTCTCGTGATCCGCGATACGCTCGCGACTCAAGTCGCACGCGTATTGCGCGAGCGGCTCGGGCAAGAAGTGCGACTGCGCGAGGAGCGGGCCGGTACGAGAAGCACGGCCGCGTGGACGCTCGTGCAGCAGGCCGAGCGGATCCGCAAGGATGGGGAAGCACTGGTGCCGGCGGGAAAGATGGACGCCGCCAATGCGCTGTTCGGCCGCGTCGATTCCCTGCTGACGGCAGCCGAGCGCGCCGACCCGCGGTGGGTCGACCCGATCGTGCTGCGCGGTCAGCTCGTCGAACGACGCGTCCGGCTCACCCGCAACGCGGCCCTGATAGACGAAGGGCTTGCACACGCCGGCCGCGCGCTCACCCTCGCACCGCAAGACCCACCCGCCCTGGAATTGCGCGGCACACTGCGCTATCGGCGCTGGCAATTGGCTCGCCCGTCCGATCCGCAACAGGCGAGCGCGCTGCTCGACGATGCGCGCGGCGATCTCGAGCGCGCGACCAATATCGATCCGACGCTGGCGGGCGCGTATGCCACGTTGAGCAGCCTGTATTACCAGACCAAGGATTTGCCGGGGGCCGCGTTGGCGGCCCGGCGGGCGTACGAGGAGGACGCGTATCTCAGTAATGCATCGGATATTCTCTACCGGTTGTTTTTCACGTCGTACGATCTCGACCAGCAGCGCCAGGCGCAGCACTGGTGCCAGGAGGGGACGCGTCGCTTTCCGCGGGATTTCCGCTTCCTGGAGTGCCAGCTTTACATGATGACTCGCGGGGAGCAACCGGACGTTCCTCGTGCCTGGCGACTGCTCGCGGGAATCGATTCCCTCGTGCCGGCCCCCCGGCGGCCGGTCTTCCATCTGCGCGAGCAGATGATGGTCGCGGCCACCATCGCCCGCGCCGGCCTGAAAGACAGCGCGCATGCCGTGATTGAGCGCTCGCGGGGGACACCAGAGCTCGATCCCGAGCACGATCTGGTCGCCCTGGAGGCGTTTGTCCGTACGCTCCTGGGCGAGCAAGATGAGGCTATCCGTTTGCTACAGCGCTACGTAGCCGCTAACCCCGAGCACTCTTTCCAGGTAGGGGGCGACGTCTTCTGGTGGTGGTGGGACCTCCGGGAGCGTCCGGGCTTCCAGGCGCTCGCTCGACCCCATTCGTGACGTAGCTCACAAAACCCGTGACCTACCTCACTTCTTGACGGGTCGCCATTTTGGCGCCCTTTTTACTCCGCACCGCGAAAACCGTAGTCAAGCAGGCCGTCGCAACCGTCCCAGATTCGCGCCCAGCTGGGGGTTGTACTAGGCCCCAACTGGGAGTCGCCCTATGAATCGAATCGCCTTGCTGTCTCTCGTTCTTGTCGGAATCGTCGGCTGTCGCGCAGATCGGGCGTTACCGCCAGGACCGTCGGCGGAAATCCAGGACGCAACGCACCTCAATGGTAACTCGTTTTTCTTTTGGCTCCCACCGACCGTAAACCAGCACGCTCCATCAAGCCAAGTCTTCTCGAGCAAACTCCGCCCGGTGATCACAATCGTCGACCAAGGACCTGCCGGCGCAGCCTCGGCCAACTGCCATGCCGGCAGCACGCTGCGCACGTTCTCCGGGTCCGACATCACGGTGAGCAACGCGGCCTACCATGCGAACTGGCGCACCGACCAGGATGCCCTCTACCCGGAGTGCACGTATCGCATCACGGTAAACGTCGGGCCGAGACTGAATTCTCCAGAGCTGGGTTATGCGGACGTCGATGTCGTAAGCAGTGGTCGGCAGCTAAAGAACGTCGATACCGACGAATTTATTCCCCTGCTCGATGATCGGACGTTGCCGATCACGTTTTTCATCGGAGTGGGAGCGACCTGCAGCCGAGACGGGGGCTCGGACTGCGGGGAGGGGGTGGCAAAGCCGGGTGAGAACACGCTCATTGTCGCCAACAGCGGCAACGCGGGTGTGTTCATTCCCGCGGGTGCGGTCGATGGTGAAACCACCATCACCATCCAGTCAGTCGACCAGCGATTTAATGAGGGCCAAGAATGCATTCCGCGGTTGGCCGACCAATTCCCCGGCACGCCAAAGACACTCGATAACGGCTGTTACGACTTCCGCGCCGACCCGCCGCTCGCTGACGTCAACGACAATGGCGGCACCTTTAATGCAGGGTTCAACGCGACCGTCGGGATCTGCCCGCCGACCGCCGCAATGAACCTGGATCATGGGACGCTCGATCGGATTCAGATCTTCCGGATCGATGATCTTGGCGAGGGAAATGCCGTCGCGCTCGCCGACGTCCAGGCCCCGTTCCTGCGTTGCGACCCTCACTACTCACCATCGTTTGGATCGCGCGGCTCGCTCTTTGGGGACTTGGCGCGAGCGTTGGCGGGTATCGTCAGTCCGCGCCCGCTCTACGCGGGCACCCGGCGCATGATGTTTGATGTGGGCGCCGGCGGCAGCACGGATGGCTTCAGCCGTTTCGGGTGGGCTCTGCCGTTCAGCATCCAGTAGGACAATTCAGGGCGGCTCTTTGGAGCCGCCCTTCCTTTACCTCATTCCTTGGATGTAGCTCCAACGTCCGGTCCTCAATCCATCTCTCGTCTGATGGTTTTTCCCCGCGCGCTATTTATTCATCTATTTCCATGTTGCGACTGAGCCCTTTCTCGACGCGGACATGAAGTATCCAGGATTCGTAGTCGTCGTTGTGCTTGGAGCCGTGGCGTGTCACGGCGACCGCAGCTACTCGGCAGGCCCGTCCTATCTGATCCAGGATGGCGGCCACGCCGGTGGCAATGCGTTTTTCTTCTGGCTCCCGCCGGTCATGAACCAGCAGCAGGCAGCCGGGCAGGTGTTCTCCCGGCAGCTGACTCCGACCATCACGATCAGTAATCTCTGCACCGGCGACGTCATCCGCAGGTTCGCGGGCTCCGACGTGCAAGTCGAGGACGGTCAATATCACGCCAACTGGCATACCCCCGACGACAACCTCGACCCCGCGTGCACGTACCGCATCGCCATTCAGGCCGGTGCGCGACAGCTCGGGGTGGCCGATGTGGACGTCGCCGATAATGGCTCGGAACTCAAGAACGTCGACACAGACGAGTTCATCTCGCTGCTCGACGACCGCACACTCCCGATCAAGTTCTTCATCGGAGTCGGCTCACAATGCGAGCGCTCCGATTCGGATTGCGGCGAAGGCACCGCGCAGCCGGGGGCAACCACAACCATCGTCACGGAAAATGGCCAGGCCGGGGTCGTCATCCCGGCAGGCGCGGTGGACCAACCGGTTACGATCATCATCGAGTCCGCGGACGATCGCCCCTGCATTGCAGGCTTGCTCGAGCCGGTGTACTCGGGAAGCATCGGGGCGATCGGCAATTCGTGCTACGATTTCCATACGGAGCCGCCGCTGGCCGAGATCAACGCAAGCGGGAAGTTCAACACCAACGTCACGGTCGGGATCTGCGCGGACGTCGGGAATCTCGATCATGCGACGCGGGACTTGCTCCAGATTTTCCAGCTCCACGCCGGAACACAGCTCTTCGCGCTGAATAACGTGCCCGCTCCGTTCCTGCACTGCGATCCGGCGTATCAACTCCTCGGCTCGCGCCCCCCCACCTCCCGGTTGGGGAACCTGCTGGCACGACTCGGCTCCCTCTTCATGCCGCGACCGCTATTCGCCAGGACAACCGCGGCGTTCGATGTCGGCGCCGGCGGGAGTACGGACGTCTTCAGCCGCTTTACCTGGGCGCTGCCGAGTGAGCTCGACCTGAATTTCGATCAAGCGCCGGATCTGGGCGCGATCTTGCCCGGAGCCGTCGTCAACACGGTCTACGCCCGGCTCGGCATCACGTTCAGCCGCAGCAATACGCTCGGCCTCTGCCCGGGTATCGCGGTCTATGCCAACGACTACGGCGTACTCGCACCCCAGTCCGGGCAAAACAACATCAGCGTCTGCCCGCTGGGGATCGCCTCGGACTTCAGTCAAGACGGATCCGGGACCATCAATGCGACATTCGTCAAACCGGCCGTCCAGTCGTGCATTTCGGCGACACCGACGGGATTTCACAACCTCTTCCCGGGTGGCGTGGCGTTCCTCGAGGCCCTCGACGCCAACGGCAATGTCATCGGCAGGACCGAATCGACGACCCAGCGAGCCCCTCAGCGGCTCTGCGTCCAGGGCGACGGCATCGCCGCGGTGCGGTTCGCGGGCAAGGGTGGGGCATTCGCCATCTTCGACGACCTCCAGTGGACGCGCGCGTTGCCGGCCATTCCGTAGGCGACCCGTAACGACGAAACGGGGCGGCTCCGCGCGGGCCGCCCTTCCTTTTTCTGGCTGCGGGCCTCCTATTCTGCCGCGATGGCTCGCGAACTGATCGGACGGGTGCGCCAGGCGCTGGGCGACCGCTACAACGTCATCACGGCGGTGGGCCGCGGTGGCAACGCCACGTTGTATGGTGCGTTCGACAAGGACGGCCGCAAGGTTGCGATCAAGGTGCTGCATCCCGAGTTGACAGTCTCGGTCGCCGCCGATCGCTTCCTGCGCGAGATCCGCTGGGCCGCCAAGCTGGACCACCCGCACATCGCGCCGCTGCTCGACTCAGGCGAAACCGATTACCTGCTCTGGTTCGTGATGCCCTTCGTGGCCGGAGAAACCCTCCGGCAGGTGATGCGGCGCGAGCGCACGCTCCCGATCGACCGCGCAGTGCGCGTCGCCACGGACGTGCTCGACGCGCTCGGCCACGCGCATGACCACGGCCTCGCGCACCGCGACATCAAACCCGACAATATCGTCCTCTCGGCGGACGGCGGCGGCGCCATTCTCGTGGACTTCGGAATTGCGCGCGCGATCGCCAGCTCGGGCGAAGACCGGGTGACGCGCAGCGGATTCGTCGTAGGCACCGAGGAGTACATGAGCCCCGAGCAGGCGGGCGGCTCTCCCGATATCGACGGCCGGACCGACATCTATTCCCTCGGCGTCGTGCTGTTCGAGGCGCTCGCCGGCCGGCCGCCGTTCGCCGCCGCGAGCGCCGCCGCGGTGCTCGACATGCAACAGCACGCGCCGCCGCCCGATCTCCGGAAGCTGCGGCGTGACACGCCGCGGGCGCTCAGCGATACGGTGATGAAGTCACTTTCCAAAGCGCGCGAAGCGCGCTGGCAAACCGCCGCCGATATGCGGCAAGCATTGCTCCCCTACGCCGCGGCGACGTGATGCTCCGCACCGTGGTACTCCTGTCCCTGCTGAGCGCGCCGCTCGGCGCCCAAGCGCGACCCCGCGCCCGCGACCTCGGCGTCCCCTTCGACGGCACGCCCGGTCCTCTCAACGCAATCACCGACGTGGCGGGCGTGACGGTCGGGCACAGCACGATCATCACAGGCCAGGGCCCGCTCGTGGTAGGGCAGGGTCCCGTGCGCACCGGAGTCACGGCCATCTTTCCCCGCGGCGCGACGAACGGCGATCCGGTGTTCGGCGGCTGGTTCACGCTGAACGGCAACGGCGAGATGACCGGCACCACCTGGCTCGAGGAGTCGGGGTTTCTCGCCGGCCCCGTGATGATCACGAACACGCACAGTGTGGGAGTGGTGCGCGACGCCGTCATCGAATGGCTCGTGCGCAAGGGATTCGAGTTCGACTGGTCGCTGCCGATCGTGGCCGAGACGTGGGATGGCGCGCTCAACGACATCAACGGCTTTCACGTGACGAAAGCGCACGCATTCGCGGCGCTGGACAGTGCACGGGGCGGGCCCGTCGCCGAAGGCAACGTCGGCGGCGGGACCGGCATGATCTGCAATCAGTTCAAGGGCGGGATCGGTACGGCCTCACGACGGCTCCCCGCCGACCGTGGCGGGTATACCGTCGGCGTGCTGGTCCAATGCAACTACGGCTCCCGCGCACGGCTCTCCATCGCCGGCGTTCCGGTTGGTCAGGAGATCTCCGATCTGCTCCCCTGCTATGATTCGATTCCCGGTGTCGCACGAGGCGGAGGGGGAGGGGGACGACGCTGCGCGGACGGCGAGAAAGGCTCGATCATCATCGTTGTGGCTACCGATGCACCCTTACTGCCGCACCAACTCAAGCGGATCGCGAAACGCGCAGCGCTCGGCGTTGGCCGGCTCGGCGGGACGGGGGGCAATCCCTCCGGCGACATATTCGTCGCCTTCTCGACCGCCAATCCTGGCGCCGCGAAGCCCGATGCCAACATGACGGTCACGATGTTGCCGAACGAGCGCATCGACCCCCTGTTCGCCGCCACCATCCAGGCAACAGAGGAAGCGATCGTCAACGCCATGGTGGCCGCCGAGACGATGACGGGGGTCAACGGCCTGCGGGTGTACGCGCTCCCGCATGACCGGCTGCGTGCCGCGCTGCGCAAATACAACCGTCTGGTCGAGCCGCGACGGTGAGGAGCCTATACCTCTTCCTGCTGTTGCTCGTTGCAGCGTGCCAGACGGAGGCGCATCGCCTTCTCGTCGTTGACCTGACACTCGCCGATCCGCTGACGCTCGAAACCACCGCCGCGCCCTGGCATGCGGCGGGCTACCGCGTGGAGTATCGCCGCTTCTATCCGCATCTCACCCGGGAGGATCTCACCCGCTATCGCACCGTGCTCGTCCTCGGTGGCCGCCAGCCTGAGAGTTTGTCCGACGCGCTCACGATCGGCGATCTCGCGATTCTCAACGAGTGGGTGCGCCGTGACGGCGTCGTGGTGCTCGCGTACGCCGAAGACGCGGGAGCACTCGACCGCTGGATCATCAACCAGTGGCTCGCGTCGCAGGGCGCCGGCATCGCCATCGGAGGGGGATCTGGACCTAGCCGGGCGCAGCTGCTCGACGCGACGCCACTGCCCCATTCGGCGCTGGACAACGCGGGCTTCGCCGCATTCCCCGCCGGTCGCAATTATCCCTTGCAGATCCGCGACAAGAACCAGACCCTGGCGCGCGGCGGCAGCTCGGCGGTCGTCGCGGCGAGCCGGGTGAACGATGGCCTGATCGTCGTGGCCAGCCGCAGCCTGTTGGCGTCGGCCGATGCCGACCCGGGGGGGCGCGCGCGCGACTTTCTCGTCGCGCTCGCCCGCTGGACCCGCCGCCCCGCCGAGTGGGCCGGCATCGGCGCCGCGACCCGTCCCGCCCTGCTGCAACTTGCCGGCGGGCCGGCGCAGGTCGCTGTCCACGCACCCCCGCGCGCCCCACCAGCGGGGGCCGCCGCGATCGTGCTGCCGCAACCGGTCTCCGCCGCCCGCGCGGATCCTGTCGTGGCCCCCGGTTGGATCAACCGGCAGGGTATGCGCGTGTTGTGGAGCCGCTTCACGCTCCCGGCACTCGATTCGTTGCTCGGATTCGTGGAAGTCGCCGCGCTCAACGCGCTCGCGACGCGGATTCCCGAGCAGGCGATCCTCGATACCGCGAGTACGCGCACGCTCTGGAAGATCGCCGCCGACCGGTTGCAGGCGACGAGCATCCGCTGGTTCCCCGCGGTCTCGTTGGCCGCGATCCCGTCGCAGGGTGCCGATGAAGTGGACCTGCATGGGAAGCTCACACCGGTCGCCTGTGGGCTCGATTCGCTGTACTGGCGCGGCGCGCTGCGGCCTTCCTACCGCGTCATGAGCCGGCTCGGTGGCGCGCGGCCCGAAGTGATCGGCGGTGTCGCGCTCGATCTCGACAGCGCGATGACGTTGTACCGCGGCAGCGGCTTCTGTGACGCGGACTATAGCGTGGGATTGACGTCACTGGGTTTGGGCCGCGACGAAGTGGAACGGCTCGCCGCACTGCCACCGGTGGTTCGCTACGACACGTTGCTCGAGCGCGGCTTGCTGGGCGGTTACTACGAGGGGCTCGAAACCGCGGTCGCCGAGCGCGCCATCGTGTTGCGGAGCGAGCTGCGACGGCTGCATCCCGATGTGCGCTTCGCGTTCCACGCGAGCGATGCGCCAGCCGACTGGTTCACGCTCGGGTTGCTGCGCGGCTTCTCCAGTCCCGACGCGCCCGTGCTGCTGTGGCTCAAGGAGCGCCGCGGCGGAGGCCGCGCGCTGGTGCGACGCTATCGGGAGCGCGGCGTGTACGCGCTCTCGGCGTTGGGATTGGAGCCGGACCGCGCGCTGTTCGCGCAGAGCGAATGGCCGCGGTTGCGATTCGCTGCATTCAGCGACCATGCGGGGTTTTGGCTCGATGGCGCGGCGACCGACAGTTTGGGTCGCGTGATCCGGCGCTTCACCAAGTAAGCCTTGCCCCTTGGCCCGGGAGGCCGGTAATTTCCTCCCTTGGAGGTGGTGGGGCCGATGGTCGCGGGTGGCTGGCTTGAGGGGCCATTCGAGGAAAGTCCGAGCTCCACAGGGCAGACCGCCAGGTAACGCCTGGGCGCCGCAAGGCGACGGAACAGGGCCACAGAGAACAGACCGCCCTTGTATCCAAAGGGTAAGGGTGAAACGGTGGGGTAAGAGCCCACCGCGTGCCTGGCAACAGGCACGGCACGGCAACCCCCGGTCGGAGCAAGGCCAAATAAGCAGCGAGACCCGGCCCGGGTCGTTCGAGCTGCGGGTAGGCCGCACGAGATGGCTGGCGACAGCCATCCCAGAGAGATGACCATCTGCTCGTACCAACGAGTAAACAGAACTCGGCTTATGGTCTCACCACTTCCTCCTCTGTGACCACACAGCCGCCCGGCTCAGCGAAATCCGTTCCCTATCCTCCCCACTGGGAGAATGTCGCCGACCTCCGGGTCTTCCGGGCCACGGCCGGAGAGTGGGAGAAGCTCATCGGGTGGCGGACCGACATGCGGAAACGGGGATGGAAATTGCTCAAGGTCACGAGCGAAGAGACCGAGGTGGTCGCCATCTTCGGACGTACCAAGACCAAGGAATAGCGATGCGTCGTGTGCTTCTCGTGGCGGCGGCATTCACCGCGCTCAGCTGCACGCCAAAGAATCCGGCGTCCGGTCCTACGCCCGCGAACCCGCCCGGTGCTCCTCCGGCCCCCCCCGCCCCCCCCGCCGCCCCCGCCCCTTCCTGCGCCGCCGCCGGCCGCACAAAGATTGCGCGTGGGACCGAGTGTGCTGCACTACATGGCGCATCAAACACTCCATGCAGAACAAGAGCTCCAAGGTCAGACGCAAGTCATCATTCGCGGAACGCGATTGTTTTTCGCGGCGACCATCGTCGGCCCCGCCGATAGCCTGGGGTACCGGCTGACGTTCACCATTGATTCGATTGCTCTCGATTCCGGCACGACCGTTCCGCCGACAGTCGACCTGTCGGCTGCGCGAGGCTTGGTCTACGATGGCAGGCTCACCCCCGCCGGGGTGTCGAGGCTCACGCTCGTGTCCGACTCTACGCGCGCGGCTCCGTTTGTGCAGCTCTTGGGCCTCCTGCAAACCTTCTACCCTCGTCTCCCAGCAGCAGGGCTGATCGCCGGTGCCGAGTGGACCGACACCACCACGAGCGATGATCGAGTCGTGATCGACGTAAAGCGGCAGTCGATCCATCGTTCTCGGGCGGCGACGTGGGAAGACCGAGCGGGAATTCGCGCGCTGCGACTCGAGGTGACCTCGACATACGGTGTCGCAGGTTCCGGCAGCCAATTGAATCAGCCCGTGGAGGTCACGGGATCGGGAACAGGAACGGCGCACTACTTTATCGGCGTCGACGGACGGTACCTGGGCGGCGAAGGGACGGATAGCTCGACGATCACGGTCAAATTCCCCTACCAATCTGCTGTTATCCCGGCGACTCGGATCCTCCGCTCAACGACCATCCTGTTGCCGTGACAGTCTCCCGGACTGCCGCGCTTGGGTGTTGGCTTGTGTTCACCGTCGGGCCGTTGGGCCGGCCGGCCGTCGCGCAGTCCGTCGCCCCCAACCTCGCGACCGGCTACCTCTTTCCGACCGACGTCCGTGATGCGCGCGCCATCTGGGTGAATCCCGCCGGCCTCGGCCTGACGCGGGAAGCATCGGTATACGCGGAACTGGGCGTCGGCGATCCCGGCTCGCGTGGGAGGCTGCGGCAGATCAATGCCGGGTTCAATTCGCGTGGTCTGTCGCTGGGCTATCAGCGTGACTTCCTCGACGACGGCGTGCGCGGCACGACACTTCGCCTGGGACTCGCGGGTGGAGCGCGGGGGCTCGCGGCGGGTTTCGCCATCGCGCGGTACGGCGGGAGCGGTGCGCACGCGACCGGCTGGGATCTCGGTGTGACCTATGCGGCCCTGCCGCAGCTCACCGTCGGCCTCGTGGCGGCGAACCTGGGCCAGCCGATCGTGCGCGGTCTGCGGCAGCGCTCCAACTTCATTCCGGGCCTGACCTGGCACCCCGGTCCGGTTCCGGCCATCGCGTTCTCGACCGCCGCCCACATCTCGACCGATTCGGTTCTGTCGTACGCCTTTGGCCTCAGCTGGCGCACCACGGGCACGTCACGCTGGCCCATCGAGATCCTCGCCAGGATGGACACGGACAAGGGGCTGCGCCGCAGCGCGTTCGCGCTCGGCGTGTCGATCGGAGGAGAGAATCGCTTCGGCGCCGTCATTGCGTCGCCGGGCGATGTGTCGCGCATCGACGCCGCGAGCGTGTACGGGCTCGTGACGCGGGAGCCCACCACCCGGCGCCGCTAGGAGGACCGTCGTGTGCGCGTGCGCGCGCGCACGCGCGGACGACTCTTTGCCGCCGAATCTCCCGCCTCACGCTCGTTGAGCTGTCCACTCAGCAGGATCAGGTCCCGGAACGACAGATTGCGAAACACCGTGTCGCTGAGCGCTCGCGCGTAGGTTCCCCGGATCACCAGCCGAAATATGAGTCCCCCGCGCAGGTCGAAGCCCATCTGGGTGCGGACGCTGTCGCGCGAGTAGGAACGCACGCCGTGCGGCGTGAGGACGACGGTGCGGTGGCGGGTGAGCAGCAACAGCGTCGTGTCTTCCTGGCCGGCGGGTTGATAGGCGTACAGCGCGACGTCACCCGGAGCCAACGCGCGGCGCGCGCGCATGGCACGCGTGAGGCTGTCGGGAACCGGGGGCCGGATCGCGACCTTGGGTGCCTTGCTGAACACCGTGTAGGCGACGACCGCGGCGCCGGCGACGAACGCGATCGACAGCAGGCAGCCCGCCACGCCCAGGCCGAGCAGCGACTTGTAGAACATCGCCGTGAGGCGGCGCCGGAACGGGACCCGCACGCGATCGCGCGCCGCCGTCGGCAACGCGTTGACCAGCCCGCGGCTGACCTCGCTGGCCATCTGAAAGCGTTTCTTGCGATCCTTCTCGAGCATCCGCTCCAGCACCACGGCCATCTCTTCCGAGACGTCGGGGCGCTCGCGGCGAATCGGGGCCGGCGGTTGCGTGAGCTGCTTGGCGAGAATCGACGCCGACGACGAACCGTCGAACGGCGGTGACCCGGAGAGCATCTGGTAGAGGACGATGCCTAACGAGTAGATGTCCGACCGGCCGTCCAGCTGGTCGCCCGCGGCCTGCTCGGGACTCATGTACTGCGGCGTCCCGATGATCATCCCTTCGCTGGTGAGCTGGGCGCTCCCCGGACTGGCCGCCTGTGCTGCCTGGGCGGCCTTCGCAATCCCGAAGTCGGTCACGAGCACGTGGCCGCTCTTGTCGAGCAGCACGTTGTCGGGCTTGATGTCGCGGTGCACGATGTCGTGGCTGTGGGCGTACGCGAGCGCGTCGGCGACCTGGCGCGCGATACGCGCGGCATCGCCGATCGACAGCTTCTGATGGCGTTCCAGGAGGTCGCCCAGCGAGGGGCCGTCGATGCACCGCATGATGATGTAGAAGACTTCCTCCTGCCGGCCGACCTTGTAGATCGGTACGATATGCGGATGCTCGAGTCGTGCGACGGTCTGCGCTTCGCGCAGAAAGCGCTCGGCGACGGTCGGGGAGGGGGCGAGCTCGACGTCGAGGACCTTCACCGCGACGTCGCGATTCAAGGCGTTGTCGCGGGCGCGGAAGACGGCCGCAAAGCCCCCCTGACCCAGGAGCGGGCCAACAGTAAATTCCTGTCCGAGCGCTTGTTGCAGGCGCTTCTGGAGGGCTGCGAGGTCCATGGCGGTGGGAAAAGATAGGATTGCACGACGGGTTGTGCTATGGACAGCCGCACTCTTTCTGGTGTGGCTGTTCGGCGTTTGGCCGCCACCGATCTGGTGGCGAACTCACGACCCCCGTTGCACGGCGATGATGCGGTTACGTGCCGAGGTGCAGACGTGCCGTCGTGCGCCCGGGGAGTCACACGTCGGCATGTCGGCACGAGGGCGCGAGGATTCGCGACTGCTCGAGCGGATGGTCATCATCGCCGAGGATTCGCGATTCAAAACGCATCACGGGATCGATTTCATTGAAATGCGAGACGCGTGGGCCGCGGGCGGTCACCGCGGCGCGAGCACGATCACGCAGCAGCTCGCGAAGAACCTCTATCTCTCTCCGTCGCGCTCGATCTTCCGCAAACTGAAAGAAGCCGTGACGGCGGTGCGGCTCGAGTTGGCGCTCAGCAAGGACCGCATCATGGAGCTGTATCTGGAGAATGCGGAATTAGGGGCTGGGGTTTGGGGAATGGAGACCGCGAGCAGAGCCTACTTCGGCGTGGCCGTCTCGGCGCTGAGCGCAAATCAGGCCGCGCAACTGGCGGCCACGCTCCCCCAACCCCGAACCTCCAACCCCGCGTTCCGGCCCGCACGCATGCTTGCCCGGCGAGACTTGATTCTGGCGCGATACTTCGGTGGTGCGACTCCGGTGCCGCCCGCAGAGGAAGACTCGATTCCGATTCCGGTTATTCCGCCGATCGAGCCGCCAATTCTACCGCCGATACTGGACTCGCTCGTCATTCCGGATACGGTCGCGATCCCAGATACAACAAAGGACCACCCAGACTCGGGTGGTCCTCGCTTAGTCTACAAGCCGTAGCGGCATCACGAGCGCCATGTAGGAGGCCGGATCGTTCCAGCCGACGGGGTCGATCGTCGCGGCGCGCTCGGGCGCCTTGAACGTAAAGCGCACTTCGTCGGTCGGCATGTACTTGAGGATCTCCAGCAAGTACATCGCGTTGAAGCCGATCTCGAGCGGCTCGCCCTCGTACGTCACCGCCAGCTCGTCCTGCGCCTCACCCAGGTCCGGTGTCTGGACCGAGAACTTCACGTTGCCGCCCGAGAACGCGAGGCGAATGCGATGCGTCTGGTCACTCGCGACGACGCTCATGCGGCGCAGCGCCGCGGCCATCGCGGCCTTATCGACGGTCGCCTGCTTGTCGTTCTCGCGCGGGATCACCTGCTCGTAGTTCGGATACGGCCCTTCGATCAGCCGCGAAAAGACCAGCGTGCCGCCGGCGCGGAAGCCGATATGATTGTCACTCTTGGCGAGCTCGATCTCGGCATCGCCGGGATAGAGTCGGCGGACCTGCTCGAGCGCTTTGGGTGGAACGATCAGATCGGCGGTGGAGCCGCCAGTCGCGGGCACGTCCATCTTGGCGAGCCGGTGACCGTTCGTCGCCACCATGCGCATCCGGTCAGGACGCAGCTCCCAGAGGACGCCGTTGAGAATCGGCCGGCTCTCTTCGGTCGATGCCGCGAACGCGACGTGGCCGACCAGCTTGTGCACCACGCCGGCCGCCGCCTTCCACGCCTTCTCGAACTTCACCGCCGGGAACGAGGGGAATTCTTCGCGTGGCAGGCCGAGCAGTTTGAACTTCGAGCGTCCTGACTCGATCGAGACGCGTGCCTCGCCGGCGGCGGTTACACGCACCGGACCCGACGGCAGCTCGCGGGCGATGTCCACCAGCTTCTTCGCGGGTAGCGTCACCGCGCCATCCGCATCCACCTCGGCAGGGACCGTGGTGCTCACCGCGATGTCGAGATCCGTGCCGGAAAGGCGCAACCCGCCGCCCTGCTTCGAGGCCTCGACCAGGACGTTGGCCAGCACGGGTAGCGTGG
>Ga0209056_10000569_pt1 | contig 40946 bp, 42 predicted proteins | sample GraSoiAngelo_114_FD_185876 | JGI IMG/M metagenome (GOLD analysis project Ga0209056, IMG submission 185876) | Grasslands soil microbial communities from the Angelo Coastal Reserve, California, USA - 14_0903_13_40cm (SPAdes) (version 2) | ecosystem: Environmental > Terrestrial > Soil > Grasslands... | reverse complement strand
GTCTCCGGTAACATTTGAAAAACCGCCAGGAGGGTCCTCTATGTCGAAGTACGTTTTCGTGACCGGCGGTGTCGTCTCCTCGCTCGGCAAGGGAATCACCGCGGCGTCGATCGGGAACATCCTGAAGGCCCGCCACCTCACCGTCTCCCTGCAGAAGCTCGACCCGTACCTGAACGTCGACCCCGGGACGATGAGCCCCTACCAGCACGGTGAGGTCTTCGTCACCGACGACGGCGCGGAGACCGACCTCGACCTCGGTCACTACGAGCGCTTCGTCGACGAGAACCTGACGGTGGCTTCCAATGTGACGACCGGGAAGATCTACCAGGAGGTAATCGCGCGCGAGCGCCGCGGCGACTACCTGGGGGCGACCGTGCAGGTGATCCCGCACGTCACCAACGTGATCAAGGAAAAGATCCTCCGCGCGTCGAAGGACCCGCAAGCGGATGTGGTCGTCGTGGAGGTGGGGGGGACGGTGGGAGACATCGAGAGCCTCCCCTTCCTGGAAGCGATCCGGCAGATGAAAAACGATGTCGGCCGGCAGAACGTCTTCTACGTGCACTGCTCGCTAGTGCCGGTCGTCCGCGGGCAGGAGATGAAGACCAAGCCGACCCAGCACTCGGTGCAGGCGCTGCGCGCGATCGGTATCCAGCCCGACGCGATCATCTGCCGCTCCGAGCTGCCGATCGACAACGACCTGAAGGAGAAGATCGCCCTGTTCACCGACGTGCCTAGGGAAGCCGTCGTGTCGGTGCCGGACGTGGAATCGATCTACGAGGTGCCGCTCATGCTCGAGGCCGCCGGCCTCGGCAAGGTGATGGCGAAGCATTTCGAGCTGGACGAGTCGACCCATGTTCCCGACCATGCGGAGTGGACCGAGCTGGTCAACCGGATCAAGCACCCGCGGGCCACGGTGCCGATCGCGATTGTGGGCAAGTACATCGCGCTGCCAGACGCCTACCTCAGTGTCATCGAGTCGCTCCGCCACGCGGGGATCTACCACGACCTCGGCATCGACATCCGCTGGGTGTCGTCCGAGAAGATCGACGCCGGCGACACGTCGCCGTTGATGGGAGTCGCGGGGATCGTGGTGCCCGGAGGATTTGGATACCGCGGCATCGAAGGCAAGGTGCAGGCGTCGCGCTACGCGCGCCACAATCGGATCCCTTATCTCGGACTCTGCCTTGGAATGCAGTGCGCCGTGATCGATTTCGCGCGCGAGAAGCTCGACGCCCCGGACGCCAACTCCACCGAGTTCGCCGCCTTCACGTCGACCCCGGTGATCGACTTGATGCCTGAGCAGCGAAACCTGGACCAGATGGGCGGCTCGATGCGGCTGGGCCTTTACCCGTGCAAGCTGCTACCGGGTTCCCACGCCCACAGGGCATACGGGGAAGAGGTCGTGTACGAGCGCCACCGCCATCGTTTCGAGTTCAACAACGAGTACCGCGAGGTCATGAACGAGGGCGGAATGATCTTCAGCGGCGTGTCACCGAACGGCCGGCTCGTGGAGATCATCGAGCTCGAGGATCACCCGTGGTTTGTCGCCAGCCAGTTCCATCCCGAGTTTCGCTCTCGGCCGAACCGGCCGCACCCGTTGTTCCGTGATTTCGTGAAGGCCGCCTTCCTGCAGAGCGGCGATCAGATGGAGCTTCGGCCCGCGGAGCTGCTGGAAGACTCCGAGAACTCCTAGCGGACATGGAACAGCAGAGGAGCGGGATACCTTCATTCGAGGCGCGCGGCGAGGTTTCCTTCGAGCTCGTTCACGCCACCGAAGCCGCCGCGCTTGCATGCGCCGGTTTTCTGGGCAAAGGCGACGCGGAAGGCGTCAGCGATGCGGCGGGCGAGGCGATGCGGCGGGCGCTGGACCGCTCGGATATCGCCGGCACTGTCGTGCTCAGCCCGCGCCACAACGCCGCCGTGCCGCCGGGCGCGGTCATCGGCGCCGGCGACCGCAAGGTCGACCTCGGGGTTTACCCCGTGGAAGGCGCGAGCCAGGTGGCGCGTGGTCACATCAACGCGGTGTCGCTTCTGGTAGCCGTCGAGCCCGGCGGTTTCGCGCATCTGCCGGCCGTTTCCCAGATGGAGAAGTTCGTCGCAGGCCCGGGCGCGCGCGGGGCGATCGACCTCGATGACCCGGTGGCGGACAACCTGCGCCGGATCGCGTTCGCGCGCGATGTGCGCGTCCAGGACCTCACGGTGGCGATCCTCGAAAGGCCGCGCCACCAGGAGCTGATCGCCGACGTGGCGGCCGCCGGGGCGCGCATCCGGACGCTGGAGGAGGGCGACTTCGCCAGCGCGGTGATGGCCGCGATCGCCGGGACAGGGATCGACGCCGCGATCGGCATCGGCGACCTCCACGCCACCCTGATCGCGGCGTGCGCCGTGCGCTGCCTGGGCGGCGAGTTCCTTGCCCGGCTGCTCCCACGCAACGACGAGGAGCGAGCCCTCGTCGGCGACGCCGTGTCACATGTCTATGGCATGGCGGAACTCGCCCGAGCGACGGACATCGCGGTAGCCATCACTGGCGTGACGGGCGGCTCGTTGCTGCCGGGGATTGTGTTCGGCAGCGGGTACGCCGAGACATCGTCGTTGGTGATGTCCAGCCGGCACGCGACCGTGCGGCGCCTGACCACGCACCATCACCTGGCCGGAGGCGGCAGCTAGGCAATTTCCACTCCCCACCTTGCCGGGGAGGTCGGCGGCGAAGCCGCCGGGACGGGGTGCCGGGATTAGCACACGCCTCGAGGGGGTATCTAATAAGCGGAAATCCATTGAGCCAGAACGACCCTTACACCCCGCCCCAGGGCGGCCAGTACATCCCCCCGCCACCTCCGTACCAGGCCACCTCGGACATTCCGCCCCAGTCGCCGCACCACTACTCGCCCGCGCCGAGGAGCTCGAACACAAGCACCCTCGGCTGGCTGGGTTCAGCCGCGCTCGCCATCTGGGCGGTCGTGAAGTACGGCCTGGTTTTCGTCTTCAAGATTCCCGCCCTCGCCACCCTTTTCTCCGCGGTGGTCAGCTTCGGGGCCTACTCCCTTGTCTACGGGGGCTGGTTCGCCGTTGCGCTCGTGGTGATGATCCTCGTCCACGAGATGGGCCATGTTCTCGAGATCCGGCGGCAAGGCATGCAGGCGACGGCGCCCATCTTCATCCCCTTCCTTGGCGCCGCGATCTTCCAGCGTCAGCATCCAACCACGGCCCTCAAGCAGGCGCAAATCGGGATCGCGGGACCGATCGCCGGGACGATCGGCGCGACCGCGGCCTGGATCCTTTACGGGGCGACGCAGAACCCTGTGTTCTTGCTGGCGGCCTCGATCGGATTCTTTCTCAACCTCTTCAACCTGATCCCGGTCTGGCAGCTCGACGGGGCATGGATCCTGGCCCCCGTGTCGCCCTGGTTCCAGGTCGCGGGGCTGGGGATGATCGCGATCAGCGTCCTGGTGTTCCACTTCGCGAGCTTCTTTTTGATCATCATCGCCCTGCTCGGAATCCAGACCATGCGGGCGGGGTTCAGGAACGCGAAGAACCCCTATTACACGGCCGTGCCCCCAAGCGCTCGGCTGGCTATCGGCGCCGCCTGGCTGGGGCTTGTTCTCTACCTAGGCGTGATGAGCTTCCAGGCGGAGAGTTTGTTCGTCTCGTTCGCTCGGTAAACTACCCCACGGAGTAAGACTTGAAGACACAGATTCACCCCACCTTTTACGAAGACGCGGTCGTCACCTGCGCGTGCGGGAACACCTTCACGACCGGTTCCACGCGTAAGGAGCTGAAGACCGAGATCTGCTCCGTCTGCCATCCGTTCTTCACGGGTACGCAGCGGATCGTGGACACGGGCGGCCAGGTCGAGCGGTTCCGGAAGCGGGCTGCTAAGACCAGGGTTTAGATGCCGCAGCCGGAGTCGGCCGCGGCGGAATCGCTGAACCCAAACCCCCATCCGTCCGGGGTCGCTCCGCGACCCGGGTTCCATTCCCCAGCGAGTGGGGAAGGAATGGCGGTCCCGGAGCAGACCGGGGCGGAGACGCTGAGCCCAAACCCCCATCCGACCGTGTCCGCTGCGCGAACAGGGTCACCTTCCGCAGCTAGTGGGGAAGGGAAAAAGGAGCCGTTCTTTTACGGCGGGCAGGCCGTCATCGAAGGCGTGATGATGCGTGGCAAACGCCACTACGCGGTTGCCGTCCGGCTGCCCAACACGAAGGAGATCGTCGTCGACCGCGGCGAGCTCAAGGCGCCCATCTACACCAACCCGATCTGGAAGCTGCCGTTTGTGCGCGGCCTGGCCTTGATCGGCGAGCAGCTGCACCTCGGCATGAAGTCGCTGATCTGGTCGGCCAACATGAACGCCGGCAGCAACAACATCGAGATCGGCAAGAAAGAGATCACCGGGTCGGTGGCGATGGCGGGCGTGTTCGCCCTCGTCCTATTTATTGCCTTGCCGCTGTTCCTGGCTGGGCTGGCGATTCAACGGAGCGGCAGCTTCGCGTTCGTCCTGGTCGAGGGTGTGATCCGGGTTGGCCTGGTCCTCGGTTACCTCGCCGCGATCTCGCTTCTGCGCGACGTGCGTCGGGTGTTCCAGTACCACGGCGCCGAGCACAAGACGATCAACGCGTTCGAATCCGGCTGGGCGCTCGATGTGCCGTCGGTACGACGGGCCAGCACCCTTCATCCGCGGTGCGGCACGGGATTCTTGCTGGTGGTGCTGGTGGTCAGCGTCATCGTCTTCAGCATCGTGGCGCTGTTCCATCCGAACCTTTTCTGGCTGGTCGGGAGCCGCGTGCTCGCGATTCCTCTGATCGCCGGCACAGGCTTCGAGCTCATCCGCTTCATGGCCCGCCACCGCTACAACCCGATCGTCAAGATCGCGTTGCTTCCCGTGCTCGGCACGCAGAAGTTCACGACTCGTGAGCCCTCCGACGATATGCTCGAGGTCGCGATCTGCGCGTTCAACAGCGCACGCGAGGGTGAGGAGGAGACGGCGGGAGCGGCGGCCTGATGATCGACCGACTCGAGTCGATCGCTCGTCGTTATCGAGAGATTGAGAATGAGATGGCGCGGCCGGACGTCGCGACCGACCACGAGAAGCTCACCAAGCTCGCGCGTGAGCAGCGCACCCTGCGTGAGATCGTCGTGGCCTATGACGCATACCGCAAGGCGCGCAAGGAGATGGACTCCGCACGCGAGATGTTGCGTCACGAGAAGGATCCCGAGATGCAGGAGTACATGCGGGCGGAGGAACATCGGGCTTCCCAGCAGCTGGCCGAGCTGGAGGAGAAGCTCAAGGTCCTTCTTCTCCCCAAGGATCCGAACGACGACCGCGACGTCGTGGTCGAGATCCAGGGAGCCGAGGGTGGGGACGAGGCCGCGCTTTTCGCTTCGGACCTGTTCCGGATGTACACGCGCTGGGCGGAGAAGAAGGGATGGAAGGTCGAGGTCGTCGACGCCTCTCCAACCGGGATGGGTGGCTACGACAAGATCGAGTTCGAGGTGCACGGCCACGGCGCGTACTCGCAGCTCAAGTACGAAGGCGGGGTGCATCGCGTGCAGCGCGTGCCCAAGACGGAAGCACAGGGACGCATCCACACCTCCGCGGCGACCGTCTCCGTGTTGCCGGAGGCCGATCCCGTCGAGGTGGAGCTGAAGCCGGAAGATCTGGAAATCAAGGCTTCGACCTCGACAGGTCCGGGCGGTCAGAGCGTGAACACGACTTACTCCGCGATCCGCATCACCCACAAGCCGACCGGCCTGGTGGTCAGCATCCAGGACGAGAAGTCGCAGCTCCAGAACAAGGAGAAGGCGATGCGGGTGCTTCGCGCACGCCTGTACGAGATGAAGCTCGCCGAGCAGCAGGAATCGATCAGGGCGCAGCAGCGCGGAATGGTGCGCAGCGGCAACCGGTCCGAGAAGATTCGCACCTACAACTTCAAGGACAACCGGGTGACCGACCACCGGATCAACCTCACCTTGCACAAGCTCGACCGGGTGATGGCCGGCGACCTCGATGAGCTGGTCTCCGCGGCCATCGCCGCCGAGCGCGCTGCTCAGCTCAACGGCGGCGCCGATACGCAGGCGTGACGATCGTTGAGGTTCTGAAGCTCTCCGCCGACTACCTCCAGAAGCATGGGTCGGACTCGTCTCGCCTCGACGCCGAGCTGTTGCTCGCCCATGCTCTGCAGCTGCGGCGCCTGGACCTGTATCTCAAGTTTGACCATCCCCTGAACGAAAGCGAGCTGACCGCCTACCGCGGCCTGGTCGCCCGTAGGGCAAAGGGCGAGCCAGTCGCGTACCTCGTCGGCCACAAGGAGTTCATGGGCCTGGATTTCGAGGTCACACCTGACGTGCTGGTGCCGAATCCAGATACAGAGGTGCTCGTGCAGCGCGCGGTGGAGCTGGCGCGTGACTCGCAGGTGCCGCTGCGCGTCGCCGACGTGGGCACGGGGAGTGGCTGCATCGCGGTCTCGATCGCGCACTATGCTCCTGCCACCGAGGTGTGGGCTTCAGACGTGAGCCGCGAGGCGCTCGAGGTCACGGCACGGAACGTCTCCCGGCATCGCGTGGCCGAGCGCGTCCACCTCGAGTGCGGTGACCTCCTGGAGCCCCTTCCCGGACAGTTCGACCTCATCTGCGCCAACCTTCCATACATAGATGTGGCGGCGGACCACAACCTGGCGGCGGAGGTCGTTGCCCAGCCTGCGCGCGCTCTCTACGCCGAGCAGGGCGGCGTTGAGCTTGTGAACAGGCTCCTGGAGGAGGCGCCCGCGCGGCTCAAACCCGGGGGCCGGATCCTTGCCGAGGTGGATCCATCCATCCTTGCGGCGGCCGTTGAGGCGGCCTCGCGCGGGTTCGCCGGCAATCGGCTGCACCGCGACGCGGGCGGCCACGAGCGCGTTCTCGAAGTATGGTCCTGAAGCCGACGCAAGCGGGACTGCAGAGGGCCGCCCAGCTCCTGCGCAGCGGCGCCGTGATCGCCTTTCCGACCGACACCGTCTACGGCTTGGGGGCGAGCGTCGACGACGAGCTCGCGCAAAAGCGGATCTATCAGATCAAAGGCCGGCCCGCGGGCATGCCGCTGATCCTGATGGTCGCGGCGGAATCACAGCTGGAAGGCCTCGTCCACGTCGATTCGAGGGCCGAGGCGATGATGCGCAAGTGGTGGCCGGGCCCACTCACCCTGATCCTGCACTCGCTGCGCGGAGGGACACTCGGGGTACGGATTCCCAAACACAAAGTCGCCCTTGACCTGCTCCGGCACGCAGGTCCGCTGATGACGACGAGCGCAAACCTGCACGGCGGCGAACCCGCGATGGATGCGGACGAGGCCGGCTCGCTGTCGGGGGTGATGGCGGTGGTCGACGGCGGTGCGGCGCCCGGAGGCACCGCATCGACAGTGCTGGACCTGACCGGACCCGAGCCGCACGTGCTGCGCGAGGGCGCGATCCCGACGCCCGAGCTGCTGGCCCCTCCGCCCCGCGCGGGTTAGCCTCAACGCTCCCTCCGCCCCGCGGAGCGGGACGGCCCCCGTCAAGTGGGGAGGCTTTAGGATCAGTTCGTGACGGCGAACATCACCACGATGTCGTTTCGCGCCCTCGACCAGGTCGATCCAGACGTCGCTCAGCTCATTCGCAACGAGTTCAGGCGCCAGTCCGACACCCTGGAGCTCATCGCCTCTGAGAACCTGACCAGCCCGGCGATCCTCGAAGCGCTCGGGACGCTGCTGACCAACAAGTACGCCGAGGGCTACCCGGGCCGGCGCTACTACGGCGGCACGGGTGAGGTGATCGACAAGATCGAGACGCTCGCGGTGGAGCGCGCCAAGCAGCTTTTCGGCGCCGACTACGTCAACGTGCAGCCTCATTCCGGGTCGCAGGCCAACGCGGCCGTCTACATGGCGGTGTGCCAGCCGGGCGATCGAGTGATGGGCATGGACCTTTCCGCCGGCGGGCATCTCACGCACGGGAGTCCGGCGAACTTCAGCGGCAAGCTCTACGAGATCCACTCCTACGGGGTCGACCGTGAGACCGAGCGGATCGACTACGACTCCGTACAGAAGTTGGCCGAAGAGGTGCGGCCGAAGATGCTGCTCGCGGGATTCTCGGCGTATTCGCGGGTGGTCGACTGGGCGCGCATGCGTGAGATCGCAGACTCGGTGGGCGCCGTTCTCTTCGTCGACATGGCGCATGTCGCGGGCCTTGTCGCCGGGGGCGTGTATCCCTCGCCGATTCCTCACGCCGCGATCACATCGACGACGACACAGAAGACTCTGCGTGGAGCCTGGGGCGCGATCATCCTGTGCACGAACGACTGGCAGAAGCCGATCGACTCGGCGGTTTTTCCGGGTACGCAAGGCGGACCGTTGATGCACGCGATCGCGGCCAAAGCCGTTTGCTTCGGTGAGGCCCTGAAGCCGGCGTTCAAGGATTACGCAAAGCAGGTCGTCGTCAACGCGAAGGCCATGGCGAATCGACTTACCGAACGAGGGCTTCGTCTCGTCAGCGGCGGAACCGACAACCACCTCATGCTCGTCGACCTGCGGCCCCAGAAACGCACGGGCAAGCAGGTGCAGGACATCGCCGACACCGTGGGCATCACGCTCAACCGCAACTCGATCCCGTTCGACGACGCGTCAAAGTTCAACCCGAGCGGGGTGCGCGTCGGCACGCCCCTGGTGACGACCCGCGGCATGCGCGAGCCGGAGATGGTCATCATCGCGGACTGCATCGCCGACGTGGTCGAGCGCATCGACGACCCGGCGACTCTGGATTCGGTCCACGAGCGGGCGCTGGAGTTGTGCCGGAAGTTCCCGATCCCCTACGCGTTTGACTAGCGGCGACTTCTTCAGCGAGACCGCGCTGAACAACCTGACGGAGCACCTCCTGCCCGGCCTGTGGCCGTTTCTGATCGCCTTGATCGTGACCGCGATCGCCGTCCCCTTCGGCATCGTCCTGTCGCGCAGGTACCACGTTGTCGCCGAACCCGGCGGCCGCCACGCACACGCGAACCCGACACCAATGCTGGGCGGGCTCGCGATGTGGATCGGCTTTGCGATCACGATGGCCGTCTTCGCACCGCGCAACCTCCAGACGTTGGGTCTGCTGGTTGTGTCAGGTCTCGCGACCGGGCTGCTGATCATCGATGACCGCTGGTCGATGCGACCATTCGCGAAGCTTGCGGTCCAGGTCGCGCTGGCGCTGCTGGCGGTTGTGGTTTTCAACTACCAGATCCGCTTCGTCGGCCTCCCAGGGGGTCATACCATCGAATTCGCGCTCCCTGTCGCGGTGGCGGTGAGCGTGTTCTGGCTGGTCGGACTGCAGAACACGGTCAACTTCTTGGACGGCGCGGATGGTCTTGCCGCCGGCGTGGTCGCCATCGTGGCGATGGTCCTGCTGCTGGCCGCCGGCCAGCAAAAGCAGCTGAACGTCGTGCAGCTGAGTGGGGCGCTGGCCGGATGCTGCGTTGGGTTTCTGCTCTTTAACTTCCCGCCCGCCCGCGTCTTCATGGGCGACTCCGGGGCCCACTTTCTTGGGGTGGCGCTCGGCATGATCTCCATCCTCGGGGTGGCGAAGGTGGCCGTCGGATTCGCCCTGGCCGCGCCCGTGATTGCGCTCGCTGTGCCGATCGCCGACACCGGCTGGGCGATCCTGCGCCGCGGGCGCATTGGAGCTTCGGTGGCGACGCCCGACCGGTTGCACCTGCATCATCGCCTCCAGTCGTTTGGGCTCGACCCTCGACAAACGTGCTACGTGTTCTACGCGGCGAGCGCCCTGCTGGGCGCCCTCGGGCTCACCCTCTTCGGCCACGGCCGGATCCTCGCCGTCGTTGTTGTGGCAGCGGCCGTGCTCACGTCGACTGTCGTGGCGGACCTTCTTCTGCACACCGGTTGGCGTGTGCCCGCACCGTGGCTGCGTCGCCTGCTGAACGCACCCGGCTCCCGGTAGGATTTACCGCGGGTATGGCGTCCAGCCGGAGCCCAGGGCCGACCGGCGCCGAGCTGATGGGACTCGGTGCTCTCCTGGCCGGCGCTGTCGTGGCGCCGATCTTGCTGGGCATCGTCCTCGACGGAGCCCTTCACACCTCGCCACTCTTCCTCTTCGCGGGCCTGGTGGTCGGGATCCTCGCCTCAGTCGGAGTCGTGTACGTGAGGTACGTGAAGCGCTACTGGTGAGACTGCAAGGGGTGACCGGCCGCGTCGTGATTGGCTGCCTCGTCGCGGCGGTCGTCGTGTTTGCGGCTCTCTCCCTCATGGGTTACACCCGCGCCGGAATTGCGGTCGGGCTTGGGCTGTTGCTCGGTTCCATCAACGGCGCTCTGGCCGAACGCGCCCTCGGGGCCGGCGTCAGCGTGCGGTTGTCGAGCCTTTCGAGGCTGGCGGTGCTGACGGGGGCGGCCATCGGCGGCGGGCTGCTTCTCGGCGCCGATTACGCGTGGCTGGTAATCCTCGGCGTGGCCGGAGCACAGGCGGTGCTCGTCGCCGTCGCCGCGAGGTCATTGCTGCACAGATGAGATTCGTATTTGACGAGCAGCCGCCCGTCACGCATCCGACGGTCGACCTGGGGTGCGGAACCTGGTGCACGATCAACTACGACAGCATCATCTCCAGCGTGTTGGCGATCGTGGTCACGGTGGCGGCGGCCGTCCTGATCGCCAGATCGATGAACAGCGAGCGTCCCAACCGCCTGCAGGCCCTTGCCGAGTGGGCGTTTTCCTACGTCCGGTCGACGAGCAAAGAAAACGCGCCTGACGCATCGAGCTTCGTCGTCCCGCTGGCGGCGACCATCGGTTTCTACATCCTCGTCGCCAACTACCTCGACTTCCTGCCGATCACGCTCATCCCGAACTTGCATCCCGCGAACACCGACGTCAACCAGACCGCGGCAATGGCGATCGTCGTCTTCGTGCTCCTGCACTGGTACAACATCAGGCTGCGCGGATTCAAGGGCTACTTGCTCTACTACACGCGACCGCACGAGCTGCCGGTTTGGGCGCGCGCGATCTTCACTCCCCTGAATGTGATCGAAGAGATCGTCAAGCCGGTGACGCTGGCGCTGCGACTTTTCGGCAACCTCCTCGCCGGACTTCTCATGCTCTACGTGATCGGGCTCCTGCTGCCGCCCTTTCTAGCGACCCCAGTGGTCGCGATCTGGAAGCTATTCGACGTGTTGTTCATCGGTCTGATCCAGGCATTCATCTTCATGTTGCTGACGCTGGTCTACTTCGGTCTCGCCCGCGAGGGCTTCGAACAAGAGCATTCACACTAAGGAGGGAGTCATGGACCACCTGGGAGCCGCGATGATCGCCTTCGGGCTGGCGCTTGGAGGAGGCGCGATCGGCGCCGCCATCGGCGACGGTCTCGTGGGCAACGCAACCATCAATGGCGTAGCCCGGCAGCCTGAGGCGCGCGGTCAGCTGCAGGGCATCATGTTCATCATCATCGGACTGGTCGAGGGGATGTACTTCATCAACCTCGCCTTCGGTGCCCTGTTCGTGTTCTCGCTGGGGGCTAAGTGACGCACAGCTCTGTCTACCTCGAATCCGGGGTCTTGACCTTCAACGGGACTTTTATTGTCGAGACGGTCGGCTTCCTGCTCATGCTGTTGTTTCTGGCCAGGGTTCCCTTGCCGTTCCTCGGTATCCCCAAGCCCGTGTTCCCGTGGATCATCGACATCGCGGAGGCACGGCAGCGCCAGATCACCGCCAAGCTCCAGGAAGCGGAGCAAGCTCGAGCTGAGGCTGAGGCCAGGCTGAAGGAGGCCGACAGCAAGCTCGTCGAGGCGCGCAAGACCGCCGACGCCGTGATCGAAGGCGCGAATCGCTCGGGGGAACAGCTGCGCGCCGACCTGCGGCAGAAAGCCGACCTTGAATACCAACGGATCGTGGACAGCGCAAGCCGCGACATCGAGGTCGAGCGCGAGCGCGCCCTGCAGGGAGCGCGCGACCAGGTCGCCGGGCTCGTCGTCGCGGCCACGGAGAAGGTGATCGGCGAGACTCTGGACGAACCCAAGCACCGCCGCCTGATCGACCGAGCTATCGAGGAGGTTGCGCGTGGCGACGACCGCCGCGGGCGGAGTGGCTCGTGACGGCACCGGGAGATTGGGGGACGAAGATCCGGTGACGGGCGCGAGTCGCTCCGCCAGGCGCTACGCGAGGGCCATCTTCGAGCTGGCGCTGCAAGATGGCGAGGTCGACCAGTGGTCGCGCCGTCTGGTCAAAATCCGCGAGCTGTTCGCCGACCCTCAGGTGGCGGCGGTCTTGAGCAATCCCACGATCGCCACCGAACATCGGGAGGCGCTGGTCGCGACCGCCCCGCACCTCATCGATGAAGAGGCGACGAACCTGGCGCGGCTCCTCATCGAGTCTGGCCGCATCGACGAGGTGCAAGATGTCGACGACGAGTTTCAGCGCCTGGCCGACGAGGCCGCGGGGCGTGTACGCGCGACCGTGACGACCGCGATCGAGCTCGAAGCAGCCGATCGCGACCGGGTCACCCGCGAGCTGTCAAAACGTCTGGACAAGGACGTACGCCTGAGCCTCGTCGTCGATCCGCGGATCCTCGGCGGGATGAAATTGCAATACGGCGACCGGATCGTCGACGCCAGCGTCGCCACTCGATTGGAGCAGCTGCGCCGCCGGCTGGCGGCCTCTTAGGAGTGAAAGATTGAGCATCAGCACCCGCGAGATCTCGGAGGTCATCAAGGAGCGCTTGAAGGATTTCGACGCCAGCCTGGTCTCGGCGGACGTCGGCCGCATCGTCGCCGTCGGTGACGGCATCGCCCAGATCTATGGCCTGCGGAACGCGATGGCCGGAGAGCTGCTCGAGTTCCCGCACGACACATATGGGCTTGCGCTGAACCTCGAGGAGGACCAGGTTCGTTCGGTCATCCTCGGCGAGTACGGCCACCTTCACGAAGGCGACGAGGTCCGGACCACGGGCCGCTTGCTCGAGGTCCCAGTGGGCGACGAGCTGCTCGGCCGCATCGTCAGCCCGCTCGGCGTGCCGCTCGACGACAAAGGACCGATCAAGACCACCAAGACGCTGCCGCTCGAGCGGATCGCCCCGGGAGTAATCACGCGCAAGCGAGTCGACAGCCCAGTGCAGACAGGCATCAAGGCGATCGACACCATGATCCCGATCGGCCGCGGCCAGCGCGAGCTGATCATCGGCGACCGCTTCACGGGCAAGACGACGGTGCTGCTTGACACGATCATCAACCAGAAAGGGAAGGACCTGTTCTGCATCTACGTCGCCATCGGGCAGAACGCGGCGTCGATCGCTCGGGTCGCGGCCACGCTGGAAGAGAACGGCGCGATGGACTACACGATCATCGTCGCGGCGTCGGCCGCCGATCCCGCTTCGCTGCAGTACATCGCGCCTTACGCCGGATGCGCGATGGGCGAGTACTTCATGGAGAGCGGGAAAGAGGCCCTGTGCTGCTACGACGACCTCACCAAGCAGGCGTGGGCCTATCGGCAGCTGTCGCTCACCCTGCGGCGCCCACCGGGGCGCGAGGCGTATCCAGGCGACGTTTTCTATCTCCACTCACGTCTGCTCGAGCGCGCGGCCAAGATGAACCAGGCGCGGGGCGGCGGCTCGCTGACGGCGCTGCCCGTCATCGAGACCCAGGCCAACGACGTTTCGGCTTTCATCCCCACCAACGTCATCTCCATCACCGACGGCCAGATCTACCTCCAGGCCGACTTGTTCAACGCCGGCCAGCGGCCTGCGCTGAACGTAGGCATCTCGGTGTCGCGCGTCGGCGGCGACGCCCAGACCAAAGCGATGCGTCAGGTTGCGGGCAAGCTGCGGCTCGATCTCGCGCAGTACCGCGAGCTTGCCGCGTTCGCGCAATTCGCGAGCGACCTCGACACCCAGACCCGCAATCAGCTCGAGCGCGGCGCGCGCCTGACCGAGCTCTTGAAGCAAGACAAGTACCAGCCCGTGCCCCTCTCGGAGCAGGTCGCGGTGCTTTATGCCGGCACGCAGGGCCACCTCGACAAGGTGCCGGTGGCGCGCGTGCGGGAATGGGAGGCGGGATTTGTGCGCTTCCTGAAGAGCGACCGCGCCGGCATCCTGCAGGAGATCGACAAGCAGAAGGCGGTGGACGATCAGCTCTTCGCCCGCTTGAACGCTGCGATCGCGACGTTCAACCACCAATTCGGGATCGAGGGGTACAAGGACGAAGCTGACCCTTCGGGCGGCGCACCTCCAGCCGCACAGAAAGAAAACAAGGAAAAATAATTGCCCGCATTCCGCGACATAGTCCGCCGCATCGACTCGATCAAGAACACGCAGAAGATCACCAAGGCGATGCAGGTGGTAGCGGCGACGCGGCTACGCAAAGCGCAAGCCGCCGTCCAGGCGACGCGGCCGTACGCCGACAAGATGATCGAGGTTCTGCAGACGGTCGGCGAGCGCGCGACCGAGTACAAGCATCCGTTCCTGGTCCGGCGCGAGGGCAAGCGCGCGGTGATGATCCTCGTCACGACCGACCGCGGCCTTTGCGGCGCGATCAATGTCAACAACATCCGCGCCGCGACGCGTTACATGAACGAGCACTACACGGAGCAACAGCGCTACGTGACACTCGGCCGTAAGGGGCGCGACTTTCTGCTCCGATATCGGCGCAACGTGATCGCCGAGGTCAGCAACCTTCCCGACCGCCCCAGCCAGGCCCTCGTGCTGCCGGCTGTCACCGTCGCGCTGGAGGAGTACGCGAAGGGGGAGACCGACGCCGTGCTTCTCTGTTACTCGAAATGGATCTCGACCATGCGACAGGAGCCGGCGATCCGAGTCCTGATCCCGGCCGAGATCCCCAAACGCGAGGCCGGCCAGGAGGGTCCGCGGGCCGACTACATCTACGAACCCGAGCCCGAAGCCGTGCTGGACGGGTTGTTGCCACGCTACGTCGAGACGCAGGTTTTTCAGGCAGTGCTCGAGAACAAGGCAAGCGAGTACTCGGCCAAGATGATCGCGATGCAAAACGCAACCAACGCCGCCGGTGATCTGATCGACGCGCTGACGCTCTACGCGAACAAGGTCCGCCAGGCTGGAATCACCACCGAGCTGATGGAGATCGTGAGCGGCGCCGAGGCCGCGAGCGCGGGATGAGGGAGGAGCCCTGATGGCAAAGACCAAAGCGAAAGCACCGAAGACGGAAAAGGCAGATGCCGGGCACGCGCAGGACGCTCCGAACAAGAGAGCGCCGCGCGAAGGCCGGATCAGCCAGGTCATCGGCGCAGTAGTCGACGTCGAGTTCGGTCCCGGCGACCAGCCAGAGCTGTTCGAAGCTCTGGAGGTGACGGTCGAGGGGCGAAAGATCGTCCTCGAGGTTTCGTCCGACATCGGCGACAACGTCGTGCGGTGCATCGCCATGGATGCCACCGACGGCATTCGCCGCGGCGACCCGGTGCACGCAACGGGCGCCTCCATCTCGGTCCCTGTCGGCGTTGAGACCCTCGGACGCATGTTCAACGTGGTCGGCAACGCGATCGACGACGAACCCACTCCGGAGGGCGGCACGAGGTGGCCGATCCACCGGCTGGCTCCGCCGATTTCGGAGCAGCAGGCCAAAGTTGAGATCCTCGAGACAGGGATCAAGGTCATCGACCTGATCTGCACCTTCGCCAAGGGCTCGAAGATTGGGCTCTTCGGAGGCGCCGGGACGGGCAAGACGGTGATCGTCCAGGAGCTGATCCGCAACATCGCCTATCAGCACAAGGGCCGCTCTGTGTTTGCGGGAGTGGGGGAGCGGACGCGCGAAGGCAACGATATGTACGTCGAGATGCAGGACGCGGGCGTGCTGCCGCAGACGGCGCTCGTATTCGGCCAGATGAACGAGCCTCCTGGCGCGCGGGCTCGCGTCGGTCTGACCGGCCTCACGATGGCGGAGTACTTTCGCGACGAGGAGGGCGCGGACACGCTGCTCTTCATCGACAACATCTTCCGCTACCTGCTCGCGGGCGCCGAGGTGTCGGCACTGCTCGGACGCATGCCGTCAGCCGTCGGTTATCAGCCCACGCTGGCATCGGAGATGGGCGAGCTGCAGGAACGCATCACGTCCACCCGCAAAGGTTCGATTACGTCCGTGCAGGCGGTTTACGTGCCGGCCGACGACTACACCGACCCCGCGATTCAGACCGTTTTCGCCCACCTGGGCGCCACGCTGCGGTTGGAGCGCTCGCTCGTCGAGATCGGCATCTACCCGGCGGTCGATCCCCTCGGGTCGTCAAGCCGCTTCGTCGAGGCCTCGGTCGTCGGCCAGGACCACTACGACGCGGCGCAAGGCGTCAAGCGGACGATGCAGCGCTACAAGGACCTGCAGGACATCATCGCCATCCTCGGCATGGAGGAGCTGTCCGAAGACGACAAGCTCGTGGTCACCCGGGCGAGAAAGGTCCAAAGGTTCCTGTCGCAGCCATTCAGCGTCGCGCAGCGGTTCACCGGGCGCGAGGGCAAGTACGTGCCCGTCCGCGAGACGGTGCGCGGGTTCAAGGAGATCCTCGAGGGCAAGCACGATGACCTGCCCGAGCAGGCGTTCTACATGGTCGGCACGATCGACGAAGCGCGCGCCCAGGCGGACGAGATGAGGAAGAAGGAGTCGAGGTAGGTGCCGTTCTCTCTGCGCGTGGTCAGCGTCGAGCGGAGCCTGTTCGAGGGCGACGTCGATTTCGTCGTCGCGAACGGAGCGGACGGAGAGCTGGGCATCCTGCCCCGACACGCGCCCCTGATGACGATCCTGAAGCCAGGCGCCCTGAAGATCCGACACGGCGGCAACGAGGAGCTGCTCTTCGTGGGCGGCGGGTTCCTCGAGGTCCTTCCGGATCGAGTCACCGTCCTCGCCGACGTCGCCGAGCACGCCGACGAGATATCGGTCCAGCAGGCCGAGGAGGCACGGCGCCGCGCGCAGGAGAAGCTTGCGGGAACCCTGACGGCTTCTGAGGAGACCGAGTTCCAGAACGCTCTCGCTATGGCGGAGGCCCGGTTGCGCCTCGCCCGAACGCGTCGGGGATAGAGCTTTCCACCTAGTCTTAGGCGCTCGATGAAGGGATCCATGGGTGGCCGCGACCGGGCGCTGCACATCACAGGCGGCGAGCAGCTGGCGGGCAAGATCTGCGTGAGCGGCTCCAAGAACGCCGCGCTTCCCGAGATGGCCGCCGCGCTGCTCACTACCGAGCCGGTGACTCTGCAAAACGTGCCGCGGGTGACCGACACAGTGCTGATGGGCGAGATCATCTCGCTGCTCGGCGGCCATACCTCAGGTGAGGGCACTGTCGTCATCGACGCGGGTGCTGCCGGCAAGACTGACGTGCCCGATGACCTCGGCCGCCGCATGCGGGCGACGATCGTCCTGCTCGGAGCCCTCGTCGCGCGCTTCGGCCACGCGAGGGTGCCCCGGCCAGGCGGCGACGACATCGGGGCGCGTCGGGTCGAGCAGCACCTCCGAGCCTTGCGCCAGATGGGCGCCCACATCAACGAGACGCACAATGAGATCGTCGCCACCGCGGACCGGCTGCGCGGCGGTCGCATCGTGTTCGACCTCCCGACGGTGACCGGGACGGAAAACATCCTCCTGGCCGCGGTGACCGCGGACGGCCAGACCGAGATCTTCAATGCCGCCCGGGAGCCACACGTGCAGGACCTGTGCCGTCTCCTGACCAAGATGGGCGCCCAGATCGATGGCATCGGCACCGAGCGGTTGATCGTGGACGGGACGACCGACCTCAGCGGCGCCGAGCACACGGTGATCTCGGACTACCTGGAGGCGGGGACGTACGCCATCGCGACAGCGGCCGCCGGCGGCGAGCTGCTGATCGAGTGCACACGGGCGGAGGACCTGGAGCTCTTGTTGCTCAAGCTCGAGCAGGCCGGTGCCCGCGTCCAGACGGGCGACGGATGGTTTCGCATCGCGCGGGACAGGCAGACGCCGCTGCAACCGATCGACATGTCGACCTGGACGTTTCCCGGTTTTCCGACCGACCTCCAGGCTCAGTACATGGCGCTCATGACGCAGGCCGATGGCGAGAGCGTGATCTCGGAGTACGTCCACGAGAACCGCTTCCAGCATGTGCGCGAGCTCGCCAAGATGGGCGCCGGCATCACTGTCGAGGGCCGCCTGCATGCAGTCGTGCACGGCCCGGCACGTCTCCGCGGAACCGAGCTCGCCATCCCTGACATCCGCTCGGGTGCGGCACTCGTGATCGCGGCGCTGTGCGCCGAGGGCGATAGCGTCTTGCGCAACGCCTGGCATGTCGAGCGCGGCTACGAGGACATGGTGGGCAAGCTGTCATCGGTGGGCGCGCGCATCAAGAGCGTCCGGCTCGATTCCGAGGCGGCGGCCGGGCATCGCCTGTACGAGTGAGATGTTGGGTTGATGCTGTCGCGAAAGATCGGCATCGACCTCGGCACCTCGACGGTGCGCATGTGCATCAAGGGCGAAGGCATCGTCGTCAATGAGCCGTCAGACATGGCTCTCCAGCGCGACACTGCGCGGACGCTTCAACAGCTGATCGGTAAGGCGAAGGGCCGGCCACGCCTCTTCAAGCCGGAGGTCATCGTCTCGGTGCCTTCGGCCGTGACGTCGACGCAGCGACGCGCCCTTACCGAGGCTGCGATCTCGGCCGGCGCGCGGCAGGTGTGGCTCATCGACGAACCGCTTGCCGCGGCGATGGGCGCAGGGCTGCCTATCGGCGAGGTTCGCGCCTGCGGGATATGTGAGCTCGGTGCCGGCACGACCGAGGTGGCGGTGATCTCGCTGTCGGGCATCGTCGTTGCGAATTCAATCCCCGTGGGTGGCCATAACCTCGACGAGGCGATCGTGGCGTACGTGAAACGCCGCCACAACGTGGAGATCACCGAACACGCAGCGGAGGAGATCAAGCTCGCGGTCGGATCCGCGGTCCGGATGGAAGAGCCCCTGTACCAGGTCATCGAGGGAGCCCAGATCTCATCGAATGACGTCGCCGAGGCGGTCCAGGAGCCTCTGCGCCGCATCGCCGACGCGATTCGCGCGGTGCTCGCCGAGGCGCCGGCCGAGCTGGTGGTGGACATCCGCGAGCGGGGGCTGGTCCTCTCGGGCGGCGCCGCCCAGTTGCGGGGGCTCGCCGGGTTCATCACATCGCTGACCGGAATTCCTTCCGCGGTCGCCCAAGACCCCCAGACTTCGGTCGTGCGGGGTACCGGTCTCGCGTTAGACAATTTCGAAGTCCTCCGGCGGAATCAGAGCTACCTCCGGTAGGTGGCGAGGGGCAGCACCGGGCTCCAGGTCGTCGTCGACGGATCCGGTCTGGGGCGACCCTGGGCCGGGGTGGGCGTCTACACCACGCAGATCCTGCACGCGATGTCGGTCGATCGCCCGGACTGCCGGCTCGTCGTGTTTGGACCGCGCCGTGCATCGATGCACGTGCCGAATGCCACCTATCGGCTGATGCCTCGAACGCGATTCATCGGCCGGCATCTGCAATGGCCCGCCGAGATCCGCGCTCTCAAACCCGATGCGTACTTCGGACCGGCGGGGGTGCTGCCGCTAAGCGGCGTCGGATGCCCGTCGGTCATCACGATTCACGACCTCGCGATCTACCGCAACGCGCGCTGGTTCCCCGCGCGTCAGCCGCTTAGCACCCGCGTCGTCGTGCCTCGCTCGGTTCTCCGCGCCGATGTTGTGGTAGCCGTTTCGGAGAACACGGCGGCCGACATCGTCGACATCTTTGGCATCGATCGCAGCCGGATCGCGGTGGTGCCCCACGGGGTCGCGCCGAAATTCCGGCCCATGAGCGCCGGCGAACGAGCGGAGGCGCGGGCGCGGCTGAAGCTGCCGGAGCGCTTCATCCTGTTCGTCGGCACCGTCGAGCCCCGCAAGAACCTCGACACGCTTCTCGACGCCTGGGTGCTGATGCGCGATCGCCCGGACCTTGTTGTCGTCGGATCGTGGGGTTGGCGGTACGAACAGATACGGGAGAAGATGTCCCGCCTTGGACCCCGGTTGCATCACCTCGATTCGGTCGAGCCTGACCAGCTGCCGGCCATCTACAACCTGGCGCGAGTTGTCGCGCATCCGGCCTGGTACGAGGGCTTCGGTCTGCCGCCGCTCGAAGCGATGGCGTGTGGCACCCCCGTGGTCGTGTCCGACCGGTCGAGCCTGCCCGAGGTGGTGGCCGATGCGGGTATCGCGGTGTCGCCGGATGATTCCGAGGCTTGGCGCAAGGCCCTGGAGCGCGTGATCGAGGACACGGATTTCGCGGCCGGGATGCGCCACCGAGGCATCCTCCGCGCCGCTCAGTTCAGCTGGGCACGCGCCGCGCGACAGACATGGCGCGCGATTGATGACGCGATCACCTAGGGGCGTGCGGCGGGATCTGGCTTAGCCAGGCCCGCCGAAAGGGGGGCATGCTCCCCCCTATTGGAGGAGCTCCTTGATGACATCAGCAATGCCTCGGGCGGTCCTGTCCCAGGTGAATTTCGCCGCCCGAGCCTGGGCCGCCTTGGCCAGCCCAGTGCGCAGGGCCCGGTCGTCGATCGCTGTCTCGAGCACCTGTGCGACATGCGCCGCGTCGGCCGCGGGGTGGTAGTAGAGGACGGCTTCGCCGCCCACCTCGGGTAGGGACGACGCCTTCGCCGCGACAACCACATTGCCCCTCGCCATCGCCTCCAAGACCGGCAGCCCGAAGCCTTCATAGAGACTCGGCACGATCACGGCGGCCGCCTGTTGGTAGAGGAGCTCGAGCGTGGATTGATCGACCAGGCCGAGCACGCGGGCGTGGGCAGAGCTACGGAGCTTTGCCGACAGCTCGTGGTCCCGCTCGGGGCCCGCGACGACGAGCTTGACGCCGTCGAGCCGCTCGACCGCCGCCAGGGCCGCGAGCTGGTTCTTGCGCTTTTCGATGCGGCCCACCTGCAGCACAAACTTTCCGTCGACGCCGAGCTCGGCAAGCCGTGACGCCGGGGCCGGCGTCGTGCTCGGTGGGTCGATGCCAAGCGGAACGACTCGCACGCGCTCCTCCGGCACCCCATATAGATGGACCAGGTCGCGCTTGGTCGTTGCAGAGACAGCGACGAGCAAATTGCAGCGCGTCACCGCCCAGCGGGTGCTGAGGCGGAGGTAGGAGCGCTCCGCGAACGCGTATGCGTCAGGGAACTTCTCGAACGCGAGGTCATGCACCACCGTCAGCACCTTGCCCGGCCAGGCGTAGGGGATCACATGCGCCGGCACGAAGAGCAGGTCGGGTGGTTCGGGGAGGAGGGCGAGGGGAAGACGGACCTGCGACCACAGCCGCCGCTGCGGAACGACCAGCACGTCCACTCCCAGGCCGGTCTTCGGGCGCGACGCCAGGAAGCGCCACCGCAGATCAGGAGCCGCGGCCGGGAGCCGCTTGCATACCTCGCGCGTGAATTTCTCCGTTCCGGTCGCGACCGCGCGCGTGGCCGGGTTGACGTCCACCGCGATCCTGGCCGGCCTGGCGCCTCTTGCCACGTCGACGACCTTAAGCTAACGACCGTGAGGCACGTGGCCGCCAGGGCCGGGGTTGTTGTCGTGCTGCTCGCGGCTGCCGGCTACTTGCTGCAGGCCGGCGATTCGATGCCGAAGCCTTATGTCTCGCCGGCCCCGCAACCGCAGCAGGCGCTTTCGAGCCAACCGCCGGTCGCGGGTCCCGTCTACCTCATCTCCCACGATTCGGTGGTTCCGCTCGGCGCGCGCTCGATCAGGCTTCCGATTCTCATGTATCACTACATCCGCACGCCTCCTTCGACGCGCACGGATCCTCTGGGGTACCGGCTTTCCGTGTCGCCGATGGTGTTCCAATCCCAGATGGACTGGCTCTCGGCGCACGGTTATCACGCCATCACTTTCAACCAGGTGCGCGCCTACTTCGCCGGCACCTCGGCGCTGCCTGCGAAGCCTGTCGTGATCTCGGTCGACGATGGTTATGCGGACCTCTACACAACCGCATTTCCGATTCTCCAATCGCACCATTTCACGGCGGTCGCCTACATCGTTAGCGGCTTCATCAATCGCGCCGGTTATGTGACGAGCGACGAGGTCGTCCAGCTGGATCGTGCCGGGATTGAGATCGGCTCGCACACGGTCAGCCACCCAGACCTCGCCCATCTGAGCTTCGCGTCTGCGATGTTCCAGGTCGTGGAGTCCAAGCGCGTTCTCGAGGGGCTGGTCGGTCACCCAGTCGTGGACTTCGCCTACCCCTCCGGCAGATACGACGCCGAAACGGTCGAGGCGCTGGTGAAGGCCGGGTACGACACGGCCGTGACGACAGCCGACTATCCCGTGGCCCACAGTTTCCAGAATCGCTACACGTGGAGCCGAGTGCGAGTGACCGGCGGCGAGCCGCTTCCCGCATTTATCACGAGTCTCGGGCCCAGCATGCACACGGTGACAACGACGCACCTCAGTCTCGTCTTAACGCCGTTCGAGCTGCAGCTACAAACCTGACGGAGCGACTCGGACACACGCGCGTCCTCGGCGTCCGCGTGGACTGCGTCGACATGACGGCTACGGTTCAGCGAATCGAGGACCTCGTGGGAGCTGCGGGATCTCACCTGGTGGCCACCGTCAATCCCGAGTTCGTCATGCGAGCGCGGAAGGACAGCGAGTTTGCGCGGGTGCTCGAGAGCGCCGCCCTCTGCTTGCCCGACGGAACCGGGGTGGTATGGGCGGCGCGCCGCCAGGGCTGCGAGCTGCGTGAGCCCGTCGCGGGCGTCGACCTCGTGCGGCCGCTGGCCGCAATGTGCGCCCGCCGGGGTTTTCGTCTGTTTCTCCTCGGCGCCGCGCCGGGCGTCGCCGCCGAGCTCGCGGCGACCCTTCGCGACGCGAATCTTGGTCTGGAGGTCGCAGCTCACGCCGGGTCGCCTGATCCATCCGATGACGTGGAGTCCGTGCATCGGATCCACGACCATCGCGCTCAGGTCTTGCTCGTCGCGTACGGAGCCCCCACCCAGGAGCTGTGGTTCGACCGGCTCAAGGACCGTCTCGGCGTGTCGGTCGCCGTCGGCGTCGGCGGATCGTTCGACTACCTGACCGGCCGCGTACCAAGGCCTCCGGCGTGGATGCGGCGAGCCGGCCTGGAGTGGCTCGGCAGGCTCGCCCTGCAGCCATGGCGGATCCGCCGCATGGCGGTGCTGCCCATGTACGCGCTCAAGGTTCTGCGGTCCGGCAAGTAACATCGCCCCGGTGCTGAGCATCGTCGTGCCTTGCTACAACGAGGAGCAGCGGCTCCCGCGCACCATCGAGCAGATCGAGCGCTACCTCGACGGCAAGGACGTGCCGTACGAGCTGATCCTGGTCGACGACGGCAGCGCCGACGGTACCCGCCTGATCATGGATGCAGCCGCGGAGCGCCACGCTTCCGTCCACATCGAGGCGCTTCCGCGCAACCGCGGCAAAGGCAGGGCGCTCGCGGTCGGGGTCGAGGCGGCAAAAGGAGACGAGATCCTGCTCACGGACGCCGACCTCTCGACCCCGATCGAGGAGCTCGAAAAGCTGCAGGCCGCGCTGAGGAACGGCGCGGGCGTGGCGATCGGCTCGCGCGCTCTGCGAGCTTCGAAGGTCGAGGTCTCGCAACCTCTCTACCGGGTGTTGATGGGAAAGACGTTCAACCTGATCGTTCAGGCGGTGCTGTTGCCTGGGATCTGGGACACGCAGTGCGGATTCAAGCTCTTCCGCGCCGACGTTGCGCATCGGGTGTTCGCCGGACTGGTCACCGACGGCTTCGGCTACGACCCCGAAGTGCTGTATCGGGCCCGCAAGCAGGGGATGAAGATCGCCGAGGTCCCCGTCGTCTGGCGCAACTCCGCCGAGACCAAGGTCAGCCCCATCAGCAGCTCACTCGACATGCTGAAGCACGTCATTCGGATTCGGTTCCGGCGATGACGGATCGGCGCAAGCTCACCGAACGCCGCGCCGCCCCGACCGAAGTCCTCGTGGTGCTGCCGACGTTTAACGAGAAGGAGAATGTGGAGCGCGTTGTCGCCGGGGTGCGTCACCTCGGCCACGACATCCTGATCGTCGACGATGGATCCCCCGACGGCACAGGCCAGATCGCAGACCGTCTTGCGGCCTCCGACAGCGGCGTGCGGGTGCTGCACAGGGAGCGCAAGCTCGGGATCGGGAGCGCCTATGAAGATGGATTTCGCGTCGGGCTCGCTGAAGGCTCTGGGCTCTTCGTCGAGATGGACGCCGACGGTTCGCATCGCGCCCGGGACCTGGACGCCATCGTCGACGCAGCGCGCGGATGTGGCGGCCTGGCGATTGGATCGCGATACGTCCGCGGCGGCCACATCGTGGGCTGGCCGGCGCACCGCCTGCTGCTCTCGTCGGGCGCCAACGTGTACTGCCGGACGCTGCTGGGACTGCGCGTCCGGGACTGCACGTCGGGATTTCGCTGTTACACCCGCGCCCTCCTGGAAGCGATCAGGCTCGACGAAGTCGTATCCCAGGGCTACTCCTTCCAGATCGAGATGGTCCATCGCACGGTCCGCCTCGGCTACCCGGTGGTCGAGGTGCCCATCCAGTTCGAGGATCGCGTCGCCGGCGCGTCGAAGGTTTCCCAAGGAGAGATCAGCCGCGCGCTGTGGACCGTTCTCCGCTTGAGCATGTCGAGATGAAAACCATGGAGGAAGCAAAGTTCACCTCCCCGCTTGCTGGGGAGGTCGGCGTGAAGCGCCGGGAGGGGGTGTGGGTAACCCGCATCCCGTGGAGGGGGTGGCGCCTCCCACTGCTCATGGGCCTCGCCCTCGCGATCGTGACCGCAATCCCCTACGTCTACGCCTACGCCGTCCAGTCGCCCGGCCATGTCTTCCTTGGTTTCTTCTACCTCGGCGACGACGCCAACACGTACCTGGCCAAGATGCGCCAGGGGTGGGAGGGGGGCTGGGCGTGGCAGAACCGCTACACGACCGAGTCGAGCCCGACCGCCTACCTCTTCATGTTCTGGATCGTGCTGGGCCACATCGCAGCCGTGACCAACCTTCCACTGATCGTCGTCTTCCACCTCGCTCGGATCGCCGCGGCCTTCGCGCTGATGGCGGCGGCGTGGCTGTTCATCGGCCAATTCATCCAGGACCGCGCGGCGCGCCGCTTCGCGTTCTTCTTCTGCGCGATCGGCCTCGGCATGGGTTACGTGATCCAGGCCCTAGGGCACCCTGTGATCTTCGGCAACCAGACCGACACGCTCGACTGGCGGATGCCCGAGCTCAGCGCTTTCTATTCCGTGCTCGCGCTGCCTCACTTCGCCTGGTCGGGCGTGTTCGCCGCGCTTGGGGTCGCCCTGACGCTGAAGGCGATCGAACGCGGCAGTGTCACCCTCGGCGTGCTCGCTGGCCTGGCCTGGCTGGGTCAGGCCTCGATCCACCCCCAAATGCCGATCCTGATGGGCGGCGCCACCGCGCTGGCGCTGCTCTTGCGCCCAGCCCGTCCGCGCGGCTGGATCGCCGCCGCGATCGCGTTCGCCATCCCAGCCCCTTACATCCTTTACTCGTACTTCGCGTTCATCGGCAACCCCGAGGTGCAGCGATGGACGTTCCACTCCAAAAATGCCTTGCCCCCGGAGTCGATCAGCCTGTTCTTCGCCATCGCGCCGCAGCTCCTGCTCGCGCTGACGGGTGTGCCAGGGGCGTTGCGGCGAAGGTCGCGCGAAGACCTCTTTCTGGTCGCGTGGCTGGTCCTGCTCGCCGTGATCCTGTACCTGCCCAATCCCGCGGGTGACCTGCGGCGCCGTTTTCTCGACGGCCTGTACCTCCCGCTTGTCGTCCTCGGCGCGCGCGGCCTGTATGACTCGGTCCTGCCGCGCCTGCGCAGCCTGCGAGCCCGCCGCCTCATTCCTTTTTCTTATGTGGCTTTCGCCGCGGTGGGGAGCGCCTTCCTCGTCCTGGCGCCCCTTGCCGTCGCCGCGTCCCCGATGTACTCGATGCCGGCGGCCGAGTATGACGGTCTCATCTGGCTCGGCCGGGAGCCGGCAGGCCGCGTGCTGGCGATGCCGGGGGTCGGTCTTTACATCCCCGCCTACAGCTCAGACACCGTGTACGTCGGCCACTATGACGAGACGTTCGACTACGTGAACAAGACGCAGACGGCGCTCAAAGTGCTTACCGGAAAGGAAGACATCGAGCAGTTCATCAGCTCGAACGAGATTCGTTACGTGGTCTGGACCGTCGACCTTCAGACGCCTCCGCCGGCGGTGCTGGGTCCCCCGGCCTACGATACCCCCGACTTCAAGATCTGGAAGGTGTTCTGACGTAGATCACCGCGACCTTGTCCTGGTAGGCGAGCTTCCAGTCCGACTGGGTCGCGAGCAGGTTGGGCAGCGGATCGCCCTTGTTCTCCACCACGTAATCGACGCCGTACTTGTCGAGGACCTGCTTCCAGTTCGCGCGCACGTAGTAGACGTCGGCGTACTCGTTTAGCAGGTCATCGCCCATCAGCGCCGCCTCGCCGAAGATGAACACCCTCCGGTTCGGCTGGGGGTAGAACCGATAGGCAAGGTACCCGCCGAACCCGTACTGATTGAACATCCTCGTGCCGATGTCGGGGTGCGCGGCCAGCCAGTCCGCGGCGCCCACCGGGTAGTTGGCGGCGTCCAGCTGCTGCTGGCGCTGCGGGCTGATGGTGTTCGAGACGCGCAGCGCAGTGACGCCGATGATCAGCACCAGCGCGATCGCCGTGACAGCTGCGAAGGCGGGGCGTGGCGGGAGGTTGAACTTCCACTTCTGCGCGGCCGCCAGCTCCTTCCACCACTCGCCATACGTGTTGATCAGGATCGGCGTTGCGACGGCGATGAACAGCGCGATGTTGCGGACCGACTGCAGGGCGAGGCCAAGCCCGGCGAGGGCAAGCAGCACGTCGTAGAGCTTCGGCCGCCTGAGCGCGAATCCGATGACGATCAGGAAGATCATCGCTTCGAAGGGCCGCAGCTCGACGTTGTGGAAGTTCGGCGACGCCCATTCGACGATCAGCCGCTGCTGTGCCTCGCTGCCCTGGGTTTGAAAGGGATAGGGGTAGAGGCTGAACAGGTGCGGCGTCGCGACGACGGCGACGGCGGACACGGCGGCGATGACGGCGAGGCGGCGGGCGTGCATCTTGTGCGCGGGGTTGTCGAGGTTCCAGGCCCAGCTCAGCAGCTCGGAGGCGATGGCGACCCCGAGCCATGCGAATCCGATCACCCAGCCGCCGTGGAGGTTGGCCCACGCGATCATGACGAGCGGAAAGAAGTTGATGGCCAGGCTTCGCCCGCTCAGGTAGGTCCTCAGCCAGTAGAGCTCCAGGCACGTGAGCGCGAACGTGATCATCTGCGCACGCGGCCCCCAGATCGGGGATCCCGCGATCGCGGCGATGGTGAGCCCCACGCCGACGAAGACAAACGGCTGCCGGCGGACTTGCAGGAAGAGCAGCCAGAACCCGGCCCAGGTCAGCAGCCCGAAGGCAATGCACAGCGCGGCCAGCCCAAGCGTGCTGTAGGTCAGCCACATGAGGATCTCGGTCAGGTACTCGTGGTCGGTCCAGGAGTGCCCCGTAGCCGTGAACGTGAAGATGTCCATGCTCGGTAGCTGCCCGTGCTGGACCATCCACTGCCCGATCTTCAGGTGCCACCAGAAATCCGGGTCTTGTTCGACGCCGATGAACAGCGCGAGGATCACGGTCATGACGCCGCCCAGCAGCAGCGTCCGCGCGCTCAGCCGCTCAGCGAGGCGCAGCCGGTCAGCCGCGAGCGAAGGGGTTGGGTAGGTAGCGGGGGACGCTTCTTGCATATTCGGGATACTCGTTCGGGAAAGTCAGGGCGAGGATGCGCTCCTCCCACCGGATGCGAAGCAGCTCGCAGACGATGAAATAGACGATCGCGATCGCGCTCAGCCAGCCGGCGGTCGCAAGGTTGACGCCGATCGCCGTGGCGATCTCGCCGAGGTAGACAGGGTGCCGGCTCAGCCGGTACGGCCCGCCGGTGACCAGGCGCCGGGCCTCGGGAATGATCGAGAAGGAGCGGCGCAGGTAGGCCAGGCCCCAGACCGAGTAGGCCAGGCCGGCCGTGGCAAGAAGGTCGGCCACCAGGACCAGGCCCTCCCGCCGGCTCCCGCCGGGCAGGAAGCTCGCGCTGATCGCGGCGAACGTGCCGCTGAAGGCGATGAAGATCACCGTCAGGCGGTGGTCGGTCCCGCGTTGGGGCAGGCGGACCGCGTAGAGGACCACGAGCATCGTGAAGTAGGCGAGGGCGAGCGCCTGCTGCAGGACGAACAGCAGATCGAGAGGCCGGTGTACGCCGGGTAGGGAGCCCGCCAGGAGCACCAGTTCCCGGGCGAGGAAGAGCGCAAAGAAGAGGGAGGGGATGAGGCGGCTGAAAACCAGGTCTCGCCAGTACGCTCCCGAGCGCCGTGGCACATGCTCTGCGACGCCGGTGGCCGCCATTCCCGGCGAAAGGTTAGCGACCCGCGCAGGGGGGATGGTCGTTTTGCTAATGAATTGACCTGCCCGGGACCGCTGAGTAGCATCCTCGTCCGCGACCCGTCGCGGAAGCCCGCAAGAAACGGATCCGGGTGGCGTCAGGCAGGTACAGAAGCCTGTAGTTCAGGAAAAAGGAGGTGAAATCGCAGAAATGTTGAACCTTTACTGGAAGCTCCGCAGCTTGACGACTCGTCAGGAAGGCCAGGGCATGGTTGAGTACGCTCTGATCCTCGTGCTGGTCTCAATCGTGGTCATCGTGATCCTTCTTACGATGGGCAACCAGATCAAGAACGTGTTCTCGAACGTCGTAGCCGCTCTGGGAGCGTAAGACCCCACGTAATCGCACCTTCAAAGAGAGCCCCGCGAGGGGCTCTCTCTTCTTTACACCGAATAGGGGGGAAGATCTCGGTCCGCGTGATTACAATGTCGCCACTCTTGAGGATTCCATCGGAGGTGACTTAGTCTTGGCCGTCGCACCTGCTGCTGCAAGACCCCGTCCCGGCGGGGGTCGACTCTTCATCATCGTCGGCTTGCTACTCGCGGTTCTCGCGTTTGGCTCTGTGTTCCTGCTCGGCAACATTGGCGGGGGCGGCGCGCTCGGAGGCCCGACCACATCAGTCGTGATCGCCAAGCAATCGATCCCTCTCCGACACCAGATCACGCTCGCCGACCTGGAGGTCGCGAAGGCCTCAGTCAACGGGAACGGCAGCCTGGCCAACGTCTACACGAACCCGAGCGACGTCGTGAACAAGATCGCGGAGATCAACATCACCAAGGGCGCCCTCATCAGCTCGGACATGCTGGCCATCGACCTCAACGTGGTGCCGACCGGCGCCTCACCAGCGTACCTTCCGCTGGCCAGCGGCTATGTCGCCATCACGGTCCCGACCGGTGAGCAGCAGGGCGTCGCGGGCCACATCAGCCTGGGCGACTACATGACCGTAATCGCGTCGTCGGCCATCCAGATCTTCGTCACCGCGGGCGGAGGCCCGACCTTATCGGGCACGGTGAGCAAGACAGTCTTCACCAACGTGCGCGTGATCGGGCTCGGGCCCGCGTCCACAGGCGTGACGTCTGCATCCGGCACCGGCTCCGCGGCCACCACCCAAAACGGCGCTGCCACCACGGGCGTGACCTCGAGCCTGACCCTTGAGCTGACGCAATGCAACGCCGAGTACATGACTTGGTTCCTGAACAACATGACGGTGCGCTATACGCTCGAGTCGTATAAGGACTATCTGGCAACACCGCCAAGCCAGCCCGATTCCAGCTGCCCGACGGTGCTGTCAGCCGGCGGAGTCAGCGGAAAGCAGGTCGACGCCAGGTACCACTTCACAACCCTCGTCACCGGTAAGTAACCTCCGTTGGGCCTTCTCGACAGGGTCAAGCAGAACCAGACGGTTCCGCCGGGCAGCGCGGGCAACGGGCCCGCCACCGCGACCCTGCCGGGGGCGACGCCGTACACGCCGCAGGCTGCGATCCCCGTAGCCCAGCCTGCGGCGACCGCCCCACCCACAGCGTCGCTTTCCCAGCGAGCTCAGGCGGGAGGCGGCGAGGTCACGCCGGCTTTCACCGCGGCCAAGGTCCAGATCCACGCCCGGCTGATCGAGAAGTTCGCCGACGAGATCGACTCGAGCAACAAGCCGGGCGTCCGGGAAAAGATCTTCGAGCTCGCCGAGGAGTACTTCCGCTCCACGGCGATGACGATGACCAAGAACGACAAGGAGCGCCTTGTTGATTCGGTCCTCGACGACGTCCTCGGGCTCGGTCCACTCGAGGCGCTGCTCGCAGACCCGAACATCACCGAAATCATGGCCAACCACCCCAAGCAGATCTACGTGGAAAAAAGCGGCGAGCCGATCTTGTCCTCCGTGACGTTCGAGTCCGAGCGTCAGATGCGGCAGGTGATCGACCGCATCGTCAGCCTCGTCGGGCGCCGGGTCGATGAGTCGACACCGATCTGTGACGCGCGATTGAAAGACGGATCGCGTGTCAACGTCGTGATTCCGCCCATCGCGCTCAAGGGCCCGGCACTGACGATCCGGAAGTTCGCCAAGGAGAAGTGGGGGCCGGCTGACGTCGTGAACCGATTCCGCTCGTCGAGCCCGGAGATCATGACCTTCCTGCGCTCAGCCGTGCGCGCCCGACTCAACATCCTCGTCTCCGGAGGCACCGGCTCCGGCAAGACCACCCTCCTAAACATCCTGTCGTCGTTCATCCCGGAGAACGAGCGGCTCATCACCTGTGAGGACGCGGCCGAGCTGCAGCTCCAGCAGCCGCACTGGATCCAGCTCGAGTCGCGACCGCCCAACGTCGAGGGCAAGGGCGCGGTGCCCATACGCGAGCTCGTCAAGAGCTGTCTGCGTATGCGCCCCGACCGGATCATCGTCGGTGAGTGTCGTGGCGGAGAGGCGCTGGACATGCTCCAGGCCATGAACACCGGTCACGATGGCTCGATGTCGACCATCCACGCCAACAACCCTCGCGAGTGCCTTGTGCGTCTGGAGACGCTTGTCCTCCAGGCAGGTCAGGACCTTCCGTCGCGTGCCATCCGCGAGACGATCGGCTCGGCGATCCACCTGATCGTCCAGCAGTCTCGACTCCGGGGCGGCGTGCGCCGGATCGTGAGCGTGGCCGAGATCACCGGCATCAAAGACGGTGAAATCCAGTTCCAGGAGCTCTTCAACTTCAAGCAGATCGGCGTCAACGCCGAGGGCAAGGCGGTCGGTTACCACGCTGCGAACGGTGTGCTGCCGATGCGCATGGAGCACCTGAGAGCCGAAGGCGAAGACGTTGCGGAGCAGATTTTCGTGGCTGGAAAACAGCCACCGACGGATAAGCTGTACTGACCCTTGAGGAGAATTTAGATGCCGCCTATCCCTGTGGTGTTCGGGTTGATCGCCTTTGCGGGCGTCTTCCTCTTCTTTCTCGGAATCAGCCAGATGCGCCGGAGCGCAGGCGGCGCCGAGGATTTCCAGGCCCGGCTCGCGGCCTATGGAGTGACGACGACCGCCGGTGCGCAGACGCTGCCGCCGGCGACAGGTTTGCGCGACACGATGAACCGGCTCTTTCAGCCCGCGGCCGATCGCATGGGCCGCGGAGATGTGAAGAAAGGAAAGCCGTCTGTCGCCGAGCAACTGCAGCGGGCTGACCTGAAGCTGCGTCCGTCCGAGTACTTCATGATCCAGCTTGGCAGCGGCGCCCTCGTGGGCCTGATCGGGTTCTGGCGTTGGGGACCGCTGTTCGCGCTGCTCTTCTTCGCCGGGTACCTGATCCCGGGTTTTTACGTCAAGTACCGAATCGGCCAGCGCTTGAAGAAGTTCAACGCCCAGCTCGGCGACACGCTCACGTTGCTGTCGAACGCGCTGAAAGCCGGCTACTCGTTCGCGCAGGCCATCGACACCGTGGCCAAGAACGCGGTGCCTCCGATCGGCGACGAGTTCGGGCGCGCAGTACGTGAGATGAACCTGGGCGGCTCGCCCGACGAGGCGCTATCGAACATCACCAAGCGCATCGCAAGCCAGGACTTCGACCTGGTGGCGACCGCGTACTCGATCCACCGCACGGTCGGTGGCAACCTCGCCGAGATCCTGGACAACATCGCGTACACAATCCGTGAGCGGGTACGCATCAAGGGCGAGATTCAAACCCTGACCGCGCAGGCCAAAGCATCGGGCACCATCATCACGGCGCTGCCGATCCTCCTCGCGGCCTTCATGTTCTTCGTGACGCCAACCTATTTCCAGCCGATGTTCGGAAGCTTCATCGGTTGGATCCTCCTTGCGATCGGCGCGTTCATGATCTTCATCGGCAACCTGATCATCCGCCGCATCGTGGCGATCGAGGTCTAGCGATGAGCACCACCATGATCCTGGCGTTCGGGGTCGCCGTCGGAGTGCTGATGATCTTCATTGGCCTCGCTCGCACCCCATCTTCGAACACCGCGCTCAACGTACAGCAGCGCCTAGCTGCGTACGGCGGAGAGAAGCCACTCACGGTCGAGGAGATCGAGCTGCAGCGGCCGTTCAGCGAGCGCGTGCTGCGTCCGTCGATCGAACGGCTTGGCTCGCTGCTCTCCCGTTCGACGCCTCAGAAGGCCCGACAGGACTTGCTGAACCGGCTCGAGCTCGCCGGCCGCCCAGGCAACCTCACGCCGGAAGACTTCGCCGCCGTGCGCCTCGTCGCGGCCGCGGTGATGGCCGCACTGGGCTTGCTGGTCGGCCTTCTACTTGGCAACCCGGTCTACCTCGTCATCTCTTTGGTCGCCGGCACGATTCTCGGCTACTACCTGCCGGTGCTCTGGCTGAAGCAAAAGGTTGATGGCCGTCGCACCGAGGTCCAGAAGGGCCTGCCGGACGCACTCGACCTGCTGGTGATCTGCGTCGATGCCGGCCTCGGCTTCGACGCCGCGCTCGCCCGCGTCACCGACAAGTACAAGAACGCGCTGTCCGAGCTGCTGTCGAAGGCCCTCCGCGAGGTGAGCCTCGGCCGCCCGCGCCTGGAGGCGCTGGACGAGATGGGCCGCAACAGCGGCGTGGAAGACCTGCACAACTTCATCCAGGCGGTCATCCAATCGGAGCAGTTCGGCACCGGCATCGGCAAGATCCTCCGCATCCAGGCGGACGAGATGCGGCGCAAGCGCCGCCAGCGCGCGCAGGAAAAGGGTGCCCAGGCGACGCTGAAGATGATGCTCCCGATGGTCGGCTGCATCTTTCCGACGCTGTGGATCGTGCTGCTGGGCCCCGCGGTGCTGATCCTCATGCAGCCGAGGTAACCAGCCGCCCGGTCCCTACTCCTGGGTCAGGAAGTCGAGCGCGGATTGCTTGAATTCGCGCGCGGGCACCGTACTCATGTGGTCGCGGCCCGCAATGGTGACCAGGCGCGCCGTTGGTATCAGCTCAACGAGCTCCGGCGCGCCGCGCGAGATGTCGTCGTTCTCGCCGACCACGATCAGGAGCGGGGTCTTGATCGCGGCGAGCCGCTTGGGGTTGGCGTCGGGCCGAAGGCCGGCGATGCATGCGGCCAGCGCTTGCAGGTCGTTGATGGGCCGGCTGGAGGCGAACCGGTAGAAGGTCTGCGCGACCGGATCGTCCGTGGGTTCGCCCGCACGCAGCGCGTGCGCGATCGCGCCGGCGCGGTCGATCGCACCCGCGGCGCCGATGCCGCCAAGCACCGCGCGGGTGATTCGCTCCGGGAAATCGAGGACGACTTCCAGCCCGATCCGCGCGCCCATCGAGTAGCCGAGGTAGGCGGCCGACTGGAGGTCGAGCTCCTCGAGCAGGCGAACGACGTCGCCCGCCATGATCTCGACCCGATACGCGGCCTCGTCGTGGGGCTTGTCGCTGTGGCCGTGGCCGCGACAGTCAAGACCGACGACCCGAAAGCCGGCATTCGTGAAGGTCTCCTGCCAGCGCGAGCCGACCCAGTTCAGCCGGTAATCAGAGGCAAAGCCGTGCACTGCGATGAGCGGGAATCCACGCTCCGGTCCGTTGACCTCGTAGTGCAGTCGAACTCCGTCGCTGTAGAAATCCATGACGCGGGAACTTACGCTAGGACATCGCGATGAAAGGACGGAGCGCGGTGCACGAGCGGAGCGGCAAGGTGCTCGCGGAAGAGCTCGAGATGCCTCGCACAATGTTCGGTCGCGGTGTTGGACTGATGTTTCGAAAGAGCCTGGATCCAGGACGAGGCATGTGGATCGTCCCGTGCAACGGGATCCACATGATGTTCATGAACTTTCCAATCGACGCCGTGTTTCTCGACGCCCGGGAACGCGTGAAGAAGGTGTATCGCAAGCTGCCCGCCTGGTGGGGCATCGTGCCGCTCGAATGGGGCGCGCACAGCGTGCTCGAGCTGCCGCCGAACTCCACTGCCGCCATCGACCTGCAGCGCGGCGACCAGATCCTGATCCAGTAAGGCACGTGACTCCTCCCCATGCATGGGGAGGTGGCGCGAAGCCCGGTGGGGCCTGTTAAGAACCCATTGACCCTTTGCATAGCCTGGATATGTGCACCTTCTGGACTTCGTGCTGCCCCCTCGCTGCGGAGGCTGCCGGAGCGTCGGGTCGTGGATGTGCCACCGCTGCTGGTCGGAGGTCCGCAGGCTCGAGGAACCGCTCTGCCGGCGATGCGGAGTCGAGCTTCCGTCTGCCCGCAAGGACTGCGGCTGTCGCGGTCGCCTGCGATCTTTGGCGCGCCTTCGCTCGGCTGTCGCCTACGAAGGGCCGATCGAGCACGCCGTCCACCGTTTCAAGTACGAGGGCTGGCGCCGGTTGGCCGGACCGCTCGCCCAGCTCGTGGCCGAGCGACTGGTGGTCGAAGGGCTTGCTGCGCGTTGCGTGGTCGCCGTGCCGTTGCATCCCGACCGTCTCCACGAGCGCGGATTCAACCAGGCTGAGCTACTCGCCGGGGAGCTGCGGCGGCGGCTTGCCATCTTCGAGCCCTCGGGAAAACTGGTACGTACGCGTCCTACTCCGCCGCAGGTCGGCCACGACCGCCTGCGCCGCTTTGAGAACGTGAAAGATGCCTTCGAATGGCACGGGCCTTGGATGGGCGGCGAATCGATGTTGTTGATCGACGATGTGGCCACCACAGGAGCCACTCTGGATGCGTGCGCCGGTGCTCTCCGAGCGGCCGGATCGGGGCCTGTAACGGGGGTCTCAGTCGCGCGCGTGAATGTATAGTTGGCGCTCGATCAACCAAGTGTCGGCGGGGCGGTCAGTCTCGTCGAGGCAATTCGCGGGCGGAGGCTTAGCCGAATGGCAGTCCGGATCCCAGGTATCAACATCGATGAGTACTACCAGCAGCTAGGGCCAATCGAGCCGCTGATCCGAGACGACCGCGTAACCGAGATCATGGTCAACGGCAACGACCATGTCTACGTGGAAATGGCCGGCAAGGTCGTGCTCACGAACATCAAGTTCGTCGATGAAGACCAGCTGCTCAACGTCATCCAGTTCATCGTCCGCACTGTCGGCCGCCGCATCGACGAGCGCTCGCCGCTGTGTGACGCCCGCCTTGCGGACGGATCCCGAGTGAACGCCGTGATCCGGCCGCTCGCGCTGAACGGCCCGCTGCTGACGATCCGCAAGTTTTCCCGCGACCCATATCAGGTGGACGACCTGATCCGGTTCGGTACGGCAAACGAGGCGGGCTTCGGATTTCTCAAAGCTGCCGTGCTTGCAAAGGCGAACATCATCATCTCGGGTGGGACCGGCACCGGGAAGACGACCTTCCTCAACGTGCTGTCGGGCTTCATCCCGGTCGAGGACCGCATCGTCACCATCGAGGACGCGGCCGAGCTTCAGCTCCACCAGGAGCACGTCTGCCGGCTGGAGACGCGGCCGAAGGACATCAACGGCGAAGGCGAGATCACGATTCAGCGACTCGTGATCAACTCGCTCCGTATGCGACCAGAGCGCATCGTGGTCGGCGAGTGTCGTGGCGGTGAAGCCCTCGACATGCTTCAGGCCATGAACACGGGCCACGACGGGTCGATGACGACTTTGCACGCGAACAGCCCTCGCGATGGGCTGGCTCGTCTCGAGACGCTGGTCCTGATGGCCGGGGTGGACCTTCCAATTCGCGCAATCCGTCAGCAGGTGGCGGGCGCGATCAACCTGATCGTCCAGCTGAACCGCATGCGCGACGGCTCCCGCAAGGTGACGGCGATCACCGAGATCGTGGGCATGGAGCAAGACGTGATCACGACCCAGGACATCTTCATGATGGAGCAGAAGGGCGCCACGCCCGACGGCAAGGTCATCGCCGAGTTCAAACCAACCGGCCTGCGGCCCAAGATCCTGGACCGCATGTTCTCCCAGGGCATTCCGCTCCCGAAGGAGATCACCGCCCTGTTTCCGCCACCTCCGGGGTACAAGCCCGCGGCCCGCTAGACAGCCTTTCCCCAGCCGCTTATAGTCGAATTGTGAAGGTCGTCCTGCACGACCGCACCAACGGTCTGGGGCAGGAGGTGCGCGATGTGGCGCAGCGCAAGCTGACCCGTCTCGCTCGCCACTTTGGAAGGGTGGCGGAGGCCGAGGTGGAGTTCTCCGAAGAGCGCAAGCGAAGCGGTCTCGCGACCACGGTATGCCGCATCAATCTGCATCTCGATGGCCACCGCACGCCAGTGCTTCAGGCGCGCGAGCGGGGTGCGGATCCGCAGTCGGCGCTCGATCTGGCTCTGGACAAGATCGACCGCCAGGTCGTGGCGTTCAAGGAGAAGGTCACCCATCGCAAGCAGTCCGTCTCGCCGGTGCGTGTTCCGGCCGGGGAGGGTCGCCGAGCGCCGCGCCAGGCGCAGCCCGAGCGCATTCGGCTCAAGCTGCGGCCGATGTCCGAAACGGAGGCGCGCTCAGAGCTGGACGCCGACAGCCAGCCCTTCGTGATCTACCTGGCCGAGGATTCCGGGGAGATCCAGATCCTGGTCGAACGGCCGGACGGCTCCCTGGTGGTGATCGAGCCGGTGGTGCCCTAGCAGTAGTCCGACCGGAAAGCGCTCACCGGACCCCCGATTTAGATCCGTCTCCGCCGGGTAACCTCTAGTTCAGACAATGGTCATCCTTTCCAAGCTGCTCGATCCCAACGAGCGTGAAGTCAAGCGCCACCTCTCGGTCGCCGAGGCGGTCAACGCGCTCGAGCCCGAGCTCAAGGAGCTCGACGACGAAGCCCTGCGCGCCCGCTCGGACGCGCTCCGCGAGGAGGCGCGCGAAGGGCATGACCTGGACGAGCTGCTGATCGAGGCATTCGCGCTGTGCCGCGAGGCGAGCCGGCGCACGATCGGCCTCCGGCACTTCGATGTCCAGCTGGTGGGCGGCATCGTGCTGCACCAGGGAAAGATCGCCGAGATGAAGACCGGCGAAGGCAAGACACTGGTGGCCAGCCTGGCCCTCTACCTCAATGCGCTCGCCGGCAAGGGCGTCCACCTGGTCACCGTGAACGACTACCTGGCGCGCCGCGACGCCGGCTGGATGGGACCCATCTATCACGCGCTCGGCCTGACGCTCGGGGTCAACGTAGGCACAGCGGGCACCTTTGTGTACGACCCCGAGTATGTCGATGAGACGCATCCCGACCCGCGCCTGCAGCATTTCCGCCCCGCGAGCAAGAAGGAGGCGTACGCCGCGGACATCACCTACGCGACCAACTCAGAGCTCGCCTTCGACTACCTGCGCGACAACATGGCGCGCGACCTTACCCAGTGCACGCAGCGCGATCTCAACTACGCAATCGTCGACGAGGTCGACTCCATCCTCATCGACGAGGCGCGCACGCCCCACATCATCTCGGGCCAGTCGGATGAGTCGACCGAGAAGTACTACCAGTACGCGCGGTGGGCGGCGCGCCTGTCTGAAGGCGAGGACTTCGAGGTCGATCTGAAGCACAAGTCGGCTTCGCTGACCGAGACCGGCATCGCCAAGATGGAGCGCTGGACGGGGATCAAGAACATCTATGACCTCGAGAACGTCATCGAGGCGCACCAGATCAACCAGGCCCTGAAGGCGAAGTCGTTGTTCCTACGCGATCGCGACTATCTGGTCAAAGACGGCGAGGTGATCATCGTCGACGAGTTCACCGGTCGCACCATGCCCGGCCGTCGCTGGTCGGACGGCCTTCATCAGGCCGTCGAGGCGAAAGAAGGCATCAAGGTGCAGCAAGAGCAGAAGACGATCGCGACCATCACGGTCCAGAACTACTTCCGGCAGTACGAGAAGCTGGCGGGCATGACGGGCACGGCGGTCACCGAGGCCGAAGAGTTCCACAAGATCTACGGCCTCGACGTCGTGGTCATCCCGACGCATCGGCCGATGGTGCGGGCCGACAACCCAGACGTCATCTACAAGACTGAGAAGTCGAAGTTCGAGGCCGTGATCGACGAGATCGTCGAGATGAACAAAGAGGGCCGACCGGTGCTGGTGGGCACTGTCTCGGTCGAGAAGTCGGAGCGGCTGGCGAAGATGCTTGAGCGACGCGGCCTCAAGCACAACGTGCTCAACGCGAAGCAGCACGAGCGAGAGGCGGCGATCGTCGCCGAGGCCGGGCAGCCGAACGCGGTCACGATCGCCACGAACATGGCCGGGCGCGGCACCGACATCGTGCTGGGAGCGGGCGTGACGGACGTGGGCGGCCTTCACATCATCGGCACCGAGCGACACGAGAGCCGGCGGATCGACAACCAGCTGCGCGGGCGCGCCGGCCGCCAGGGCGACCCCGGCTCGAGCAAGTTCTTCATCTCGCTCGAGGACGACCTGATGAAGATCTTCGGCCCGGCGGCCGACCGCATCGGCCGGCTGATGGACAGCCTCGAGGTCGAGCCGATCGAGCACCCATGGGTTGCCCGCTCGATCGCTTCCGCGCAGAAGAAGGTCGAAGGCATGCACTTCGACGCCCGCAAGCACGTCGTCGAGTACGACGACGTGATGAACAAGCAGCGGCAGATCGTCTACGAAGAGCGGCGGAAGGTGCTCGAAGGCGCCGACGCTCGGGAAAACATTCTTGACTACGTCCGCGAGATCATCACCAAGGGTGTCGAGCAGCACTGCCAGGCACGTCACGCCGAGATGTGGGATCTGGACGGTCTCGTCAAGTACCTGTCGACCTATTTGCCGATCGCGCCAGGCTCTCAGATCCCCGACGAGGCCCTGACCAAGGGAACCGAAGGGCTGGTCGAGCATCTCTACGCATCCGCCACGGAGGCTTACGACCGCAAAGTCGAGGAGGTCGGCTCCGACCTGATGCCGATGGTCGAGCGCGACGTGATGCTGCGCACGATCGACTGGCAGTGGATGGAGTACCTGACCCAGATGGAGCAGTTCCGGGAAGGGATCGGCCTTCGGGCTTATGGCCAGCGTGACCCGCTCGTCGAGTACAAGAACGAAGCCTTCGAGATGTTCAACGAGCTGCGCGAGAGGATCGAGATGTCGATCGTGTCGGCGATCTACCGCGTCAACGTACAGCGCAACGAGCCGCCGCCCCCTGCACCGCCTCTCGTCAGGCAGATCACCGAAAGCGGTCCCGCCGAGCTAGATGGCGCAAATGGCGCGGGACGAGTTGCGGCGCAGCAGAGACGGGCGGCTCCCGTCGGCGCGGCCGCCGCGCCGGCTGGTGTCAACGCAGCCGCGGGCGCGCCACAACATAAAATCGGGCGCAACGATCCGTGTTGGTGCGGATCAGGTAAGAAGTACAAGAGGTGCCATGGCCGCTGAGCTCGAACCTAAAGAGATCCTGAACCGAATCCTGCAGCTCAAGGAGCACCTTTGACCTGCCCGCGAAGGCAAAGCGGGCGGCCGAGCTAGACCAGGAGCTCGCGCAACCAGGGGTCTGGGATGACCCCAGACAAGCGAGTCAGATGGCGCGAGAGGCCTCCGAGAATCGCGAGCTGGTCGCGACGTGGGATCGGCTCGAGCGGCGTGCGCGCGACGTTGTCGAGCTGGATCAGCTGGCGGAAGGCGACCCCGACCTGCGCAAGCAGGTCGCGGCAGAGCTCGCGGAGATTGGCAGCGAGCTGCGCGCCCACGAGCTCGATCTCCTGTTCACCGATCCATACGCCGGGCATAACGCGGTCATCACCATCTCGGTCGGACAGGGTGGGGTGGAGGCTCAGGATTGGGTCGAGATGCTCATGCGCATGTATCTCAAATGGGCGGAGCGCCGCCGGTTCGAAACCGAGGTCATCGACGAGTCACGCGGCGAAGAGGCCGGCCTCAAGAGCGCGACATTCATCGTCCGAGGCCCGCGCGCATACGGCCTGATGCGCTCGGAGCATGGAGTGCATAGGCTGGTGCGAATCTCACCTTTCGATCAAAACCATCGTCGACACACCTCGTTCGCGCTGGTCGAGGTCATGCCCGAGCTGGAAAGTGCGGACGAGGCCGGGATCGTGATCAATCCGCAGGACATCCGGATCGATACCTATCGGTCCACCGGCGCGGGTGGCCAGCACGTCAACAAGACGGATTCGGCCGTGCGGATCACACATCTGCCCACCGGGATCGTGGTCACTTGCCAGAACGAGCGCTCGCAGATGAAGAATCGTGAGATGGCCATGAAGGTTCTCAAGGCGCGCCTCTTCCAGCGCCAGCAGCTGGAGGCGGCGGAGCACCTGGATCAGATCCGGGGCCAGATCATGCCCGCCGAGTTCGGTTCCCAGATCCGCAACTACGTGCTGCAGCCCTACACGCTGGTCAAGGACGTGCGCACCGGGCTCGAGGTGGGCAACGCCCAGGCGGTGCTGGACGGTGAGATCGACCCCTTCATCGAGAGCTGGCTCCGCTGGCGCCTGGGCAGGGCCGGGGAGGTCGCGCAGGCGTCGTGAGTTTCGCCACGGCCCGGATCGCCCGGACTATCCGGGGTCCTCGCTAACCCAGAGTTCGGTCAGTCCGGACTGTCCGGTTGAATTCAGCCGCCGCAAGCCCCTTAGTTTCCCGCTGTTAGACCAGTGTTTGGCACTCAGGGAGGGGGTTGGACTGCTCGGGGGCATCGGGTATACTGCCCGCGACCTAGCCACGCGCGCCCG
>Ga0209056_10000568_pt1 | contig 40961 bp, 43 predicted proteins | sample GraSoiAngelo_114_FD_185876 | JGI IMG/M metagenome (GOLD analysis project Ga0209056, IMG submission 185876) | Grasslands soil microbial communities from the Angelo Coastal Reserve, California, USA - 14_0903_13_40cm (SPAdes) (version 2) | ecosystem: Environmental > Terrestrial > Soil > Grasslands... | reverse complement strand
CACCGTAAGTATTCACTAGATCAAGCGGATCGTAGGAGTAGTTCATTAGTTGCCTGCCGGAAACAAGGTTCAGCACGGGCGCGACGCTCAGATAGACAACAACGATTGATAGACCGATCGCGATGGCGTTGTTGATGCGCGACGGCTCCGATTCTCCAGCCGCTCGTTCGGCGCGCTGAACTAACGCTCTCGGTAAGAAATGGCGCAGGAAGGTATCGTCAAAGCACGCTAGAAACGGAATGATTGTCAGGTAATTGAGGAACGAAAGATTGCCGCTGATGATGAGAAAAATCTGAAATGTGACTAGCAAGACGCCAGCGATGTGACGGGCCCGTCGCGGTCCGAATGAAAACCACGGCACGATCAGCTCGATGAAATGGTTCCATGCCGTCTCGAATTTGTGGAACCACAGCGGCGCAAGGTGAAGATAACGACTGATCGGGCTGGGTATCGGCTGCGTTTCGTAGTGATAGGCGAGGCAAGTAAGATCACGCCAGCACGGGTCGCCGCGCAATTTGATCAGGCCTGCGCCGATCATGATCCGAAATCCAAGCCAGCGAAAAAGCCAGAAAACCAAGATGGGTGGCCTGCACTTTGGAAATGGCTGCCCATCGAGTAATGGGCACAGAAAGATAGATAAGAAGCCTGTCTCAAGCAGCTGAATCTCCCAACCATATCCGTACCAGATCTGCCCAATGTGGACGATCGACATGTACATTGTCCAAAGAATGCTGAGGATGATCGCGTTTGCGTAGCCGCTAAGAACAACCAGCGACAAACCGAAACCGATCCAGGAGAAGATCGACAATGCATTATCGGAAATCCCGAACCAAAAGAGCGTCGGCACGCGCAGCATGCCGGCGGTTCGCGAGCCGAATTGGGCTTGGATGCTCGCGAGAAAATGATTCGCCGGTGTTAATCCATGCTCTCCAACCAAGGGAACGAGTTGCTGTGCGGCTACGAGAAACGCAACCGCATAAACAAAACCCAGCAGCCGCAGAATCACGAACCGCGTCAGCCAATAGGAATTTCCGAGCGCGAAAAGCTTTTGAACGACGTTTTCCTGACTCATTGCCGACGAGAAACGTCCAACGCCGAAGGTCCAACGTCCAACACTCAATCACTTGGCAATTGAAATCGGAAAGTGGAAATCCAACATACTGCCAGGGGGGAGATTCGAACTCCCGACCAACCCCGAAAGCTTTCGGGGCTGCTCTACCGCTGCAAATGGTAAATTGCGAGTTTGGGATTTTTCTTCCGCTTTAATAAGCGCTCAATTTCGCGGGCTTCACCGAGAGTCGTCACTTCTTTCTTTGCAACAATTTCAAGCGTATCTCCGAGTCGTTTTGTAGTCGCAGTCTGGCCGCGCGAATGCTGTCTAAACCGTGCATCGAGATCGACTGCTGAACCGATGTAGTGTCGGCCCAAAGAGCCGCGAAGAATGTAGACCCAAGCCATACAGAAAACATGCCAGGGGAGATTCGAAATCCCGACCAACCCCGAAAGCTTTCGGGGCTGCTCTACCGCTGCAAATAATAGATCGCGAGCTTCGGGTTTTTCTTTGCTTTCAATATGCGCTCAATCCTACGCGCCTCTGTCAGTGTTGCGACCTCCTTGCTTGCGACAACTTTGATATTTTCGCCAAGCCGCTTAGTTGTGTGCGTATGACCACGCAGGTGTTGGGCAAAGCGGGCATCAAGATCAACAGCGGAGCCGATGTAATGTCGGCCGTTGGATCCTCGCAAGATATAGATCCAAGCCATATCAAACTGCCAGGGGGGAGATTCGAACTCCCGACCAAGGGCTTATGAGTCCCCTGCTCTACCACTGAGCTACCCTGGCTTGAAAAAGCTTCTTAACTTTGTCGATGTATCACGTCAACCTGACCAACCCCGAAAGCGTTCGGGGCTGCTCTACCACTGAGCTACCCTGGCGTTTATCTTCTGCGCAAAGCTAGCCAACTTTTGGTGACCGACCACCGCGACAGCTTTCCGACTTGCTCTACCACTGAGCTACCCTGGCGCGAAGGGAAGAAATTGGAACGCGTCAAATCCCGTGTCAACGCGGACAGGGATGTGGATTGCGGATTATCTCCCGGCTGCCGTGGAAAGATATGGCTGCAAGTCCTTTTCGCCGCCCCGCAGCGCGGCCATGAAGCACACCCCGCTACGTTCGGTTACTGCACCCACCCACCCTTCCTGGTGAACATAGCGCCAGCCGGGAAACCGCAGCACCGCGCCAGTTTTCGTATTCCGCTCTGCCGGAAACAGAAATAGCTGCATCCGTTTCTCGCCAAGCCAGATTTGGGCAATGCGACGCGACTCCTCGTCCTCGAAAACGCGGCAACCGATTGTGCGAAAATCGGCGAATTCATCAGGGACGTCGTAATGTTCCAGCCCGTGTTTCATAAAAAACAAATCGCTCAATGTACCGGCCTCAGTGCTTACCGGATCGAGCATCACCGGTCGCGTGGAGGCAGCCACAGTCAATAATTTCCGAGCAGTCGCTGATCCGGGGAAATCATTGAGATGACTCACCAGAAGGAACACGGACACTCCGGCGATGACTGCGACCGCGATGCTGATCGCAAGGACGGCGGGATTGCGCACCATCTTTTTCCACGTCCACTTCGAGCCAACAACCAGGTCCTTTTCCGAAAACCATTCGGCCGTTTCTGGCGGGATTGGAATGAGGCGAACCAGCTCGGCGACCGCGCGATCGAAGTTCTGTTGATTCACAAAGTCAGCCGAGGCAGCTGCACTAGATACTGCCGAGCGCATCGAACGATCAGTCAACCGGTCCTCGCTGATCGGTGCGCAATTCAAAAGAGCGCGTTGCCGTCGCAATAACCCCAGCGTCTTCATACTTTGTGTGCTTCAGGATGCTTAGCGTCCAGCCATGCCTGCAACTGCCGGCGCCCTTGCGCCAAGAGCCGGGAGAGTTCACTGAGTTTGAGTTCGGCGAGCTCAAGGATTTCGCGGCAATCGAATTCGTCGAGATAAAAGAGTGCCAGCGCGGCCCTCTGAGGATCGGGGGCGTTGGAAATCCAAACTGCCAGCTGCGTGGGCTCAAGCTGTTCAATCTGTAACGCGGCTTCTGGAGCTACATCATGCTCGTCGAGTTCGAGCGGCTCTGGCTGCAAGTCCGTTTTGCTTGCTTCCAAACAGCGCCAGCGCGCGTCGCGGAAAAGCCAAAAGGGCTCCTTTGGCAGTTCCCCCTGCGCAGCGCGCAGAGCCGCCTCTCGCAACGTGGTGTGAAAGACTTCCTGCGCTTTGCGCAAGTCGCCCAGCATTAGGAAACAAAAACGATAAAGTTGCGGCAGATTTTGTTTTTGATCCGGCACGCGTGATGTCCCCAAGAAAAACTCTGCGCACTCTACGCGCCTCTGCAGCATCGACAAGAGTTTGTAGCCGGCTCACTCGCTGGGACGTCCGACTGCTGTAATGTCCGGTGTCCTCAGCGGATTTTGGCTTGCCGCCGAGAGGGCCATGCGCGTGTGACAGCGCACAGCGCGCCCGATCAGCGCAAGTTCCTCAGGCGGCGCGCTACTTCTTCGGCGTTGTCGCGGCTGTTGAACGCAGAAATACGAAAGTAGCCTTCCCCTTGCGCGCCAAATCCAGCACCCGGCGTGATCACCACATTCAACTCGCGCAGCATTTGGTCGAACATCTGCCAACTCGTCAGGCCCTCCAATGTTTTCACCCAGATGTACGGCGCGTTTACACCGCCAAAAGCCTTCAGCCCAGCATCGGCCGCGGCGTCGCGAAGAAGTTTTGCGTTGCCCATGTAATGGTCGATGAGCGCGCGCACTTGCTTCCGGCCTTGTTGTGAATACAACGCTTCGGCGCCGCGTTGCACGGGATAACTCACGCTGTTGGATTTGGTGCTCCAACGCCGCTGCCACAGAGGATGGAGCGGTAGTCGGCGGCCGTTCTCCGTTCGCGCCAGCACTGATTTTGGCAACACCGTAAACCCGCACCGCACGCCGGTGAAACCGCCGTTCTTGGAAAAACTGCGCAATTCAATCGCGCACTCGCGCGCGCCGGGCACTTCGAAAATTGAGTGCGAAATGTCCTGCTCTGAAATGTACGCTTCGTAAGCAGCATCAAAAAGCAGAAGCGCACCGTGTTCGCGCACGTAATCGACCCAGCGCGATAGCTGCGCACGCGACGCCACCGCCCCGGTTGGATTATTCGGAAAACAAAGATAGACCAGATCCACGTGTTCGCGTGGTGGGTCGGGAACAAAATTATTTGACGCGGTGCAGGGCAAATACAGAATGCCTTCGTAAGTGCCGTCCTTCCTGCTGTGGCCCGTGTGGCCAGCCATCACGTTTGTGTCCACATACACTGGATAAACCGGGTCGGGAACGGCCACTTTGTTTTGGTCGCCGAGAATGTCGAGAATGTACCCGCAATCGCATTTTGATCCGTCGGAGATAAAAATTTCGTCGTCGGCAGATTCGATGTTGCGGTCGCGATAATCGTTCTGCGCGATTGCCGATCTTAAGAATTCGTAGCCCTGTTCCGGACCATAGCCGTGAAACGTCTCGCGATGGCCGAGTTCCTCGACGGCCTGCTTCATCGCTTCCACTGCCGCGGGCGGGAGCGGCTCGGTCACATCACCGATTCCGCATCGAATCAGCCGCTCTGCCGCTTTCGGATTGGCTTCGCAAAATTCGCGCACCCGGCGCGCGACTTCCGGAAACAGGTATCCGGCCTGAAGCTTGAGGTAATTTTCGTTTAAGTAAGCCATCGGGAACGGAATAGTGGCGTAATGGAGTTTGGAGTAATGCAAAGTCCACTACTCCATTACTCCGCTACTCCGCTACTCCATCGCTCCATCCCGTTGGCGCTCAGTAATTCTTCGCAACAGCGTCCCAATTCACCACGTTCCACCACGCCTTAAGGTAATCGGCCCGTCGGTTTTGATATTTTAGGTAATACGCGTGCTCCCAAACATCGACGCCAAGTATCGGCGTGTTGCCATCCATCAGCGGGCTGTCTTGATTTGGCGTCGAAACGATTTCGAGCTTTCCATTCTTGTTTTTAATGAGCCAAGCCCAGCCGCTGCCGAACCGGCCCACGCCGGCGGCGGCAAATTTCTCTTTAAAATCATCAAAGCTGCCGAAGGTTGATTTGATATCGTCGGCGAGTTTGCCTTTCGCTTCGCCGCCGGCATTCGGCCCCATGATTTTCCAAAAGAATGAATGATTAGCGTGACCCCCGCCGTTGTTGCGCACAACTGTGCGAATGTCTTCCGGCACCGATTTCAGGTCGCTGATCAAATCTTCTACCGATTTCTTTTCGAGATCAGCTTTGTCTTTGATCGCCTTGTTGACGTTGTCGATATAAGCCTGGTGATGCTTGGTATGATGGATTTCCATCGTGCGCGCATCGATATGCGGTTCCAAAGCATCGTACGCGTAAGGTAATTTAGGTAGTTCGTAAGCCATAATCTATACAGTTAGATCGAATTATGCGTCACGGCAGGTTTTATTTTTTGCACCGGAAGCGATCCGGCTCGCCCGGCGGCCGCGTCTTACTCGTCGCAGCGATAAAAGCCCGCGCGCGTGCCCAGACCGTTGCGGTAGTTCACGTACGTTGCGAGAGCCAGCAGTGGAAAATTCTGGCGATACATGTCGTACTTCAAATAAAAGACGCCTGGAAACCCCGTGCCTGTGATTTGCTCTTCATCCCATGAGCCGTCAGGCTTTTGCGAGCGAAGCAGGTAACGCAATCCCCGCTGAATACTTGGCCGATCGAGATCGCCGCATGCACAGATCCCCATGATCGCCCATGCTGTTTGCGATGCGGTGCTCTCGCCAATCCCTTTGGTCGATGGATTTTCGTAAGTCCCGCAGGTCTCACCCCACCCGCCATCGTTGTTTTGACAGCTCTCAAGCCAAGCACGGCCGCGCAATATCCAGTCTTGTGTCATATCTTCGCCGATTGCACGCAGGCCGCGCAGTACCTGCCAGGTCCCGTAAATGTAATTTACTCCCCAGCGGCCATACCACGAGCCGTCCTCGTTTTGCGTGTCAATCAGATATTGAATGGCGTGCCGGACATACTTCGCGCTGCGATCGAACCCAATATAACCAAGCAGCTCAAGTGTGCGCGCAGTCAGATCGCTGCAGGTTGGATCGAGAATCGCGTTATGATCAGTAAACGGCATGTCTTCCAGCCAGGGAGTTGTGACGTTTTTGTCAAACGCTCCCCAGCCGCCATCGCGACATTGGAAACTGAGCTGCCAACCAAGCGCGCGACGAAAAAGCTGGTTGAGTGCCTGCCGGTCTTTCGGTTGAACCAGCCGCAATGCCATCAACACCATCCCCGTGTCGTCGGTGTCCGGATAATAAATATTGTTGTACTCGAATGCCCAGCCGCTCGCTTCCGGATACGAATTGTTTATCGCCCAATCGCCACGTAGCCGCACTTCTTTGCTGATCAGCCAATCAGCGGCCTTTTCCAGCGCGGGATGCTCCGGCGAAAGACCGGATTCCGCCAGCGACACGATGTTAATCGCAGTGTCCCAAACCGGAGACCGACAGGGTTGAATGCGAAAATCTTCCGGGTTATCGACAAACAGTCCCGCGAAATCTTTTTCAGCCTTGGCGTAAACCGGATTTGTTTTGGTATAGCCGAGCACGCGTAAAGCAATCAGGCAGTTCAGCATCGCTGGATATACGGCGGCGAGGCCATCGCTGCCTTGACCAATGCGGTCAAGGATCCAGCGCTCCGCTTCTTCAAGCGCGCGCCGCCGCAGCGGCCGAATGCGAAGCGGCCGCAAGAATTTGAATACGTCATCCACTCGTAGAAAGAAATTGCGCCAGGTCCAGAACTTCTCGCTCCGGGGCAACCGCAAATCGCTTTGCTCGGTGCCGAGGGGATAGAGCTCGTGCAATTGCTTTTCACCCGGCAAAATCCGCGTCGGTTTAAAATGGTTGATGATTGCCAGCGGCACGAGCATGGCGCGGCTCCACGATGACATTTTGTAAATGTGAAATGGCGCCCAGCTTGGCAAGAGAACCATCTCTACTGGAATTGCGGGTAAATATTTCCAAGGGAACTGGCCCAGGAGCGCCAGATAAAGCTTGCTGAACGTGTTCATCTGCGGAATGCCTCCGCGACGCATGATGTTGGCACGCGCCTCGCGCATGAAAGGCGCGTCCACCGAGCAACCGGCGAGTTTCAGCGCAAAGTACGCTTTGACCGATGCGTTAATTTCGCTCGGGCCGCCATGATAAATGTTCCAGCCGCCATCTGGCAGTTGGCGTTTCAGAATGTGACGGACGCAGCGACGCTGCAATTGAGCATCCACTTCGCCGCACCAGTGCATGAAAACGACGTAATCAGAGCAAAGCGTGCTATCGACAATCAGTTCGCCGCACCAATGGCCATCGGGGTTTTGCTGGCGCAGCAGGTTCTCTTGTGCCCGTGTGATCGCCCGCGAAATCTCTTCGTCTGCAGCCGAGTAAGACTCGGATATCTCCGGCGCCGCGCTCGGCAACACTATCAGCTCCCTCGACGAATCCGGCATGTCGGTCTTACGACGCTTGTGCAGTTGGTTCTGCCCGCTTGCCGGTGATATGACCGTTTCCCGAACTTACACCATTAAAAGCGAGCACCTCACTGCCACTGCCAGTCGGTTTGGGCTTCGCACCGAAGTTGAATTTGATCGTTTTCCAAGTGTCGCCGCGCTGCGCTTGCAGTCCCAGCGTCGCCGTTGGTTCGTAGCCGCAATGCACCATGCAATTTTCGCAGCGGCTGTCGCGCGCCACCCCGTTTACGACCCCATATCTGTCCCATTCCGTTTTTTCCAACAGCTCGGCGTAGCTCGAGTAATGCCCGTCCGTCATTAAGTAGCAGGGTCCCTTCCAGCCACGAATGTTGCGAGTCGGAATAGCCCAGGCTGAACACGTCAAATCACGCTTGCCCGCGAGAAATTCGAAATACACTGGCGTCCCGAAAAACGTGTATCGTTTCATCCATTCCTCGACTTTCCGAAACTTCTGAATCGTCATGGCGCGGGTGAGAAAGAAGTTTTCCGGGCGCAAATTTAGCCGTTTGATCATGTCCTTCTTGGCGGCGTCGTAATCGTAGCCCGGAGTGATGGTGTGGCCGTCGACGCCAAGATCGGAGAGATAATCGAACATCCCTTCGATCTCCTGCATATCCGTTTCCTTATAGATCGTGGTATTGGTTGCGACCTGGTAACCAAGCACCTTCGCCATTTTGATGGCCAGAACGCACTCCTTGAAAACCCCCTCGCGCTCCACGATCAGGTCGTGCGTTCGCTCAAGACCATCGACGTGCACGTTCCAGTACATCCATTTAGTCGGCGCGATCGTCGGCTTCGCCGGATCCTTCGGACCTTTGAGAATTTCAGCCGCGTCTTTCTCCGAAACAAGACCCCTTGATTTTAGGATCTCGATCTTCGCTTCCACGTCTATCTGCTTTCCAGTATCCGCTTTCCGGTATTCAGAGGCCATACACTCGCGCATTTTCTTGCGCATAAACATGGCGTTGGTGCAGATGTAAACGATTCGCTTTTGCGCGAGCAGCCCCTCCACCAGTGCTTCGATGTGCGGGTAGATGAGCGGCTCGCCGCCGCAAATTGATACCATTGGCGCATTGCACTCCTCTGCCGCTCCGAGGCAGTCCTCCAAGCTCATCATGTCCTTGAGCGACGTGGAATATTCTCGAATCCGCCCACAACCGGTGCATGTCAGGTTGCAGGTGTGCAACGGCTCGAGCTGAAGGACCGTGGCGAATTTCTTCGTGCCACGCAGCTTATGCCTGATCACGTAGGCCGCGATTTTCGCTGTAAGTGGTAACGGAAATCTCATGGGAGCGAGGATAGTAACAAGAGAGGCCGGCCTGTCAATGACCCTGAGCTCAGCTTTGGGTATGTTAATCTGAATCGACTGTGGTCGGTTGTTTGGACTTGGATTGCTCCAAAGTAAAACGTCGCGGTCAAGAAGGCAAAATAAACGTGCGACTGCGAAGGATTTCTGTGGTTTAATTAGGCGATAAGCCTTTCTGAAGAACTAAGTATCAAAAAAATAAAAATGAAACGATTACTCTTAGCAGCATTTGCCGTTGGCCTCGTCGGCTGCGCCCAACAGCCGGCACCACCGCCCGGTCCAGCGGTGACGGGCGGTTACACCTATGACCGCTACGCAAGGAGCGCAGAAGTGTGGGGATACCCAAGCCCGGTTTACAAGGATTGGACCACGGAGCAACTGCAGAAGCGCCGCCTGGATCTTTACGCAATGGTTCCGTTAGCCCGGACGCGTAATGAGGTGCCCGCGTACATATATTCCGGGATGGCATTGCCACAGCAGGATGAGATCAAGGCAATTGAGGTTGAACTTAATCGGCGCTATCAGGCTGGGGATAAAAGCGCAGAGTTGAAGGAATTCTGGCCCTCAGCACGCCGGCATATCGCGAGCGGCTCACGTTTCGAAACGACTTTTTAACTTCGAGTGATGTCGAAGTGAGGTGGCCCGGCGAGAGCCTGGAGCGTGGGGTACGTTGAAAGGTTATTCTCGCTCGCCTCGATTACGCGCCTTGCCAGCCGCGGCGGATTAGACTGACGGCAATGGCAGCTAGCAGCAGCGCGACTATTTTCGATACACCGCGTAAGCCTTGCCTGCCCATCCAACGCGTGACCCGATCGGCATTCCAGAACGCGATCGCAACCAACCCGAGATTGATCAAAAGAGAGACCAGCGTGAACACCAAGCCCACCGTATCAACGAGAATCAGCAGGGCGGTCAGCAGCGCCGGTCCGGCGATCAATGGCATCCCGAGCGGGACAACCCCGAAATCGTCGCTCGCTCCACGATCAGCTGTCCCCAGACTGAGCAATTCGCGGCCTGCCAGACCCAGCAAAATAAGTCCCCCTGCGACCTGAAAATCCGCCACGGTAATTCCGAGCGCGACAAAAATAATTTTCCCGAGAAACATAAAACCGACTGCGACGCAAAGCGCGGTGAAGATTCCCACGAAAGCCTGCCGCTGCCGCTGTTCCCGCGAGGCGCTGGTGGCGAGCCCCATAAACACCGCTACCAGCCCAATAGGGTCGATCGCAACAAAGATCGGAATAAAGGCTAGGAAAAATTTCTGGATCATTGTAGCACGCGTTTCCGAGTGCCGGTCGCCACAGATGAACACAGATGAAACACAGATTCATCAAAATTCCTTCTCCCATCTGTGAAAATCTGTGTAAATCTGTGGCCGACTTCAGCTTTTCCACTCTTATGTCGAACCGTTTCATAAAGTCTTCGTCCCTTTGCATCTCACTCATCCTCGCTGCTTCGAGTTCAAATTTTTCAGCCGCCGAACTTAAAACTGTCGATGATTTTCGAGCCGTTGCCGCGAAGGCAAACGCGGTGCTGACGATTCCCGACTGGGAGCAGACGCCGGAAGCGGTAGAGACTTCGATAAAGAATGCGATCGCAAAGGCGAATGCTGCGCTGGATCAAATCGGCGCCCAGGATCTCGGCAAAGTTACCTTCAAAAGCACTGTGGTCGCGTTAGATGATGCCACTTATCAGGCCGGACTCGCCGCAAATAAGGCCACGATCATAAAGGAAACAAACACAAACCCCGCAATGCGCACCGCGGGAGAAAATGCGGTGAAAGCTTTCCAGGAATGGGCGGTCGGCATTGATTATCGCGAGGACGTTTACAAGGCGATCAAAGCTTTCGCGGATACGCATCCGAAACTCACGGGCGAAGACGAGAAGCTGCTCAAGGAAACCTTGCGCGACTATCGACGGGCCGGTTTAGATTTACCGCCGGATCAGCGCAAGGAAGTCGAACAGCTGCGCAAGGAATTGTCCAAACTCGGGAACGATTTTGACACCAACATCGTGAAGGCAAACGCTCCGGTCATGTTCACAAAAGCTGATCTGGATGGGCTGCCGGAAAGCTTCCTCGCCTCGCCCGGCATCAAAACGGGAGATGATGTCTACACGGTGATGGCAAATGTCACCTGGCAATTCAATACGGTAGAGGAAAACGCAAAGAGCGAAGCGACGCGCAAGCAGCTTTACGTCATTCGCGAAACTCTCGCCAAAGACACAAATGTTCCTGTTCTCAATCAAATGCTCGCGCTCCGGAACAAGATCGCCCTGCACCTTGGTTACAAATCGTGGGACGACTACCAGACGGAAGTCAAAATGGCCAAGACGGGAGCGAATGCGGAAAAATACATCAGCGATTTGGTTACCGGGAGCCAGCCGAAATTCGACAGTGAACTGGCGGAATTACAAAAACTGAAGGCCGCCGATACGAACGATCCCAACGCCCGAATCATGGTATGGGACTGGCGCTATTACAGCAATCAGCGCAACAAGCAAAAATACGCCGTCGATAAGGAAGCGTTGCGCGCGTATTTCCCATTCCAAAAGGCGCTCGATGGCATGTTTAACATTTATCAGAACATTTTCGGTCTGAAGTTTGAAAAAATCGTCGCGCCCTACAAATGGATCGATGATCTCCAGCTTTATCTTGTCACCGATTCCGGCACGGGCGAGCCGCTCGGGATGTTCTACCTCGACATGTTCCCGCGCGAAGGCAAATTCAATCACTTCGCGCAGTTCGACATTATCAGCGGTAAGCTGTTGCCGGAGGGGAAATACCAGCGGCCAACTGTCGCATTACTTTGCAACTTCCCGCCTGGGACCGCCGATACACCCTCCCTGTTAACACACCAAGACGTAGAAACGTTATTCCACGAATTTGGTCACGCCCTGCATTCGATTGTCACCCGCGCGAAGTACGGCCGCTTCGCCGGAACGCATGTCCCCGGTGACTTCGTCGAGGCGCCCTCCCAGATGTTACAAAACTGGGTTTGGGATAAGAAAGTGCTCGACACGTTTGCGGCCGATTACAGGGATCCGTTGAAAAAGATTCCGGCGGACATCGTCAACAAAATGAATGATGCAAAGCTGGCAAACGCCGGCGTTTTTTATCGGCGGCAGTTTGCGTTCGCCTCGCTTGATCTCGCTCTGCACGATCAGCACCCCGAAGATGCGTCTTACGATTGCGTGGCCATATCGAATCCGATCCTGGAAAAGGTTTTTTTGCCCATCGATCCAAGCACGACTTTCGTTTCGTATTTTGGACATCTGAATGGTTACGACGCTGGTTACTACGGCTACGCATGGGCCGATGCGATCGCTGCTGATATGGCGACCGTTTTTGAAAAAGCGAGGGATGGCTATCTCGATAAACAAGCCGGCATGAAATTGCGCCGCGAAATTTACGAGCCGGGCGATTCTCGTGATGTCAACGTTTCCATCGAGAAATTCCTCGGCCGGAAACAATCGGTCCAGCCATTCCTGAAAAAGATCGGCATCGGCCCGCAGGAAAAAAAGAAATCGCCTGCGGGGCCATCGCACGAAAGCAGATAGTTGTAGAGGCGCTTCTGCGAAGCGTATATCGACATGCTTGTGTTATGTTCGGCGTTTGACACAAACGCCCCTACAACGTCTGCGTATATGACGAAAATTACACGGCCGCTTGCTGCAATCGTTTGCTTCGCTGCGACGTCGCTTCTTGCGGACGATGAACTCGCGTTGCGGTTGCAGCCAGCGCTGGAGACGATCACGCCCGACGGTTTGCTCGCGCACATCAAGATTCTTGCGTCGGATGAATTCGAAGGGCGCGCGCCGGGAACGAAAGGTGAAGAACTTTCGGTCAAATACATCGCTGATCAGTTCAAACAGATCGGATTAAGACCGGGCAATCCCGACGGGACATACACACAGGAAGTTCCTCTGGCCGGGATTACGAGCGAACCGCGAATGTCGTTCAGCGTTCGCGACAAAACGGTCGATCTCAAATATCCGGATGGTTTCGTGGCTTCATCAGCGCGTCTTAAACCGGAGATCAAAATCGACAAGTCAGACGTAATCTTTGTCGGATACGGCGTCGTCGCGCCGGAGTACGGCTGGGACGATTACAAAGATGTCGATGTGCGCGGCAAGACTTTGCTGATGCTGATCGGCGATCCGCCAGTTCCTGATCCAAAATATCCCGCAAAACTCGACGACAAAATGTTTAAGGGGAAGGCGATGACCTACTACGGTCGCTGGACTTACAAATATGAGATCGCCGCCCAAAAAGGCGCCGCAGCGTCGATCATCATCCACGAAACGGAACCGGCGGCTTATCCGTGGCAGGTAGTGAGATCGAGTTGGGGCAAAGAAAACTTCGAGCTCGATAATCCGAACAAGAACATGGACGCGATTTCCGTCCGTTCCTGGATCACGCTGGAGGTTGCGAAAAAATTATTCACCGATTGCGGGCAGGATTTCGACGCTCTCAAGAAATCGGCGATCACGAAAGAATTCCGACCGGTGAGGTTCAATGCCAAAGCGAACATCGACATCAAACAGCAGATTCGCTCGTTCAAATCGCACAACGTGATCGGCAAACTCGAAGGGAACGATCCGAAATTAAAAGACGAATACGTGATTTACACAGCGCACTGGGACCATCTCGGGCGCCATCCCGAATTGCAGGGCGATCAGATTTTTAATGGCGCGATCGATAACGCGTCGGGTGTGGCGTCCGTTATTCAGCTTGCCGCCTCGTTCAAAAAACTAAATCCGCCGCCAAAACGCTCGGTGTTGTTCATGGACACGACCGCCGAAGAAGCGGGATTGCTCGGCGCGAAATATTACGCAGAACACCCGCTTTATCCGCTGGAGAAGACGCTCGCTGACATCAATATCGACGGAATCAACCCTTGGGGGAAAACGCACGATCTCGAAGATCTCACCGACCGCAATTCTAGTTTGGATGAGTTATTAGGCCAGGCGGCTGCGCGACAGGGCCGCGTGATGAAACCGAGCAGCGAGCCGGAAAAAGGCGGCTTCTATCGGGTCGATAGTTTCGAATTTGCAAAGGCCGGTGTTCCGGTGTTGCACGCAGCCCGCAGCATTGAGATCATCGGCAAGCCGCCAGAATACGGAAAACAGAAGCGCGACGAGTTTGTCGCGAAACATTATCATCAGCCGTCCGATGAAGTTGATCCCACTTGGGACCTCTCCGGCGCCGTGCAGGATATTCAACTTCTCTTCGAAGTCGGCTATCAGGTCGCCAAGGTCGACAAATTTCCGGAATGGAAGCCCGACAGCGAGTTCCGCGTAAAAGGCTCCACCTCATGCGGTCATTGAGATTAGATCCAAAGAATGTTTTACGTTTACGTACTTCATTCCACTCGAGACTGGGGACTTTATATTGGTTACTCAACGGGCTTACGTCGGCGTCTGAGCGAACATAAAGACGGCGCGTCACGAGCGACCGGTTACCGTGGCCCCTGGAACTTGATTTATTATGAGGCTTACGTTGAAGAGACCGACCCAGTAGGCCGAGAGCGTTATTCGAAAAGCGGCGGCGGCGGAAAACTTTTACGATCGCAACTTCGCAATTATTTTGCGAAGCATCCTCTTCGAACCGCGTGAGCTGAAGCCTTTTACGCGGAAGGCAAAGCGCGATGCAATGCTGAAGAAGTGATTGGATTAGACGGAATTCTTCGGTCTAATTCTTGTTAGCTGTATGTCACTACTCGAGACTAATCGGCAGAAGACGGCGGAGATCGCGCAGGGTATTCTCGACGGTGGCATCAGTATCATCGCCGGCGCGCTGGAAATCCACGCCTTGTTTTGCGGCCACGTTGGGATAGACAAGCAAGATCCGGATCCAATACATTCGTAGCCATTGACAGCGAGACAAATGATCTGCCGATCGGCGACGTGCGACAGTATTGGGCACCAGACGCTCTCGAGCATCTTGATGATGCCCCCTCGATTTTATTCACGCCCTATTGATTCTAAGGTGCTGGATGGCTGAGCTTGGTCTCGTCTGTGCAACGCGACGCAGCATCTGAGGGCTATTTGGCGGAGTATCAGTACGGCTCTGCGGAGGCGTCGCATACGGAAGCGTATCTGTGGCGGCACATCATCAGTCTTTGTGCTGAGTTAGGCGCACGTCGCGTCGTCGACATTGGATGCGGTAATGGCGCCCTATGCCGCGAGCTTGCCAGCCGAGGATACGAAGTGGCTGGTTGCGAGCCGAGCGCCGACGGCGTTCGGCTCGCAAAAAATTCGGCGCCCGAGCTGGTGTTCCATCAACTCGGAGTAGATGACGATCCCTCCGCGGTTGGCAACGCGAGCTTCGATGTGGCTATCGCTACTGAGGCAATCGAGCATCTCGTTAGACCTCGCAATCTGCCGCGCTTCGCGAAGCAGGTGCTTCGGCCCGGCGGCCATCTTCTCATCAGCACTCCGTATCATGGCTACGTGAAGAATCTCGTTCTTGCGCTCAGTAACAAGTGGGACTCGCATCTCACGCCCCTCTGGGACGGCGGGCATATCAAACTGTGGTCACGCAAGACTCTCTCGCAGCTGTTGAACGAGGGCGGCTTCCGCGTCGTTCGCTTCATTGGAGCGGGTAGATTACCTTTCCTGTGGAAGAGCATGATTATCGTGGCGCAGAAGCCAGAAGAACCTGGTCAATGACGCCTACGACCGCACCGAAACTAAGTTGCAATGCGGCGGATTAGATGGTTGAATCGCGATTCGCAAATCTGGAAATCTGAATGGGCTCTCTTAAGAAAAGACGGAAAGCAAAAATTGCCAAGCACAAGCGCCGCAAACGCATGAAGGCGCATCGGCACAAGAAGCGTCTGCGTTACAAGGTGTAATTCATCAGCGTTTGGCGTCCCAGAGAACGTCCAACGCTCAACGCCGAACGTCGGGTTAAAGCCCAATCGGGGTCATCCCGAACGAAGCGAGGGACCTCGCCTACGAAGTTGGGTCATGCCAGGTAAGCAGCATGACCATTCACCATGTGAGAGGTCTCTCGCTCTGCTCGGGATGACATCTCGCGCTGGTTTGCGGAGCGCGGTGCCGAAAGTTAGACTCTCGAAGATGAGGGAGCGCACAAAGTGCGGAATTTTCGCCTGTGGAGGAATAATTTTCGCACTGATTTTTCTCGCGGTGGCCAATGCACTTGCCGACCCGACGACGAAAACCACGTCGGCAAAACTGCCGCGTTCGCACCAGGGAAAACAAGGCGTGCGGCAGGACGATTCGATCAATGCAAAACCGGCTTCAGACCTCGCATTGCGCCCGGGCGGCGAACGCAAGGCCGGTGCGCTCACGCATTTCGTTGAAGGAATGGCGTTCGAAGAAAACGGCGAGATGGATCGCGCGCTGGACGCGTATCACAAGGTGCTCAACGTCGATCCGGGCCAGGCGCAACTCGCCGCGCGCGTGGCCGGTTTGCTGATACAGGAGGACGATTTTCCACAGGCGATTGACGTGCTGAAAGACGCAATCAAGGCAAACCCGAATAATGCCGAACCGTATCAGCAACTTGCTTTCATCTATGCGAGGTATCTCAAGAAAACAGACCAGGCGATCGATTATGCCAACCGCGCCATAGCCCTGAATCCAGCAGACGTGGAAGGTTACCAGCGTCTGGTCGAAATCGAAGTTGCAGCCGGACAAGAGAAGAAAGCGCTCGAAGCTCTGGATCGCGCCACGAAAGTTCGCAGTAACGATCCCAATTTCTGGATGCACCTCGGAAAGCTTTATGTGGCTATTCTTTTCAAGTCTGACTCGCAGCCGAAACCGGACGAATTGAAAAGGGTCAACGAGATTTTCAAAAGAGCAGCTGAACACGCTGGAGATGACCCCGCGATTCTCAAGGATGTAGCGGACTATTACGCGGCATCGCAGCAACTGAAGGAAGCGATCCCACTTTATCTGCGCGTTCTCGAACTGCAGCCTGAGGACGCAAATGCGCGAGAGAAACTTGCGACCGGTTTTATTCTAACGAATCAGCGAGGCAAAGCTGTCGAGATGCTCGAGCAAATCATCAAGGAGCATCCCGACAAATATCAACCCTACGATTTACTGGCACAGGTGCTCGATGAAGAAGCGCGATCGTTGCAGCGCGCCAACCGCACTGACGAAGCGAAAGCGAAGTTTGCGAAAGTAGCCGCGAATTATGAGCAAAGCTTGTTGATTAATCCAAATCACCCCAGCACCTATTTGCATTTGGCGGAGTTGCTTGTCGGGCCGTTAAAAGACCCAGGTCGGGCGGTGCAATTGTTGGCAGAAGCTCGGCGCCGATTTCCCGGCGCGCCGGAGATTGTTTACTATCTGGGGATCTCTCAGCGCGAGGCGAAGCAGAGCCAGCAAGCCGTGGCGACTTTCGAAGAGGCGCTGCACGAAGCGCAACTCGACCAAGACGACGATGTGGTAAATGCCAAGTTTTACTTCAACTATGGAGCTGCGGCCGAGCAAGCTGGTCTGTACGAAAAAGCGGCTGATTTGCTTCGCAAGTCAATTGCGCTCGATCCAGCCAATTCCGCAGAGGCATGCAACTACCTGGGTTACATGTGGGCGGATCACAATATGAATCTTGATGAAGCTGAAACCATGATCAGGCGCGCGCTCGAGAGCGAACCAAATAACGCCTCGTATCTGGACAGCCTCGGTTGGGTGGAATTTCGAAAGGGTAAATTTGATCAGGCATTGACCGATCTGCTTCGCGCTGCAAAAGCGGCGGAGCGCGACGATCCAGTTGTATTTGAACACATCGGCGACGCTTATTTGAAATTGAATCGCATGCCAGAGGCATTGGAAGCCTGGCAAAAAGCGCTGACGCTCGACCCGAAAAACAAAAACCTTGCGGAGAAGCTGGAGGGCACCAAAAAGAGAATCAGCAAAGATCTGCCCAAAACGAATCCGACGTAGTGAGCGCGATCAACGCCACATGAAAGAATATCCCACGCCCTGGCAGCGCAAGACGATGTGGGCAGCGCTTACTGCCTGCTTTGTGGTTCTTCTCGTCATCATCGTCGCCGCTGTGATCTGGGCCGCGGCCAATGTCATTAGTTTCCTCCAGCCAATCCTGATCCCGGTAGCCATCGCCGTGATCCTCACTTATCTGCTCGACCCGCTGGTGACGAAAATGTCTCGCGGAACGCTTAGTCGCACGAAAGCTGTGGCTCTTGTATTCGCGATTGCTTTTTTCGCGCTGGGAGGATTGGCCGCGTGGCTCATTCCCACCATCTCAATCCAGAGTGCGAATTTTGCCAGGCAAGTTCCCGCCTACACCGAACGAGCGCGAGACTACACAGTGGATCTTATCTATCGATTCGACCACACATTCGGGTTGCTTGGCGGAGCGCATGGGAAATCTGCATCGACAAGTCTTACGAACTGGCTGATCGGCCCCGCTGCGTCTCCTCCTGCTCGCGCACAACCCACTGCGACTCCAGCCGCATCGCCGCAGGCCACTGAGTCCGCGGCCGAAATTATTGCACCAAGCCAGCCGAAGCTGACCACTGCTGAACGCCAGCGCATTCAAGCTTACGTTGAAAAACAAATGCCGAAATTGGAGCAAGGGCTCCCGATGGCGCTGGGAAAGTTCTGGGATATTTTGAAGAAAAGCATCGGCGGATTTCTCGGTGTCACAGGTTTCCTGCTCAGTCTCATCCTGGTGCCGATCTATCTGTTTTTCTTGCTGAACGAGAAGCCGCGCATTCAACAGCGATGGAAAGATTACCTGCCGTTGCGCGAATCGCCCTTCAGAGATGAAGTCGCGGAGGTGCTATCAGAAATCAATCGTTACGTCACAGCGTACTTTCGAGGTCAACTGCTGGTTTGTCTGGTGGATGGCATATTGATCGGCACGGCGCTGACGATTTTCGGTCTCAATTTTGCGCCGCTGATTGGTGTGCTCGTCGTCATCCTGACGATGGTTCCGTATATCGGCATCATCATCTGCTGGGTGCCAGCCGTTCTCATAGCCGCTTTCCAATGGGGCGACTGGACGCATCCCATGATCGTGACCGGAATTTTCATCGTGATACAAAATCTCGAAGGCATCTTTTACGCTCCGCGTATTGTCGGAAATTATGTCGGACTGCATCCGATGACGGTGATCGTTTCGATCTTTCTCTGGGGTTTGATCATTGGCGGGGTAATCGGTCCGCTCCTTGCGGTGCCGCTCACCGCGACAATCAAGGTTCTCCTGGCCCGTTATGTTTGGGGCCAGCGCTTGAGAGAACAGACTCTTGAATCAACCGAAGGAGCTCTTGCAGTTCAGGAACGCGAGGTAGCGACTCATCCTTAGCGCAGCAAATAGGGGGTGTGGGAGGGACAAGCGGACCGAGGCGCGTCGAAACAGGGCACGAAATGGCGGAGCCAATCAAAAACGTCGGGCATGGAAGAACTCGCCGGTCGTTTCTCAGTCTGGAGAGTTTCTTGCAACGGCAGCTCTGGCCGGCTCGCCTCGCTGTTATGGTTGCCGTGTTGGCAATCGCTTTTTTGGTGGGCGCTCTTTCCTTCCGTTACGGCTCACGATTATATGACGACTGGCGCCAGAATCGTTTGCTGCACCGAGCCACTGCGCTGTTACAGGAGGGCAAACTCAGCAAAGCAGCGCAGACGACGCAAGAACTGCTGGCAGGACATCCCGATTCTCTGCCAGCTCTTTACCTTTTAGCAGAGACAGCGGAAAAACAAAACCTCGAAGAGGCCGTGTCGTGGCGCGAGCAAATAGCGCGACTGCTCCCAAGCGACGTGGACAGCCAGCTCAATCTGGCTTCTGCTGCGTTGCGTTTTGGAAAGCTCGATCTTGCGCGCCAAGCGCTCGATCGGGTCTCTCCAACTGATTGGGACAGGGCAGCTTTTCACGTCGTTGCAGGCTGGCTCGCTCGCGCGGAGGGCAATTTTGCCGAGCAAGAGGAGCAGTTCGCGGCCGCGGTAAAGAAAGAGCCCAACAACGATCTTTATCAGTTCAATCTCGCAGCCCTGCAAATTCACTCTGGCGATCCCAAAAAAAGCGGGAAAGCGCGCGATACTCTCCAGCGACTTAGTAAGGTTGCTCCTTATCGAACTGGCGCGCTGCGAGCGTTGTTAAATGATGCTGTGGCACGCAATGACCTCGCCGCGGCGGATAATTTTGCGCAACAACTTCAAATGTCGCCGGAAATCACGTTCGGCGATTATCTCCTCTGCCTGAACTTTTATCGAAAGCTCGACGAGAAAAAATTTCGCCTGCTACTGGAAAGAGTAAAACCGTTTGCTGCGCGCGATTCGTCCGATCTCGCGTCGCTCATGTATTGGATGAATCAAAACGGACTTGCAGGAGACGTTGTTAAGTGGATCGACAAGTTGCCGACAGCACAGCTAAGTTCGGCGCCGACATCCGTGGTAGTGGCTGACGCATATGCGAGAATAAAAAATTGGTCGCGTCTGAAGCGTTGGACGCGCACTGGAATCTGGGGCGACTCCGAATACCTGCGACTCGCATATCAGGCAATTGCCACGCGACAATCGCGGCCCCGCAGTGGCGGGACTGCCAACACCGAGTTCGAAATGCTCTGGCGCTCTGCAGAACAATTGGCAAACGAGCAGCCCGAACGCGCACTGGTCCTCGCGCGTTTTGCTTCGAAATGGGAACTCGAGAAGGAATCCGAAGCGCTTTGGTGGCGCGTGGCAGAAAATTCTCCCATGAGGCGAGAGGCGCTCGAGGCGCTTCGGCGGCTTTATCGCACGAAGGATGAAACAGAGAAGCTTTACGGCGTTCTCCAGCGTCTTCATCAGGCTTCTCCCAACGAGGCGCCAATCACAGCCGACCTCGCCCGGCTCGGCCTCAATCTTGGGCAAAATACAGAACAGTCGCATCAACTCGCAAAGGAGGCGTACGATCGCGCGCCGAACGAGGTTAATTGCGCTGTGACTTACGCGTTTTCGCTCTCGCGACTCGGGAGAAACGCCGAGGCTGTTGCGATTGTAGAGAATTTGCCGCCCGAGCAATTGCATGATCCGCATGCAGCCATTTACGTCGCGCTGTTACTGGCTGAGGCGAGCCAGATCGGAGCAGCCAACAATTACATCGCGATCGCTGAGGACGGAAAGATTTACCCCGAAGAAGAAAAGCTCCTTGACGAAGCAAAAACCAAGCTCGCGACTGCGTCTGCAACGTCGCCACCGGCGAGGTCTCCGGTTCCCGCTGAACTGAGCCCGACGCCAACGGCGTTGCCCCGGTGAACCGGTAGAAGAGTTACAAAGGCTATAAAACTTACAACGGAGTCATTGGAACGTTGTAACGATGTAACCTTTGTAACGAATTACGCGGGCTTGCCCGTCGCTTTCTTCTCTTTCGGAATCGCCTTCGTCCATTGCGCAATAGCTTCGGAATCCATATGCACACGTTTTTCTAGCCGAGCGTCATGAAATCCCCACTTTTGCACGTCCACCAAATATTGTTTGCGTGAGAGCAGCGTTCCGCGGCAAAGCCGCTGGTGACCGCCAGCAGGCGCCTCCTTTCGCAGTCGCCCGATCAAGTCGTCCATGACGGCCGCAGGAATTCGTCCCTGCTCGCTCGGATAAATGTAACCGAACAATACCAGATGGCTGAGCAGCACACGCCAATCGGGACCGAAGCGATCAACCAGATGTTCCCAATCCACTTTCTCCGCGCAGCTCACGAGAATATGCGCAATGTCGCCGCCATCGAACCGTTCTCGCTCCATGATGAACGCTTTCATCCAAATCATTTCCTCAGGCGCGCAAAGTTTCACGTGTAACCCCAGCAGTTCATCATCGTGCGCCCGCTCGAACCACGAATCATCGACTTCGCACAAGCCGTTGCCGGCGCGAAAAATCAGATCAACGTAGTCCCGTCTGCGTCTGGCTTTGGCAAGCCAATGCGGAAATGTCAGTTCTGTCGCGTAGCCGGCGCGGGCGAGCGCATCGAGGGCGGTGTCGACATGATGTGGTCGAACGTATAGATCGAAATCTTTTGTTCGGCGCGAAACGCCGGCATACACCTCGACCACATAGGCGCCTCCGATTAAGAATGGAACATTCGCCTCCTGTAGTGCCGCCACTGATCTGCGATGAAAGTTATTAGGGCTGCTTTTCGCCCCGGTGGCTGCTGCTCTCTTTGCAGTCATCACACATCATAACGCAATCGAAGCTCATAGCGCGCGCATGGAGGGGCGACCTCCCGAGAGCCTTCACGCAAGCGTCGCGGAGCTCCGCCCTCCAATTTTCCCGGTTGGGAGCGGACACCTTGAGCACCTGCGAAAAACGTCCATTGTGAGTGGCGATTTCGTTTCTTTAACACGATGGCTGACCCACGATTACGGATCGCCGCGACTGCGGATCTCCATTACGCCAGGCATTCGCGCGGCATGTTGCATGAAGCGTTTGCCGAGATCTCACGTAGCGCGGATATGCTGCTGCTCTGCGGAGATCTGACAGATTACGGACTTCCCGAAGAAGCTGAGGAACTCGTCGCAGACATTCGCGCTGCGGTACGAATTCCGACCCTGGCAGTTCTCGGTAATCATGACTTCGAATCGGGCCAACCGGAGCTGCTTTCTAAAGTTCTCGATGACGCGGGTGTGAACGTGCTCAATGGTGAAGCCATCGAAATCGCTGGAGTTGGGTTCGCTGGAATTGCTGGATTCGGCGGCGGTTTCGGGCGGCGAATGCTAAACGCCTGGGGCGAACCGCTCATCAAACAATTCGTCCAGGAGTCGATTAGTCACGCTGTTCGCCTGGAGCAGGCGCTGGCGAAATTGCAAGCCGACAAGCGGATCGTAGTTCTTCATTATTCTCCAATCCGCGCCACGCTCCAAGGAGAAGATCCGGAAATCTACGCGTTTCTCGGGTCCAGCCGATTAGAGGAGCCAATCAACCGATTCAAAGTGACCGCTGTTTTTCACGGTCACGCCCACAACGGCATCCTCGACGGCAAAACTTCGACCGGAATTCCCGTTTATAATGTCTCGGCGCCTGCGCTGCGCAAAACCGGCAAGCCGTACCGCATCGTCGAACTGTAGGGCGTCTGTGTCAGACGCCAATCGAGCGCGTCCGCTACACAGACAGCTTTTTCGTCGCCACGAGCCGCCACGCATCTACATCCGCGCGGCTTCGTGTAGGCGAAATGCAGCGGATAGCTTTGAATGAGTCAAAAATGACTTCAGGAAACGGCACTTTGATCGAATCGGCTAATTCGCGGCGAGCTGTGACCGGCATGTATTTGTAGATCAGACTCAAGTGCGGTTTCAGCTCGTAATGAGACGAATCTTGCGCAGCATTGCGAATAATTGCATTGAGCTGCCGCAATTTTCTATTCGGCGCGAATTGCACAAAGAGTGTCTTGATGAACTCATCGGAGTGACCGATCCGAACCGCTTTGAGGTGGATGGGTTGCCATTCGCGCGCAGTTCTTGAGAGCGTTTTCTCAGCCGCATCGGGGTAATTTGCCCCGACGTGAATCGTCACGTGCGGTTCGAAAAGAGGCGCGTCATACCGGCGCGCGAGATCCTCGATCAGCCGCTGAAAAAATCTGTGCGCCGGCTCTGCCGGAATGAGCCAATACGCAATGACGGAGGAATGTCCCTCTATGTTAATCTTTGACGTCAGCGCGCTAACTCCACTTCTGCAATTCAACAATATTGCCTTCCGGATCTCGCGCGTACACAACGCGAAGAGTACCGACCCCATCCACTTTTGTTGTTGCAATGTTTCCCACTGCGCTGCCGCCGGCGGCCATGACCGCCTGCAACGCCTGATCCACGTCCTCGACCCCAAATGCAATATGACCGAACCCGCAGTGGTTTGCTGCCGGCAGTCCGCATTCGATCAATTGATCGTAGCTGAAAATCTCAAGCGTCGGACCGTCATCGTCGAAGCGGGACAAACGCAAGTGAAGGCCGGTAAGATGCGCGTTCCTAAGCGAGGTGACACTGTCGAGCCACGAGCCGGACATGTTGCGTTCCGGACCTCTAGGCTCGCATCCGAATACGTCCGTGTAGAAGCGGACCAGCCTTTTCCAATCTCTGGCAATCAGATTTGTGTGAACGTACTTGGCTCGGATTGGCATTGTTTCCTCCTTCGGTAAACTCCAATACTAACGCTTTATCTTGTTTATGCCGACGAATGTTCTCGGGACAGAACTGAAATGTTGTTGTCGCGACCCGATGACCGGGTTTTACCGCGACGGTTTTTGTCGAATAGGTCCGGAAGACGTCGGCCAGCACACCGTCTGCGTTAAAGTCACACAGGAGTTTCTGGATTTTTCCGTGCTCGACGGCAATGATCTGGTTACGCCGCGTCCGGAATTCGGCTTCCCCGGACTGAAACCGGGCGACAAATGGTGCGTCTGCGTCACGCGCTGGAAAGACGCGCTTGATCACAACCGCGGCGCGCCCGTTGATCTTGAAGCAACCCACGCCTCCGCGCTTGAATTCGTCACGCTGGAAGAATTAAAGCGGCACGCGCTAAAATAGGGTGCCGCGCACGCGGTTGAATCCCAATGAGTTTGCCGCCACGCTAAGAGCAAATTGAACCTTCCGTTTAGTCTTTTCCTCGCCTTACGGTACTTGAAACCGAAGCGGACGTTTCTGTCGATCATCACATTAATTTCTGTCCTCGGTGTGATGCTCGGCGTGACGGTCTTGATCCTTGTGATTTCAGTGATGACCGGGTTCGACCGCGAGCTACGCCAAAAAGTGATCGATTTCGATGCGCATATTCTCGTGAGCTCCGAAGACGTTTTACGCGACTGGCGAACACTCAAAACGAAGATCAACAGTACACCGGGGGTCGTTGCGACTGCACCCTACATTCAAGGTCCAGTGATCGTTGAGTTTCAAAACCGGCGGCTCGCACCACTCATACGCGGCATCGATCCCGAGCAGGAGGAGAAAGTGATCCCACTGCGAAAATTCATCAAATACGGCAAGCTCGACCTGGAAGGCGACTCGACCGTGCTTGGGATTGAGCTCGCGCGAAAACTGCAGGTGAGCGTTGGCGACAAGGTCACGGTCTATTCGCCGGGTAACCTTGGTCAGATTCTCGACAGCATTAAGAAACTGGAGAACGCCAAGGGCGAAGAAGAAAAAAAAGCGGTCGACGAATTGCGAGATGTGATTCTGCCGAAAGAATTGACCGTGACCGGTATTTTTGAGACGGGGCACTATCTACACGATTCCGAATTTCTTCTCGTGCCAATCTATGTCGGCCAGGAATTATACGGTCTGGGGGACGCGTTACACGGCGTCACCGTTAGGACCGATGATCCGTACGGGGCCGAGCGCGTGAAACAGGCGATCCAACAATTTCTCGAGCCGCCACAATACGCGCAGACCTGGATCGACATGAACCATCAGTACTTTGAAGCTGTGCGGCTCGAACGCAGCGTGATGTTTTTCCTGTTGTTCTTTATCGTGGTCGTCGCGGCTTTCGGAATCATGAGCACGCTGATCACAGTAACCGTTCAAAAACGCCGCGAGATCGGAATCATGAAGGCGCTCGGAGCGAACATCGCGCAAATCATCTGGGTGTTCCTTGGCCAGGGAACAATCGTCGGTCTTTTTGGAACTCTTACCGGCCTTGGGCTCGGGATGACGCTAATCCGTTACCGGAACGAATTTAGCCACTGGCTCGCAGCGACATTGCACATCGAGATCTTCCCACGCGAAGTCTATCAATTTTCGTCCATTCCGGCGGAGGTGATCCCGCGAGACGTTGCGATTATCTGCATCAGCGCGTTTTTCATTTGTTCGTTTGCGGCCTTGATCCCTGCCTATTTCGCCGCACGTCTCGATCCTGTGAAAGCGCTGCGCTACGAATGATCTGTGGCACGGCTCTGTGAGCCGTCCTCTTCCTAACCGCCCACAGTGCGGTGGCTACAAAGCGTCTGTAGTCCGGCGTTTGGCACAAACGCCGCTACAACTCCAGAAAGGCATTCAGCGCACGATACGCGTAGTCGTATCCTTCTGGCCATTCACTTTGGCGCGGGCCGGCGACATTGAGGACGTCGATCTTGTGCTCGCGGACAAAATCGGAAATCAATTTCGCGCCGACCTTCGCTGAAATCTTTGATGCGTCAATGAGTTGGTGCGGCCGTTGTAGCTCAATGCAGAAGCGGACTGTTTGCTCAGTGCCGCCGCTCAACTTGCCGGGATAAATGATGACAGTTCCATCAGAATCTTTCACATTCTGCAAGGTCCGCTCGGTGAAGCCGCCAGCTGCCAGCTCCTGAACTGGATAGTGATCTGGAATCCTGCCGAATTCATCAACACGTCCTGCCGGACACCGCCCACCACACTCGATTCCGTGCTTGAGTGCGACATCGAGCGCTGTGCGATCCACGCCAGTTTGTCCGCCCGAAATGATTTTCACGACTGCTCAGTGGTGGCAGGCGTGTCGCCTGCATTCTCGACGGGTTCAGTCGCCGGTCGGAACGATGTCCACGCGCTCGACCATCAAGATCATCGTTCGTTCAGGTGCGCGTGTGCGATGGCGCACACCTTTGGGAACGACAAAGCCCTGTCTCGGGGCAAGATCGACAACGCGATCTTCGAGATCGATCAGGAAACGTCCGTCCAGAACGAAAAAGAATTCATCGATGTCCTTGTGCTCGTGCCAATGATACTCGCCCTGAACCACCGCCAGCCTCACAACCGAGTCGTTCACCTTGCAAAGCGTTTGGTTGTACCACTTGTCGGTACAGGCCTCGGCCAGCTTCTGCACATCGATCACTTCAAGTGGTCCGTGCAGAATGTTAAGGTAAGTCGTGTACGGGAATTCTTCGGCGCTCTGTCGCAAATTCATGCCGCAAATCTAACCGCAGAGCACACGGAGGTCGCGGAGAAAACAAAAAGAAATTGGCTCTGCGATCTCTGCGTTCTCAGCGGTGACAAGTTTATTCTTCGCCCTCGAAATAATCCGTTTCCTGACCTTTGATAACGACGCGATCCGCCGCTGATGATCTATTTACCTTCCACTTCCCGCTGTCGGGATAATAGGCCGATTCGCCGATCGGATTATCTGCAATGACATAAAAAATGAGGCCTGTCGCGCCAGAGTTGATCAGTTGATGCGGTTCGTCAGGTCCGAAAATGAACGCGTCGCCGGCCACGACCTCGGTGGTACCATCTTTATGTCGGACATTTCCCTCGCCTGAAACGATCAAGTAAAGCTCCCATTGCGCCGAGTGTGCGTGGTAAGGAAAATTTGGTTTGCCGGGAGGCACGCGATTCCATTCCAGATCGAACGGATGACGCTTGGACAAATCGAGCGAGTTCGGGTCGCGTCCCAGCGCTTCAGAAATTCCTTTGAAGTACACAGCGTACTTTCCGCCAGGCGACTGCCATGCCTCTTCTTTGATCTCGTTGATGTTTACCTTGCGCATAACGAACTACCCTGTAGTGGTAGGCGTGTCGCCTGCATTCTCCGGAGCGCAGCCGGCACGGCTGCCTCTACAGAAGAGTTTCATTCCTCTCCATCAAAATAATCGGTCTCAGTTCCTTTCACGATGATTTCTTGGGTTCCCTCTTTCACCACGGCCCATTTGTCGCTATCAGGGTAGTAACAGGAATCACCAGTTGTCCCGCCGCTGCGCGGATTATCCGCAATCACATAATAAACAAAATCCTCATCACCCGCGTTACTCAGTTGGTGCGCTTCGCCTGGCTGAAACAAAAATACATCACCCGGCCTGACCTCGGTTACGCCGTCTCTATCTCGAACGTTGCCACGGCCAGACACGACGAGATACAGCTCCGATTCCGCCGCGTGCGCATGGTACGGACAAAGCGTCTTGCCTTTCGGAATCCGCACCAGCGTAAGGTCAAACGGATGCCGCTTCGCCAAATCGAGCGACTCCGGCTGACGACCGAGAGCAATCGAAATGTTCTTCATCATGCGGCCAAACTTTCCCTTCGGCGACTTCCGCTTCTGCTCAGGAATATCTTTCAGATTCACTTTGTGCATTATGAAGCAGCTTTCTAATTCCTTTCAACGACCTAACGAGAAGACAACCGTCTTCGGTTCGTGATGGAAAAAACAGCTATCCCAGCCCAGATCAAGTTCACAAAAGTGGAAGGATAGGATCCATAAAAGATCGTGTTTGCGGCCAACAGAAGGCTGCCGCTGATATTGAGGAGTTGAAAGGCAGCCGAGTCTCCTTCCAATCTCTTGGAGGAAACCAGTGCGTAAGCGATTAGGAGAGCCACTGCTCCCACCCATCCGATCGTATCAAACCATACATGACTATTCATGCTCGGTAATCTTTTGCTGAGTTAGAGTTCCCATTTCTTTGGCAATTTTTGTTTGAGTTCTTCGACTGGCTCAAAGAGGTCGCCAAGCTTTTTCACGCGCGCAAGGACTTGATCCGAGCGGAACTTCAAAAGCTCGGACTTTTTCTTTTTGAGACAGTTTTCGACCTCACTCCATGTCACGGGCGTGGAAACGGTCGGTTCTTCTTTTGCGCGAAGCGAGTAAACGCAGACTGTGGTTTTGTGCTCGTCGTTTTGGCTCCAATCGACGAACACTTTGCCTTTGCGCACCGCCTTGGACATGTTCGAAGTCACCCGATCGACATGTTCCTGTTCGAGATGTTGCGCAAGTGCCCGCGATAAATCTTTGGTTTCGTCATAACTAACTGCCGTATTGAGCGGCACGTAGACCTGCAGGCCCTTCGAGCCGCTTGTTTTCGCAAACGATTTCAACTTCATTTTGAATAACAAATCGCGCAGCCAAAGGCCTACCTGGCAGCATTGGACGATGTCGGCCGGTGCGCCGGGATCGAGATCGAACACCATCACTGTCGGACGTTCGATGTTGTTTTTGCGCGACAGCGACGTGTGCAGCTCCAAGTCAGCCAGGTTTGCAGCCCAAACGAGCGTGGGCAAATCGTTGGCGAGGCAGTAGTTCATGATCCGTTGATTGCCTTCGCTCCACACTTTTGCCGTCTGCACCCATTTCGGGCGATGCGACGGACAGTTCTTTTCGTAAAAAAATTCGCCTTCGACGCCGTTAGGATAGCGCTTCATAGTCAGCGGCCGATCCTTCAGATGCGGCAAAAGCACCGGCGCAACGCGAATGTAGTAATCGATCACCTGCCCCTTGGTGAATCCGACGTTCGGGTAAATTACCTTTTCCAGGTTCGATACCTGAATCTTGCGGTCCTCGACGATTAGCTCGGCTTTTTGAGGCATGGATCAGAATTTTTTAGCCAGAGATTGACACGGATTTCACAGATTGAATCCCACCTTTTCGTAATCTGTGTTTCATCTGTGTTCATCTGTGGCGGACTTCTTCAGGCGAAGAAGCGCTCGGGCGAGAGCATGGGCTTGGGTTTGCAGATGCGCGAGACACAATGCTCCCAGCTTTCATGTCCGCTGAGGATTTGAATCTCGACCCGCAGAGAATAGATCGGCACCTTCAATTCTGCTTCAGGCAAACGCGGCATCCGCACCGAATCTTTCTCCGTGGTCACGATCATCGCCAGATCGCGACGGATACAACGCTTGATAAAGCTGTTCAGTTCCACCTCGGTGTAATAATGATGATCGATGTAGCGCTTGGCGAGATCGACATGCGCCCCGAGTTTCTGCAACGCGTCCTCGAAGCTTTCGGGTGCCGCGATCGCGCAGAGCGAACCGATGAACGTGTTCTGCAAAGCGTCGAGCGGTAATCGTTCGCCGGTGAAAACATTCTGGAGATGGAGCGGTTTATGCGCGCATTCGATAACTTCGGCGGTGCGATTGTAACGCCGGATGCGTTTCATTAGAGCGGAATTAGGCTCGCCGGTATTCTTTGTGATAAAGATGTAGCTGGCGCGGCGGAGATTGCGCGGCCTCTCCCGCAGCGTGCCTCGAGGAAGCAGGAATTCGTTTCCGAAAGGAGCTTGTCGATCTACGAGCACCATGTCGAGGCGATGTTTGAGATGCAGATACTGAAATCCGTCGTCAAGCAACAACGTATCGACCTGCCATTTATCGATGGCGAACCGGCCACTTTTTACCCGGTCTTTGTCCACGAGCACGATTACGTCCTTCAAGTTGTGGGCGAGCATGTAAGGCTCGTCGCCTGCGGTGATCGAGTCGAGCAGCAATGATTTGCCATCGGAGACAATGCGTGGAGGATCGGAGTCTCCGCGAAGCCAACTCAGCCAATTTCGTTTGCGGGGTACGCTTTTATAACCGCGGCTCAGGATGGCAACGCGCCGTCCGCCGGTCTGCAACGCACGGGCGAACTTCTCAACAATCGGCGTCTTACCCGTGCCGCCTACGGTAAGATTACCGATACTGATGACGAGACAGCCGAGCGCGCGTTCGCGGAAGACTCTCTTCCGGTAGAGATAAAGCCGTACCTGCACCAAGCGGTCGTAAACGAATGAAAGAGCGTAAAGAATCCCGCGCAGCACCGACGCTCGAATGCCGTGACGGCGCTCGAGAACCACGTCGATCCCAAACTCCTCTAATTGTTCAAGCCGGCGGCCCATTGGTAATTCAGATTTCAGACTTCAAATTTGAAATTGCGCACCGAGGTTATCAGCCTGCGTGATGATAGTGCGCCCCGGGGTTTTTGCAGCGCGTGCCATGGCAGCCGCAATTTTCTTGGACGAATGAAGTGTAACAGCCGCGATCGTCGATCCGCTTCCGCTAAGAAACGCGCCGAGCGCGCCGGCCTTCTCGGCGGCCGCGACGACGCGTGGAAGAAAGGGAATCAGTTTTGCGCGAAAGGGCTGGTGAAGATGATCGGCAAAAACGCCCCGCAGTTTTTGGTAATCCTGGGATATGAAAGCCGCTGTAAGTGCGCACGCATTCGCACAATTCTCGACTGCCGCAGCGTGTGAAATTTTTGAAGGCAGAACATTTCGCGCTCTCGAGGTTCGAATCTCAATCTCAGGAACGAACAGAACGAAATACAATTGCGGCGAAACTGCGAAGCGCTGAACGGCAAGGCGAGCGTTGCGGTTAATGGTAGGGACGCCGCGCTTCGTCCGGTCGGCGCGGCGCACCGATCCTACCGCTACAATGAAACCGCCAAAAATTGCCGGCGCAGCGTTATCAGGATGTTCTTCCAGTTCAGCGCACAATCGGAAGATCGTTAATCGGTCGAGCGGATTGCCGCTGAGCCCGTTCAGGGCAAGCAACATGCCAAGGCGAATGGTTGCACTGCTGCCCAAGCCGCGGGACCGCGGAATTTGTTCCGCAATTGAGCAGGAAAACGAAAACGCACGACGGCGCGCATGCTTGAAAAATCGGTCCGCCGCCTCGGAGACAATTGGGGGTTGAAAATGCTCACAGGACGCACCGCGCGCAGCCGTGACGGTATTGTAGATGCGCAGGGCGACACCAAGACAGTCGAAGCCAGGGCCGAGATTGGAAGTGCTCGCCGGAACGCGGACGGTAATTTGTTGCATAGGTGAGTCCCGTCACAGCGGAGGTGCGCGCGACGATCCTCTACGGTGCGGCAGTGTAGCAACGCGCGCTCAGGCGGCAACCGATCCGTTGCGCCATGCCGATTCGAAGTACGCGGTTGGAGCGATAAAAGAAGATGAATTTCGGCTGGATCGATCCGGGTTTGCTTCGGGATTTTCAGGCAGAGGCAACCGACGCATACCGGCTCTGCACCATCGACGAGGGCTGGGTGGAGCGTTTCGGGCGGGACATCCTTATTTCGTTCAAACGAGTGCTGGCTCGTGAGCGGCTTCTCGCTGAACTGCAATCGTGGACAAGCTCTGTCGGTTTCGACCTTGGACGGATTTTCGCAAGGTTCGTCCCGAGAAAAGGTGAAGAGCGCGCACCGCCGCGTCTGATCGTTGGCGACCCTGGTGAAAATTTACAGACCATCGCCACCGAGCGACATCTGAAGTTCGGAATCGACTTCGGGACAGGCTATTCCCCGGGCCTGTTTCTGGATCAAAGAGAAAATCGCCGCTACGTGCGGCATATTACGCCTAAGCGGCTGCTAAACTGTTTTGCCTACACCTGCTCGTTTTCTGTCAGTGCGGCATATGTCGGAGCAGCTACCCTTAACATCGATCTTTCCAAAAAGTCTTTGGCACGGGGTCGCGAGAATTTTGCGCTTAACTGCCTTCCAACGATCGAGCATCGCTTTATCGCGGATGATGTCAGGGCGGTGTTGCCGCGTCTGTTACGGAAAGGTGAGAAATTTGACGTGATCATTCTTGATCCGCCAACTTTCTCGCGTTCGCCCGGAGGAAAAAGGTTTCAGGTCGAACATGATTTCGAAAACTTGCTTATTGACGCTCTCGAATTGGCAGAGCGAGGCAGCCATGTCTTGCTCTCGACCAACTGCTCGACATTACGCGAGCATGCACTGGAAGTCATGGCCCGCTATTGCCTGAAAGTAGCGCGCCGCGCCGCTACATCTCATCGGCCGGCCCAACTCCCTGATTTTCCACCCGGCGCGGGCGCAAGCTCGATTTGGCTGACTCTGCGGTAGCAGCACATGCGCGCAAGACAGGGTTATGATCCGAATTATTAAGCGAAATGGATCAATCATCTGCAGAGGTAGCCGCTGAACTCCCGGAACGCGGAGTGCAATGGGTCAAGGATCAGGTCGAGTCGGTTCTCAGTGAGACCGAAGATTACGTGCGCGAAAAGCCAGCGCAGTCTTTGGTGTGGGCGTTTGTGGCTGGATACGTTTTGAATCGGTTGCCGCTGGGACGGATTCTTAGTGGTCTTTTGCGCCTGCTCATCGTGGCATTAAGACCCGCGATCCTAATTTATGGCGCCGCCAAGCTGTACCAAGCGGCCCAGGAAGAGCAGTAACGTTGCAGAGGTGCTCGCCGCGGCGAGCGCCTGTCCCTGATATTCGGCGTCCGCCCGCAGCTCCAGGCTACATTATTCTTCCAGGGTAAAGCCGATTTTCAACGACACCTGCCAATCGCCGACTTTTCCCTCCTCGATCCATCCGCGAGTCTCGGTCACCTCAAACCATCGCATGTTGCGGACTGTCTTTTTCGCACGCGCCAGTGCATTTTTTACGGCCTCTTCAAACCCGTTGGGCGAGGAACCAACTATTTCAATTTTTTTGTAAACGTGATCAGGCATGTGCGCATTATCTGCCGAGAAAGCGATCAAGCACAACAAAAAGCCAAGTTCCAGCTCGCGGGTGTTCACGGCCTGTCTCGTAGTCGTTTTTCGCCTCTCCCCTTTGCGTAAGGGGAGAGGACAGGTGAGGGGTTGGAGCTCCGACACGCGCACTCGGCCTAAAATAAGTCCTCATCCTCCCCCTCTCCCTTGCAAAGGGAGAGGCGACCCTATGCGCACGGCGTTTGCCCCAGGGCTTCGGCCGCCGGTTGAATCGGCAAATTTGCTTTACAACTGCCTCGCGATTCCGGCAGTCTTGCGAGGTGCGAACATCGGCCGCCGTCTGCGTACTATTCGTGGCTGCTCTCTCCTGTGTACGCGGTCAGGAACAGGAAAGAAAGCTGGTAGATCGGCTGCTCAGACCGGACATGGCCTTAAAAAATGAGGCACAGCACAAGAAATTTTTCGCCGATGGTACGGCCTCGATAAACAAACGAGCAACTGTCGGAACATTTTACGTCCAAAAGAAATCGAATCAGAAAAGTTATTCAGGAACAGGACATTTCTCCACACAACAATATAATTCTCAGCCTTTCCACAGCGGACGCAGCGCGTTCAACACTTCGTCGCAGCAAGCAATGGGAAATTCTCAATCTGGCTATGCAAATCAGACTGCCCGCGGCGTACGCGATGCTCCGCAATCTGACAAGAAAGTTGCCGTTCGCGCGTATGCAGAAAACCGCCCGTTCCTGGACGAGGGCAAAAGTCAAAAATCGCTCAACAGGCAAAATGCGCCGCTCACGATCGAGCAGGTGCGCGAGTTGCTGAATAAAAACAAGTAGCGTTCGTCCGCCCTATGCGGATGCGCTATTCTGTGGTTGAACATGCAACCAGAAGAAGCTCTCGCGTTCTTAAAACAAGGCGCGGCGCAGATCATCAGCGAAGATGAGCTGCGCGAGAAGCTCGCGCTCGGCCGGCCGTTGCGGATAAAACTTGGAGTCGATCCGACCACCTCAGACATTCACCTTGGCCACACGGTTGTTTTGCGAAAACTGAGGCAGTTTCAAGATCTCGGCCATCAAGCCGTTCTTATTATCGGGGATTTCACGGGGATGATCGGCGATCCGAGTGGTCGCTCTGTCACACGGCCCCAGTTAACGCATCAGGAAGTGATTGCAAATGCGGCGACTTACCGCGAGCAGGCATTCAAGATTCTCGATCCCGCGCGCACCGAGACGGTGTGCAATGGCGACTGGTTTCGGGCAATGTCGTTCGAAGATGTCATTCGCCTGAACAGCCGCGTCACGTTGCAACAAATGTTGCAACGCGAAGATTTCAAGGGGCGTATCGACAATCAACAACCCATTCACGCCCACGAAATCCAGTATCCCATTATGCAAGGCTGGGATTCGGTGATGGTAAAAGCCGACGTGGAACTTGGAGGGACAGACCAGCTTTTTAACATTTTAATCGGGCGCGACTTTCAAAGAGAAGAGGGCCTGCCGCAGCAGGTCGTTTTCCTCGTGCCGATACTTGAAGGCCTGGATGGCCTCAGGAAAATGAGCAAGAGCTTCGGCAATTTTGTAGCAATCAACGAGTCCCCCTCAGACATGTTCGGGAAACTGATGAGCATCCCGGATGAATTGATGGCGCGTTATTATGAATTGCTCCTCGGGTGCGCACCGCCGGTCGGCAAGCACCCGCTCGAGGCGAAAAAGCAGCTCACCTTCGAAATCGTGCAAACCTACCACTCGTCTGCAATCGCCCAAAAAACACTCGATGACTGGACCACGCGCTTCAGCAAGCACGATCTGGAACATGCTGAATTGCCGACGTTTTCAGCAAGTGGCCTTAACCAATGTGATCTTGTCACTCTCGTTTGCAGCGGTTATCGCGAAGCATTTGACCTCAAGAAATCGCGTAGCGAAGCCTCGCGGCTAATTAAACAGGGAAGCGTCGAACTGGATGGGCAGACGGTTCGCGACCCCAAGGCAATCGTCCAAGTGAAATCCGGTCAAATTCTTCGCCTCGACAAAAGGCACGCAGTGCGGATCACGTAAGCGCCCGCGTACAGCAAAAGAGCCACGTAAGCCTTCCCGGCTGCATGGCTCTTCGAATTTCCGCCTCCTCAGGCTGGGGCCGTTTGGAGCACGGGCATAACGCGCGCGTGATCCAGATAACTGGCCGCAATGCCTTCGAAATGCGCACGGATGCTGCGCAATTCCGCAGTCACGAAGCTGTCCACAAAATGCAAACGCCGGTCGAGCCAGGCGAACAGTTTGTTCTTGATTTCGTAGTGAACCGCGAGCGTGACCTCCGTGCAGTTTGGACGAATCTGAGCGAAATCAACGATGCCCATCAGGGCAATGTTGCCGCCTACGGATTCGAATGCGTATTGGTCTGGCGAGTCGCTCTCGACCGATAGAAGCACGGTATGCGCCTCAAAGCCGAATGGGCCGCGAAAGCTGAAATCGACGGTTTTGGATGACGTCACTGTTGCACGCGTCACCATCAGAAACTGACGCCGGTATGATTGAATGCTGGCCAGACGAGCTTTGCACTCCGGCAACGGCTGGCTCATGTGTAAGGTTTTTTCTAAGAGCATAGGAATGAGGTTTTTCAGACACAACTTTAAGCAGCAGCGATGCCATCCCTTTTGCCCAAGCGAACCCAAGCCGATCCTGCCCGAATTGTGTTCGTTTTCTTTACAATGCTGTATCAGCTCAACACGCTAATGCTCCCTAGTCGAATCGAGCATAAGTCGCCAGTCGACGGGGAGTTCCGTCAGGTTTTCTCCTAGTCCAGCAAGCACTGGAACATTGAGAGTGCGCTTGAGAATGTCGGCGTTCGTCAGGGCTGCTATATCGCTCGCCATTTCGGTACTGTTCAATACAAGACCCACGCACTGGAGCTCGCATGCGGCAACGCTTCGCACGGTGAGCGCAGCGTGGTTAAGACAACCCAACCGGTTTTGCGCGACCACGAGAACCGGCAGCTTCATCGCCGCGGCCAAATCGCTGACAAAGTAATCTGAGCGAATCGGCACCAGCCAGCCGCCTGTTCCTTCCACGACGACGTGTTCAACGCGCTCCTGGAGAACATGAAAAGCAGCGAGAATTTGTTCGATATCGATGGTCACTTTCTCCATGAGAGTGCCCACGATCGGAGCGGCCGGTGTTTTTAACCAAATTGGATTCACCTCATTGATCGCCACGCAGTCACTGCCGGCTGCCAAAAGCGCCTCGGCATCCTGACGATCTCCGCAACAAATCGGTTTCATCCCGGCGCAGCGGAAACCGGATGCGCGCAACAGACGCAAAAGCCGTGCGGCAATATGGGTTTTTCCTACGCCCGTATCGGTCCCGGTAATGAAGAGACTCACGCGACCTGTGCTACGCGCTCGGGTGCGCTCGTCGAACGACTGGCGAGAATCGTTTCCATCATTGACTGGAAGATCTTTGCGCCGTCTGCGCTCCCGAGCCGCGCATCGGAGGCGCGATCCGGATGAGGCATCAAACCGAAGACATTACGTTTGCGATTGCAGATCCCGGCGATGTTTTCGATTGAGCCATTCGGGTTCGCGTCTGGAACGATACGGCCTTGTGCATCCGAGTAGCGCAGAATGATTTGTTGGTTGGCGTTGAGGTCGCGCAAAGTTTCTGGGTCGGCGAAGAAACAGCCTTCGCCGTGCGCTACAGGCAGACGCAGAAGCGTCCCTTTCGGGCAGCCGTGGGTAAACGGCGAAGCATCTACTTCCACTCGCGTGATAACCATGTCGCACACGAAGCGCAACGAACGATTGCGCACCAGCGCGCCCGGCAGCAAACCGGCTTCGCATAAAATTTGAAAGCCGTTGCATGTGCCGAGCACGAGTTTGCCTGCGCGCGCATCGCTGATCACTGCTTTCATGACTGGCGAAAACCGAGCGATCGCTCCACAACGGAGGTAATCGCCGTAGGCAAATCCCCCCGGGAGCACGATCGCGTCAAAATCATCGAGCGACGTTTCCTTGTGCCAGACGTACTCGGCATGCAATCCATCCAGGCCATTGATTCCTGCAACGCAATCTTGATCACAATTCGAACCGGGAAATTGGATGACAGCGAATTTCATGTCGATCTAATGCGCGGCGGCGCGCTGCTCAGCGTGATAATCGTTCACCACCAGGCAGGCGTGAATGACTCCTGGGATCCAGCCAAGCAATGTCAAAACTAGGCTGAGAAAAAAACTGGCAATGCGTCCGGTCATGAGCACTGCGAGCGGCGGCAGTACCACGCAGAAAAAATATCGCAGCGCTTTCATTGATTCGTCTTCCTCTTAGGCTTCGTCTTTGTATTCGTCTTACTCTGTTCTTGCTTTCCTGATTCGCGCTTCTGCAGCTCGTAGTCTTCGATCACGGGATTCGACAGCAAATCGCGGCAAAGACGATGCAAACGCGATTCGAGCTCTCCGTTTTGTCCCTCAATATCGATCTCCATGTATTTGCCGATCCTCACGCTGCGCACCTCTGGCATTCCCAAGTGCTGCATCGCATCCCGGACTGCGTTGCCTTGCGGATCGAGCACCGCTGCCTTTGGCATCACAATCACTTTTGCCTTCATCATTCCACAATATTTCTCGACGAGCACGCGGACAAGCGCAATCCCGGAGAAACTCCGTTTACCGATGAATACACCTACTTTAAAATCACGACCTCGAGCGCTCCATTGCGGCGGAGCACGTTAACTCCTACATCGCCTTCGTCGTGTCTGGTGAGCAGAAGATCCACTCGCGCATCTCCTACTCTCAGATCACGAATGCTCACCTCCGGAAGGAAGGTCGGCAAAACTGGCTTCGAAAACACCAGCGTTCGTTCGGGAGCAGACACGCTCAAGCCGAGACAAGCTTCAAGCAAGAGAAAGACCGCACCCGACGCCCAGGCCTGCGGATTACAGGCTACGGGATAAAGCGTCGGAGATTCACCAGGGCGCCTGGGGAAGCCGCAAAATAATTCCGGCAGACGATGCAGATCGAAGAAAAGACTGGCGTCGAGCAAACCGGCAAGGAGCATCGCCGCCGAGTCTTTCAATCCGTATCGCGCAAACCCGCCGGCAATTAAGGCGTTATCGTGCGGCCAGACCGATCCATTGTGATAGGACATGGGATTGTAGCGCGCCTCGGTGCTAGCCACCGTACGGATGCCCCAACCGGAGAACGATGTTTCGTCTGTAAGCGTTGTCGCTACACGACGTGCCTGCTCCTGTGTCGCGATACCGGCGAACAGACAGTGCCCCGCGTTCGACGTTCGCACTTTGCAAGGCTGCTTGCTCCCGTCCAACGCAAGGGCGTAAGTGGAAATGTCGTCACACCAAAACGCTTTCTCGAACTGGCGACAGAGCGCTTCTGCCTGTTTCGACAATTCTTGCGCACGTGCGGCGTTCCCGAGTGTCCGGGCAAGTTCACTGGCCGCCGTCTTTGCACCGTATACATAACCCTGCACCTCGCAAAGCGCGATTGGTCCTTCGGCAGAAGTGCCGTCCCTGTGGAAAATTGCGTCGTGAGAATCTTTCCAGCCCTGATGGATCAGACCATGTTTCGCTTTGCGAGCATATTCCACGAAACCGTCGCCATCTGAATCGCCGTAACGATCGATCCACTCAAGCGCGCGCTCGATATTTGGCCAAATGGACTCTACGAAGGCGCGGTCGCCCGTGCGCTGGTGATATGCGCCGGCGAGTATAACAAAGAGCGGCGTCGCATCGATGCTGCCGTAGTACCGCTTAAACGGAACCTCTCCCAAGCTGGCCATTTCATCCGCGCGTATCTCGTGTATCACTTTGCCGGGCTCCGCGTCCTGCTCCGGGTTGTGCGTGTCGGCCTGTGTGGCAGCTAGGTACGCAAGGACGCCACCCGCGACAGAAGGATCAAACCACAGACATTGAAGCGCCGTGATGATTCCGTCTCGGCCGAAAACCGTGCTAAACCATGGAACACCAGCGTAAGGATACGGGCCATAGGCCGTTTCCGTTCGCATCATGTGGAGATCGGCAAGCGAACGGTTTAGCCAATCGTTGAACTGTTCGTTTCCGGTAAAAATCTGCGGCTCTCGGGCGCGCACACGTTCGAGAGCACTCGCCGCCTCCTCAACAACGGTTTCGTAGCAAGGCCTGACCTCATTTCGCGAATAGCCGTCTACTTCGCATGCAATCGCGCACCGGTAGCTGGCATCTTTGCCAGCTTCCAGCCGAATTCGAAACGTGGCGACGGACTCGTTTAGCCGAGTAGGCGCCGGATCGAAAACGATTCGCGTCCGGCGAAGACGGTTATCCAACCCTTCGTAAGCGAGAACAAGCCCATCCTTGGTAACCTCCGTTTCCAACCGACGGCCGCGACGTTCTCGGTTCATGCCGCGCAGCTCGAAAATGTCGGCAAAATCAGCATCGAATTCGATTGCGAAAGAAACATCGACGGCTGCGCGTCCGTAGTTATGGATTCGGAGCCTCTCGTGACACGTTTTCTCCCACAGAATCTTCGAGCGAAACACGTGCACTGTTCCTCGCGGAATCACTATCTCGGTGTCGCGCCAGGCATCGGGGTTCGTGGCGTCCACCGCCATGACCGCGTTGTCTTCTCTGACGGTGGAACTGAGCAGCAGCGGACGGTCCTTTCCGAGTTTCAACGTCAGCCGCGACAAAAATCGAGTGTCCTGATAGTAAAGGCCGAGTTCGCCGGTGCCGAATGTCTCGATGTCACCAAACCGGTCGAACACAGCGAAAGTGTCGCCCTGTTTCAACACTCGGGTGCGAACATCGACGCGAGCGGACGACGAACGAATGTAAAATTCATTCCGGACGCGGATAACTTCCTTGGCCATTACGCGCGCACCTCCAAACGATCTTGTTGTTTGCTGTTAATTAGCCGTTCGTACACCTGCACGTAATCGTGCGCCATTCGCGCGGCGGTAAACCGTTGGTCAAAGACTTCGCGACACCGTTTCCGGCTCAATTCGGGTACACGACGGACGGCTTCAACCGCATCTTCCAAACCTTCGACGATGAATCCTGTATGACCTTCTTCCATCACCTCGGGTACTGCCCCACCGCGGTACGCAATCACCGGAGTGCCGCATGCCATCGCTTCAATCATCACCAGCCCGAATGGCTCTGGCCAGTCGATCGGAAAGAGCAAAGCGTATGCATTCCCCAGGAACTCCGCTTTCTCTCCTTCGCCGATCTCCCCCACAAACTCGACAAATGGATGGCGCAGCAGTGGCTCGACCACGGTCTCAAAATAATCCGTGTCCACGCGATCCACTTTGGCAGCGATCTTGAGTGGAATCCGGACCTGCTTTGCGATTTCGATTGCCCGATCCACTCGTTTCTCAGGCGAAACCCGGCCTAAAAAGGCAAGATAACTGCCCGGTTCGTCGCGGAACTGGTACATGTCTGCTGGCAAACCATGGTAAACGGTGGCCTGCCAGTTCGCCCACGGCAACGGCTCTCTCTGGCCATCCGAGATCGAGATCACCGGCATGTCTCGAAATTCCTGGTGAAGCGGAACGAGATCAGGAATATCGAGCCGGCCGTGCAACGTGGTCACATGCGTTATCTGCTCGCGGCGGCTCAGCGGAAAGTGCAGGTAGTCAGTATGAAAATGGACGATGTCGAACTCCGGAGCGCGCTGCAGCATGTGTTCGAGCATCAAAATGTGGTGCGCCATCCGGTCCACGCAGTGCTTATCCATACGCAATGAACGGCGGCACGCCGCGACCAGATGCGCCTTGGTCACCGAATCTCCGCTTGCAAAAAGTGTGACTTCGTGGCCTTGTCGAACCAATTCCTCAGTGAGATACGATACAACCCGTTCGGTACCGCCATAGTATTTTGGCGGTACGCTCTCATAGAGCGGCGCGACTTGAGCAATACGCATAGCACTTAACCCTTCCTTAATAAGAATCTGTTCACAATTCTTCGGCTCAATCCACTTGGATTAAATCACAAGCGCCCACACCACAGCACGCTTGTGGCCTTCCTCTTTCAACCCTCTCGAATAACGTCGATCGGCTTTTT
>Ga0209056_10000565_pt1 | contig 41140 bp, 41 predicted proteins | sample GraSoiAngelo_114_FD_185876 | JGI IMG/M metagenome (GOLD analysis project Ga0209056, IMG submission 185876) | Grasslands soil microbial communities from the Angelo Coastal Reserve, California, USA - 14_0903_13_40cm (SPAdes) (version 2) | ecosystem: Environmental > Terrestrial > Soil > Grasslands... | reverse complement strand
GCAACCGTTCCCTACATCGCGCCCTACCCGAAGGAATACCGCGAACTGAAACCCAATATGGCTTTGCTCAGCCGTCTCGCCGAAGAGACCGGCGGTGAGATGTTGGATCCGGAGAAGCTCGATGACGGAGTGAAACGGCTCTACACGCCGACACCCGGCAAAGGGACGCGCGCGCAGGAAACCTGGTGGCCGCTCGCCGGACTCGGGTTGTTTTTGTTTCTTGGTGATCTCGTGCTCCGGAATTGGCCTCGGCGGCCTTCTGCCGAAGTATTGCTTGCTAGCACTTCCGCTGCTTAGCTACAATCGGCGCGTTTACGACGATGGTAACACCGGCAAATTTCAATTGACCACGGGGGCGATAAGGTTGAAGACAATAATTGGAATGGTTTTGGTCGGGCTATTATGTTTTTCTTCGATTCCAGGAAAATCTGCAGGCGCGCAGAAGTTGCAGCGAGTGCGAGTCGCCCTTTCTACGCCGACGCCGCATATGGCGCCGCTTTGGGTGGCTAAGGATAATAAATTGTTCGAGAAGTACGGACTTGATGTTCAAATGATCCTGGTGAGCGGCGGCTCTCTAGTCGCGCAAATGCTCGCCTCAGGAGAAATTCAAATGACGGCGAACGCGCCGGCCTCGCTGGTGAACCTGATTGCCGGGGGCGAAAAGCTGTCTTTCTTTCTCGGCCTCAGCAATACGTCGCCATTCACGCTCGTCACTCAGCCGAATTTGCGCAAAGCCGAGGATCTTAAGGGTAAAAGACTCGGCACGGCCCGCTTCGGCGGATCCTCGCATATTTCCGCGCTGATCGCGCTGGAGCACCTGGGACTCGATCTTAAACGTGACAAGATAATCCTGATTCAGACCGGCGTCGACCCGGAGCGGATGGCGGCTCTGGAAAGCAAGGCTATCGACGCGGCGATGCTGCAGCGAGTGGCGACAAAAGCGATGACCGCCAAAGGGTACTATCCTTTGCTCAATATGAACCAGGCCAAGATCCCGTACCAAAACACCGGTCTCGCGATGAAAAGAGACTTCGCCGCCGCCAATCCCAAAGCGGTTGACAGTGTCGCCCGCGCGGTGATCGAAGGTTACGGTTTCATATTCAATAAAAATAACAAACCAGCCGTGAAAGAGATCATCGCAAGAAATCTCCGGCTACCCAACATCGAAGCGGCGGAAGATTTCTATCAAGAGGCGCTGGAAGAGCTCGACCGAAAACCCTACCCGAGCCTCGAAGGCACCCGAAACGTCATCAAATACGTCGCGGAGCAAAACCCGAAGGCCGCCAATATCAAAGCGGAAGAAATTGTCGACACGAGCTGGTTGAAGAAACTCGATGGTGAGGGGTTCTTTGAGAAGGTGTATGGGGGGAAGTGAGTAACTTTGCCTGGAGTTCCTATGACTATACTCAACGTTGCTCCAATTACGTGTGCCATCTGCAAGGCAACATTTGGTGAGTTAGAAGGTGCGGCGTGCAAGCAATGTAGAAGAATTCTGTGCCGGAAACATTTCTTTAGAGGATTCTTTAAAGGACGAGGAGTGCTTTGTTCGGAATGTGTCAAGAAAAACTCTTCGGCTAGTCACTGACTTAAAAAATTCTGGGAGTGATTTGTTCTTCTCGGTGCCTGCGTCCAAAAAATCTTCTGGTACTCTTCTTTCTTTTTTCGCCAGTTTTTTCGAGGTTCAGGTCCTTTGCCGAGCTACGTGAGAAATCTCGCACAGCCGGCCGGCGCGCACCTGTCTGACCTAGATATGGAGGACGTGTTTGGAGAATGGCACGACCGAGCGGTTTTTCTCGCGCAATGCCTTGCAGGGTCCATGAAAAATTCGACAAGCCTAGCCGCCGCCAGACTGAGGACGATTTTGACCGCCTATTCGTACTGCCTAAAATGGCACGGAGGTTCGACAACTATGGCAGTCGCCATGTGAGACCATGGTTTTGCGGCGGTTTGGGATTTGGGTACCGAACATGCTGGCTAAAAACCGGGATTAGGACAACTCGACTTTAAAAGGCGAACCAAATTCATATGATTTTCCTTCTGCTTACCTCGTAGGCAGAGACTGATTATAGCTTGGGCATAGAGGGCTTTGCGCCTACAGTGAGTAGGTATAATCCGCACCTCTTTCCAAGGATAGACCAAAAGATTGTGGAATTTAGTTTGTGGTACGAGCTTTGCGTATTCCCTGTGCGTGGAAAGAGTAAAAATGCTCCTGGAGATGAGCCAAGAGCGTACTGAAGCCCTTTACCGATTTTGGACGTCTAATAAGTGAAAGTAGGTTTAAGGGAAGCGCGACAGGTGCCGATAGTAAGATTTAGTAGGCGACGTGGAATAAACAACGGCCGAACAGCTCTGAACCACACGACGGAGGGAACCATGAGCCCAGGTGATCCGCTAAAGACAATTAAGCCGATCCGATCGCAGAAAACGGGGATCCTCTTACCTCGGCAGGGAACTTTCGTCCGGGCTATCGAGAATCTCGGACGAAATCTAATTCTCGTGAATTTCGGGAATGCTGGGGAAGAGTATCTTTTCCCAGACGAGGTTTTGCCCGAAGCGAGCAAGGGGTAGACCCACAGACAACCACACATATGTTTGGTCCAAACTACCATCCCATGCTCGGCTCGAGCCGCACCAAATTGTCCATCGCTGACCCTTCTTGTTCACCTTTCATGCTCTGAATCAGAACCACCTGTTTCACCCACGATGTTTTGCTCAACGCATTACGCGTACAGCTTCTCTCGCCGTTTGGCTTCCTTGCTAAAGATCTGATAAAAAAAAGATCTTAGTGACCTGTAAAGGTTGATTTGCCGTACTTCGACGTGCTCAGTACGAACAGACTGTCGAATCACAACGGCAATCTCGATTTACAGTCCGTTAGTTCAGCCTGAAGAGGTGCCCTATGAGTGAAACCTCGCGGCAAATTAAAGGTTACCACGCCCACGTATATTACGATCCGACGACTCGCGACGCGGCGGCTCGGGTGAGAGATGGATTGGGTTCGCGCTTCAACGCGCAGCTTGGGCGCTGGCATGACGAGCCCGTCGGCCCTCACCTGAACGCGATGTATCAGATCGCTTTCGCGCCGGAGGAGTTTGGCAACATCGTGCCGTGGCTCATGCTTAACCGCGAAGGCTTGAGCGTGCTGGTGCATCCCTCGACCGGGGACAGCCACGGAGATCATCTGGAGCGCTCTCTCTGGCTCGGCGAGAAGCTGAAATTAAACGAGAGTGTTTTGCGGCGCGGCTGATTCCAATAACAGAAACCTCCATGCGCAGGGTATATACAGCCAAAGATCCTCTGATGGTGGGCCATCTCAAGAATGTGCTGGCAACCTTTGGGATCGAGTGCATAACCAAGAATCTTTATCTGTCCAGCGCGGCGGGTGAACTCCCGCCCATCGAGTGCTGGCCAGAGCTGTGGGTCGTGGACGACTACCGGCACGCTGAAGCGCAGACGATTCTAAAAAAAACGCTGGCGCCCCTCGAATCCGTGAAGAAACCATGGCAATGCACCGCTTGCGGCGAAGAAATCGAAGGACAGTTCTCGGAGTGTTGGAAATGCGGTCGGAGCCGCGATCAGAGAACCGGCCATGCTGATTCTATCGTCCTTCGTTCTCGCTCCATGCGAAATCGATAGCTATCTTTCAGCGCCAATCTTGCACTTTTAACTGACAGCACGGAGCAATCATGCAGTATCGACAACTAGGCAATTCCGGCGTTCGCGTATCCGTCATCGGGATCGGCGCCAACCGTTTCGGTTCAAGGGATGTTTCCCAGGTCGAGGTCGACAGGATCATCGACGCGGTGATCGAATCCGGGGTAAATTTCATCGACACCGCCAATGTCTACAACGATGGTCGTTCGGAAGAAAGCCTGGGTCATGCGCTCAAAGGGCGCATGGACAAAGTAGTTTTAGCCACCAAGTTTTCTTTTCCCAGGAAGGATAGCGCCAACAGCTGGGGCGCGTCGCGCTATCAATTGATGCAGGCAATTGATAAAAGCCTGCGGCGATTACAGACCGATCACATCGACCTGTATTACGCGCATCGTTGGGACGATACCACGCCCATCGAGGAAACGCTGCGAGGACTCGACGATTTAATCCGCGTGGGAAAAGTATGCTACATCGGCGCTTCGGCCTATGCATCATGGCAGTTGGCTCATGCCAACGTGCTTGCCGAACTCAAAGGCTGGACCCGCTTCGCCGTAGTCCAATCTGAATACAACATGCTGAGACGCGATGCCGAGCGCGAGCTGTTGCCGTATTGCCGCGCGCATCGAGTCGGATTCGTTCCCTACTATCCGCTGGCCGGCGGTTTTTTAACCGGCAAGTACGAACCGGGAAAATCGCCGCCGCCCGGGTCACGCGGCGAATCCGTGAAAAACGTGCAGGAACTAATGACGGACCCGAATTACGAAAAAGTCGCCAAATTGTCGGCGTGGGCCAGAGAACACGGCCGCGGCGTGAATGAGCTAGCCCAAGCCTGGCTTTTGGCGCAGCCACGGGTTTGTTCGGTGATTACCGGCGCGAAGAAATTGGATCATCTTCTAAGCAACGTCAAAGCCGCCGACTGGAAACTCTCTCCTGAAGAGCTCAAAGAAGTCGAAGCTCTCCTGAAGTCGACCACAACTTGCTGAAGACGCGACCGCGTGAAGCGCGGTCAGGCAAAAGTGCCGCCGCTTCGCCTATCTCTTCAATCATTCTAGAGGCAACAAGAGCTGCCGTGGCTCTTGCTTTTCCACGGGCTTGTTCACCGGCAGTCCTTTGATCTTTGCTTCAAGCCACTGAATGTAACGACGCTGTGTCCCCCGTTGTGCAATGGCCGCGATGCAAAGTTCTCGCACGGACTCCGCGTAATCCGACCAGCGCTCGCGAAGGATGCGCGGCATGCGGAGGTAGGTGGGTGGATCATCGCAAAATAGAGGATCCCGGGCGAGAGTCCAAACGTCGCATTGCTTTTCGCCGGATGGAATGGATTGCCGGTCGATGATCCGAGACTTCGAACGGTCCCCGTGCGCCAAGCCTTGGACCAGATGAATCAGCTCGTGGCCGATGGTTTGATAATTCAGCTTACGTACTTTGAGCCGGATCACGAGGGCTGAGATGGAGCCGCGACGATAAATGACAGTGGCACTACCTAGGTGTTTGCGCGTGTATCCCACCGTGATGGTTTTGCCTTGCAGCTCTGGAAAATGCGGCAGCGAGCGCTCGATCATTTCCCGGGCGCGTCGAGTGAGCCGGGGTTTCATTAGCGGCGTGAATCTAACGGGCATGATTCGGGTTAATGTTAGTCAAGATAGCTGATCATAATCTTGAACCGCGAGTCGAGCATGTCATAATGATCCGTTGTTCACGCTGAAAGTTATGACAGACCAACCAGACAAGAACAAGAGCGAAAAAGGAATGCCGTTTCGATCCGGCTACATCGCCATCGTGGGGCGCCCCAACGTCGGTAAGTCGACCTTGCTGAATCAGCTATTGGGAACCAAAGTCGCCATCGTCACGCCGAAGCCGCAGACCACGCGCAATCGCATCACCGGGATCCGCACGACTGAGCGTGTGCAAATGATCTTTTTGGATACCCCGGGTATCCACCGGGCCCACACCCTGATGAATCGGCGCATGGTGGCCGTCGCTTTGCAAACACTGGAAGAGGTGGATGAAGTACTCTGGCTGCTCGACGCCCACGAAAGAATTGGCCCGGAGGATGAGAGCATCGCTCCAAAGGCAAATTGCTGCCCGCGATCCAGCGCTGCTCCGAACTATTACCGGAGAAGGAGATCGTGCCGATCAGCGCGCTCAAAGGGGAAAACCTGCCGCTGTTGCTCGAACTCATCGAAAAGGGACTCCCCGAAGGGCCGCAGTATTTTTCCGAGGGAGAGTTCACGGATCAGACGGAACGCTTCATCGCTGCGGAGATCATTCGCGAGAAGGTGTTTCTTTTGACGCGCCAGGAGATTCCTTACGGGGCGGCGGTGACGATCGATGAATTCACCGAGAAGGAAGAAAAAAACCTGATCGTGATTAAGGCGACCATTCACACGGAGCGCGACGCGCACAAACCAATTTTGATCGGCAAAAAAGGAGCGATGCTGAAAGAGATCGGCAAGCAGGCGAGAGAGGAATTGGAAGCTTTGCTGGGATGCAGAATTTTTCTGGAACTGTTCGTCCGGGTCGACAGAGGCTGGACGCAAAATCACCGTTCGCTCGCCGACATGGGGTTATGACATGAGTCAACCATCACCTGTTACTCGGCCGCGCGCGAGCAAGCTGCCGGTTCTGGCCATCGTCGGCCGGCCCAACGTCGGCAAATCGACATTGTTCAACAAGCTGGTCGGCGAGCGCAAGGCGATCGTGGACGATCAGCCCGGCGTGACTCGCGACCGCAACTACGGCGAGGCCCAGTGGGCCGGCAAAAGATTTTTGCTCATCGATACCGGCGGGCTTGAGTCCAACGCCGACGGCAATCTCGCAGAGCGCATACAGGAGCAAAGCCGGTTCGCGCTATCAGAGGCGGATGTCATCCTGTTTCTTTTGGACGGCAAAAGCGGTTTGAATCCATTGGATCGAGAGGCGGTGGACCCGCTGCGCAAAGTCAGCAAGCCGGTTTACTTTGCCGTGAACAAGATCGATTCCAGGCAAAGGGCGGATAACCTGTATGAGTTTTATGCCCTTGGCTTGGACCATTTATTCTCGATCTCAGCGGAACACGGCCTCGGGCTTTCTGAACTGTTGGATAGCATCGTCGAGCATTTTCCCGAGGGCGAGGACACCGATCAGGAACATTACGAGACCGTGGGCGCGTCGCTTCGCGTCGCCATCGTCGGCCGTCCCAACGTCGGCAAATCGACCTTGGTGAACCGGTTACTCGGCTTCGAGCGCTCGGTGGTCGACGCGATGCCAGGGACCACGCGTGATTCGCTGGATACGCCGTTCGCGCTCAAGGGCGACCCCTGCATATTAGTCGATACCGCAGGTATCCGGCGCAAAGCGCGGATCGAGCATCGCGTCGAGCGATTCAGCGTCAGCCGTGCGCTCCGCTCGGTCGACCGCGGCGACCTCGTCATTCACGTCATCGACGGCGTCGAAGGAGTGACGGACCAGGACGCGCAAATTTTGTCTTACGCGCGCCAGCGCGGCAAGGCACTGGTCTTAGCGGTCAACAAGTGGGACTTGGTATCCAGGGCGGGCGTCGACGCGCGGGCGTACCGCGATCGTCTCTATCACAAGCTTTCATTTCTGGATTACGTTCCCGTCAGTTTCATTTCCGCCGCGACTGGCCATGGCCTTAAGAAGATGCTGGAGATCGCGAGTCATGTAGTTGGAGCGTATCGGCGCAAGATCCAAACTTCGGCAGTCAATCAAGCCTTGCAGCGGATCGTCCGAGCGCATGCGGCTCCGCTCACGCAGGGCAAGCCGGTGAAATTCTATTACGGGACACAAACGGGCACCTGTCCGCCGGCGTTCACTTTATTTGTCAACACACCCCGGGCGGTCCCGGAGGGTTACCAGCGATACTTGACTCACCAACTGCGTGAGAATTTGGGCCTGGAGTATGCGCCCATACGACTCATTCTGCGGCCTCGGCGCGAGGAAAAGAGGAAGAGACCGTGAGAGGAGAGCTGTTTGTTAGAAGCTCTCGAATGTGTCGCTCCTTTTCTTAACGAATTTCCGAGACCCCCGCGCTCTTTACCTCTCCTCCAACACCTGATTTACTTGAGGCATGGATCTACCGGCTTCTGGGGATATTTTTCCCGCCAAAGAAGCAGTGCGCATGATCGATGCGGTCGATCTAACTCCTCCCATCGAGGTGCCGCCGATCTCCCCCGACGCTTACCCTGAGAATGTGTCGGACGAGGAGCATCGGTGGCTCCAGTCAGAAATCAGTCGGCTTAAACGGGAGCGTCGCGCCTACATTCTGGCTCACAACTACGCGCCCAGCGACATCCAAGACGTAGCGGACGCCGTCGGCGATTCGCTCTATCTCGCGCAAAAAGGCGCCGACTCCGACGCCGATATTCTTCTCGAAGCGTCGGTTCTGTTTATGAATCAAATTCTCGCCATCATGAAAAAGCCCCACCAGCGCGTCCTGGCCCCGGATCTCGGCGCGCTTTGCTCGCTGGCGGCCCACGCCGATGTCGGGAAGATTCGCCAGTGGAAGCGAGAGCATCCCAACGGGATCGTCATCAGCTACGTGAATACCTATCTGGACGTGAAAGCCGAGAGCGACTACTGCTGCGCTTCAGCGAATGCGGCAAAGGTCATACTGCATGTCCTAAGCCATTCCGAGCCCGACCAACCGATTCTTTTTCTTCCCGATGTTTATCTAGGCTTCTACGCGGGGAAGCTTCTGGAGCAGCAGAATCAGCCGTTGGAAAGATTATGGCTCATGATGGGAGCCTGCCATGTGCACGACCGCATTCGGCCATACCATATAGAAAGGCAACGACGGCTGTATCCGGATGCCGCGGTCGTGGTCCATCCCGAATGCGGCTGTACGAGCGCTTGCATGCGCCAGATGGCGCAAGGCACCACGCCCGCGAACATGATGCAGTTTCGTTCGACTCAAGGCATGGCGCAATTCGTCCGTGAGACCCCGCAAAAAATCATTATCATGGCGACCGAAGTGGGCAACATTCACCCGTTGTCCAAAGCTGCGCCCGGCAAAACCGTGATTCCGGCCAGTCCGGAAGCGATCTGCGCCTATATGAAACAAAATACTTTCCGCAAGCTCTATCTTTCGCTGCGCGACAACGTCCATGAAATCAAGGTCGACCCGGCTCTGGCCGCGCGCGCACGTCTTCCCATTGAGCGCATGCTCAGCATTGTATAGTTGAGTTTCATTGTTTGTTGGTTTGACGTCGGTCGTTGGGAGTCGGTATTTCTTTCTGCTCTCATTTATGGGTCGTCTGGTGGCGCGCACTGATAAGATGCGAAACCACGGGCGGTGTCGCACCGACGTGGAAAGCGCGGGCGACATCTTCTGTCTCCCTGTCGGCCACGGTCACGCGCTCATGTTGGCGCAGGTGCTCCGCCCAGGATGCCACCACGAAGGTTTCGACATATCGAGCCGGCTGGGCTGGATCGTTGAAGAGGCCCCATCGATAGGCGCCATCGCGCAGGCGCAACGATCGCACGCCCTGCATGGCCGATACGAACTCGCGCGCACGCGCCGGGTCGATCGCATATTCGATCGTCACTAACACCGGGCCGGAATCCGGCGACGGATTCATGGACAAAACGGGCTCAGGCCAATGAGGGGAGGGCGTGAGATCTATTTCGTCCTCCAGTTTCAATCGATAACGGCCCATCGCCGCGAGACTCAAAATCAGCGTTGCTGCCGCGGAGACAAGGGCCATCGGCAATCCGACGTGATCGGCCACGATTCCCCATAACGTGCTGCCTATTGCGGTGCCGCCCTGGAACATCAAACCGTAGACGGCGAGCGCCCGCGCTCGCACCCATGAAGGCACAGTTACTTGAGCCCCCACGTTGAAGGTCGACATGATCGTGATCCATGCTATTCCGCCCGCGACCATAGCCGCGCTTACGAGACTAAAACTCCGCACATAAGCGGGCATCGCGGTTGCGAAAGCAAATAGCAGAGTGGCGCCGGCCAGAAAGAGATCCGTCGATAACCTCCGCTGGATTTGGGGCAGGAGAGCCGCCCCAATGACCGCGCCGGCGCCCAGACAACCGAGGAGCACGCCATATCCCGTAGCGTTGAGTGCCAGTTCCTGGCGCGCGACGAGCGGCAGGAGCGCCCACAGGGCGCTTCCGCCAAAAATGAAGACCGCGGTACGTGACAGTACCGCGCGCAGCGCAGGGGCGTAGCGAATATAACGGATTCCGGACCGCATCGCGCCAAACGCATCCTCCGCGGGGAGAGCATGCTCGCCCACCGGCCGCTTCCACCCATAGAGGACCACCATGACGCCCAGAAAGGAGAGGGCGTTGAGTATGAACACAGCCCCTGATCCCAGAGCGCCGACAGTCAATCCGCCCAGCGCGGGTCCGACCGCGCGCGCCAAGTTATAGCCGACGCCGTTTAAAGTCACCGCCGCCCGCACTTCAGAACCGGTTATGAGCTCGGGAATGATCGCTTGCCACGCCGGCGCATTCATGGCGGCACCGAGACCGAGCGCGAAGGTTAGCGTCAGCAACAGCCAGGGAGTGGTCGCACCCATAAGCGTCAAAGCGCCCAGGCCGCCGGCCGCAAGGAGCATCCAGCCTTGCGTCAGAAGTAACAGGCGCCGGCGATCGACAAGATCTGCGATGGCACCTGCCGGCAGGGCGACCAGAAAAACCGGCAGGCTGGTTGCCGCCTGCACCAACGCCACCATGGTGGGGCTAGGAGCGAGTGAGGTCATCAACCACGCCGCCCCGACATTCTGCATCCAGGTTCCGATATTGGAGGCGACCGCAGCGATCCAGAGGGCGCGGAAGAGCGGCTGATAGAGCGGACTCCACGCTGATGAGTGTGTCGGAAGATGATCGGATGACATGGCCGACTGATGGGCTCTGTAAATTTCCCAGGAATTACGTCCGGAGCTTTTCTGACAATGCAAACTTCGTTTGTGAATTTAGGGAATCCAGAACTCTTTGTATTCCTTGATTCGGGCTCGCGCTACCCCGGACTGTGATCCGGGGTTGGCCGGAATGACGACTCGGTTGCTTTCCGTACCCATATACACCCCCGGACTTACGTCCGCGGCTCTTCAACGAATCGCGATTTTCTCCGCGGTCGCTGCGGCGAAGAAGCACCACAAAATCCGACATCTCCGTCGCGCAGAGGAGGCAGTGCCGAGATTTTGTCTCCAGCTCACGATATTCAATGCGCACGAAGCAAACGAAAGGGCAGCTGACAGCGACCCACGTAACGGACTTCGTCCTCGTGCGTGGTTCGGCTGATCGGTGATCATAACTAAAACGACGCGTCGACTCTTTTTTTCGAATCTGGACGGAGCTGATTTTAAGGTAACTAGAAAAATAGTAACACCCGCGACGGAGTGCTTAAAGGTTGCCTGTCATGTGCGTAGGGTTGGATAGTAAACGAAAGAGCCAAGCGATCTGGTAAAGAAGGCTGGTGAATCAGAGGATTCCATTGCCACTGAAGCCCCGGACAAAACGGCCCCTGTTCAGTACAAAAATGTCCGGTCTTGACCTGTTTGGGCCAGACCAAAGGACCAAGAAACTCAAGAGATCAATCGTTTGGATGATTTCCAGTAAAGATTGATCGGCGCAGGTCGGGGCATGAAACTTGCTCGCAAGACTTATGAGAGGATCAAACCGATGAAAAGTTTCCCGACTATAGGGTTTTTTGCTGCTCTGCTAGCTTTTTCCGGCATTGAACCGGCTTTTCCGCAAGTGGCAGAAGATACCCCTTACCGGGAGTGGGTTGAGTATCGAGACGGTGAGATTTCGGTTGCTTTCGATCAAACTCCCGTAGAGGTCGTGCTCTACGCAATCCGCGCCAGAACCGGATTCCAGATCATTCTTCCGTCTGCCACAGAGAGCAAACCGTTGAACCTGCGGATGAACCGACTGCCGCTGGAGCCTGCCGTGCGGTTTCTGATTACTTCTATTGGCTTCAAAAACTTCGCTTTAATGTACGATGAGGCGGGTCTTCCTAACCGCGCCGTCGTTCTCAGAGCACGATCAGATGATCGGGCGAGCCTTACGGCTAGTTCAAATCCTGCATCCCAAGCCCCAAAGCCCGAGCCTCAATCGCTGAGCGCGGAAGAGCGAGACAAGTTGCAGAAGGAACTGGAGCATTGGAGCGCGCTCAAACAGGAAGATCGGGACCGGTTAGAAGACCGTTTAAAATCGTTGCCCGCATCTGAGGAACGCGAGCAGCTAGTCAACGAATATGGACGGCAAATCTTGGGAATAAAAAAGTGATTGGTCTTCGATAATTCACCTCAAAACTTATCGTCGTTCTGAATCCACAAATCTTTAAGCGAATTCAAGACACACGGAGTCGAAAGAAAAGGCCCGATCTCTCGCGAGTCGGGCCTTTGATTTTAATCTCTATGGGTCAATTCCCGTCAGCTCGCTGCGGGGAGATTCGTTCGGGTGTCGTCGTCTGATCGTTTCAGGCGAAAGAAACCTAATCCAGCGGCTCCAGCTTTATGTTTGACGCGCCGTGGTTATTGCCTACCCAGAAAGTGACCGGCATCGTCGAATTGTCTACCGTCTGGCGGAGAAACGATGGTCCTGAGATCTTTTGCGGTCCCGCTACTGAGCGCCCGCCGCGTGCAGGTATTGCAGATCGACGAAGCGCTCCGCCGGCGGCAATGGCGCCTTGATCGTTCCGGCCTCGCCCATGAAAGCGATCACCTGGCTTAATCCTTCGAGATTGATTTCTCCCTGCTTGGGTAAAACCTTTCGCTCGGGTTCGAAATAAAGCGCAAGCGTTTGGCGGGCGATCTCTTCGGAAGAACCGGCGGTCTCTACGATCGTCTTTACGACCGTATTTCGCTTTGCGGGGTCTCGAATGAACTTGAACGCGGCGGTAAGAGCGCGAACATAGCGCACAATGGCATCCTTATGTGCCTCTGCCCAAGACCGCCGGACCGCCGTGACCGTATAGAGAAACTCGGGCACCACTTCATTTGAAAGTCCGAGCAACCGATACCCCTCCTTCATCGCGAGAAAATCTTGCGGCTGCCCAAGCGGGACCGCGGCACAATCGTATCGTCTCAGGCAGGTGAAACGCGCCGGCGTTCCCTCGATGATCTTGACTTGGAAATCGCCTTCCCGAAGTCCGCGGAGCGCCAGCAGCTTGCGCGTGGAAATTGTAATCGTACCCGCTTCGTCCGCAAGGCCGACCAGTTTTCCCTTGAGGTCAGCAAAGCTCTTGATTTCCGGCCTCGCGACCAGGCTGTAAATGGGATTGTTGAATTCGGCGGCGATGGCCACCGCATCGGAGCCGGCGAGCGCGGCCCGGATCAGGAACGCCGTGGCTACGTGGGTGACGTCGCAGGTGTCGTCGTGGAGCGCGTCGATCATCTTGTCCGAGCCGCCGGGGAGAGGGACAACAACGCTGAAATTCAAACCTTCGCGGCGAAAAAAGCCCTCGCGCTGCGCCACGGAAACAGGCAATGAAAAAATGCTGCGCATCGCCGAATAGGCTTGACCATAGCGAAGGGAAATCGTCTGTGCCGAAGCGGCTGAACTGCCAGCGGCGCAGAGGGACGCGCCAAGGGTAATCAAGAGCCGACATTTCAAATTCACTTGAGCGCGCATGCTAAACCTCCAGGCCGGTCCCTGCAGCAATCAAAAATCTCGAAGGATCAGGTGGCGTGCAAAGAAACGACGGGATGACGTATTTGGAGCGGGAGAACGACAACTCAACCTACCGCATCGCTAGCCGAAAGCTTCAATCGCCGCAGCGTATCCTATTATTTTATTGCGCGGCTGAGCGCTGCAACGTGCACTCGACCTCGATGGCAGGAACCGGAGCTTTGCCGGGCGGCGTCCGCTTGAACGTCCGGATCTGTCGATACCCTTCTTTGCTGCAGGAAATGATTACATTCTTGGGATCGACTTCTTTGCCAAATCCAGGAATTTTATACGTTCCGAGCTTGTCGCTGCGAGTGATCACTGCTCCACGGCCTTTGATCTCTGCCGTCACCTTGGCGTCGGTAATGATTTTGCCGCTGCTGTCCTTGACGAAGCCAAAATAGGAGGGTCCGTTATCCTGATGATCGTCGGGTCCCTCGTCGTTACTCCCGCCCGGCCACACTGGCGCGGCGGTGACCGATAGCAGGCCGAGCGCCATCACAGCTATAAAGCCGATACGTCCGATTACAAGTTTCATTCGACTCCCTTCCTCGGCTGCTCGATGCACCGCATTACAAGGCCCGCTGGCCGGACGCGCATCCTACCGAATGAAATAGCCTCTGAGAAGATAGCAGAAAGCCAGGATCACGGCCATCGGGATGGCCCACGACCAGCCGGACCACAGTCGTTGGGCCCACTGATCGGGAATAAGGCTGGCGATAGCACCTGCCACGGACGCTCCGATGGCGGACGTGACGATCCAGCCGTACCAATACATAGGGAGATCGAGGCCCGTCCGCCGAACCAAGAAAAAAAACTCACCCGTCGCCGCGTCATAGGTGAAGAGGGCAAGATTGTATGCGGCGGCCGCAAAATACAACACCGCGAACACGCAGGCGAACGTAATCGCGAACACCGGGAACGAGCGCGGGAGCGTCATAATCCAAATCCTCTCATGTTGTTAAGAATGTGCCCGACCAGAAAGCTCCACCAAACAATAAACGCCAGAATCGCGGTCAGGACGGCGCGCGCGCGGGCGTGATTGTCGGCGAACGGTTGCCGCCAGAAGTACCAATAGGCTGGCAACATTCCCAACCCGACCGTCACGAAGTGCTCCTTGAGGTCAAATATTCCGACGGGCACGCGGAGACGCATCTGCTCGAGCACGATTCTGACGCTGAGGCGGTATTCAGGATAGATAAAAACTCCTCCCAGGATCGCCGTGCTCACGTACAGAATAATAATGGCATTGACATAGGACGCCGCGGACACCGCGCGAAAGCGACCGACGAACGAGTCCGCCGTTTTCCGCGTCGGCAACCAAACGCTGATCGCCTGATGCGTGATCGCGCCGAGCAAGGTGACCGCGAGCAGCGCGTGAAGGATGAGTAGTATAGTAATCATGCAGCCTGCTCTATAATCCAATTTGCGGGTAGATGTCTAGACTGTCGCAATTGAATGAGTCGCCAAAAAAAGGCCCGATCTCTCGCGAGTCGGGCCTTTTTCGTCGTCTCTCTTTGGCTTTTTAATTCGATCCTGGTGAGTCCAGCGGCTCGAGCTTTAAGATAGACGCTCCGTGATTGCTGCCCACCCAGAAAGTGACCGGCGTGGTCGAATTGTCTACGAATACTCGACGAATGTTCGTCTCCCTGGGAAGCAGATAGTCGGTGAATTGGCTCGTCTTGGGATTGAATCGCGTAACCCGATCCGTCCACATCGAACCAACCCACACTTCGCCATTTTTGTCCGGCACAACATGATAGGGAGCGCTCCACGGGATCGGTAATGTCCATTCCTGGATCTTCTCGGTCTGCGGATCGAGCATGCCGATGCCATTGGCGCCGTACTCGGCGAACCACAGCCGATTTTGTTGGTCGAAGCGACCGCGGCGCGGCCGCGAATTGGCCGTCAAGGTTTGATAGACTTTAAAGTCCTTGGTCTTCGCATCGATCCTGCCGATCATGTTCGAGCCGAACTCCAGCAGATAGAGATTGTTATCTTTGTCGGACGGGATACCGTAGGCATTGATGGAACGGTTGGCTCCGGGAATTTGAAACTCGCCGAGGTTCTCATACTGGCCGCTGGCGAGATCGACTCGATAGATCGAGTGGGTATCCTGATTGTTAGTCCAAACTTTGCCGTCCACATGAGAATTTGCCGGGCTCACCATCGATTGCTGCGTGTGATTGCCTTGCCATTCCTTCGGGACAGGGTAGATCTGAAATTTTTCGGTCTTTCGGTCGAACTTCGCAATCCCGCCCTGATACATCAAAGAGATCCACACGTTTTCCTCTTTATCGAGTTGCAGATCGAGGGTGCCAAGGGGGAAGCCTTTCTTCAGCTCGGGGATCGGAAAGTCCGTTACCTTCCCGGTCTTTGGATCTAACCTGCCGATGAACTGTTCGCCGAAATCCGAGTACCAGGCCATACCGTCTGAATCGACCATCACATCATGGGGCATCGCCAACTTCCGCGGCAGGTCATATTCCGTAATGATGGCCCGGGTGGCTTTGCCCTTGGGCCGCGGCAAAGTTTTTAGCGGCAAACTCTGCTTCGAGTTGTAACTCGCATTGACGCTCGCGAGCCATCCGCCGATAGCCATGGGATCGACGCCGCGGGTGCGGTCGCGCTGCACCCCGCCGACGGTCATCTGCGGCTTGAGTGGGGTGCTGCCGGGCGCATAAAGAGACATCCTTTTAAAAACCTGTACCCATTCCTCCGCGGTTTTATTGGCCTTTACAATTCGGTCAATGGTGTGACAGCCGTTGCAGCCCAGCAAAAACTTCTTCTGATCTTCCGTGCCGGGAATGCTTAGCAGCCATTCCGCGTCGCTCAGTTGCGCGGAAAGATTTTCCGCCGGCTTGAGCTTGAGATTGGCTTTGGCAGTTTTCCCGGCAACAACGTCCACCGCCTTGGGGCTGTCCAGGTCATAACCCGCGGCGCGGGTTTTGAGCGTGTAGTGGCCCGGTTCGAGCTTCGACCCAGGGAAGCTGTAACGCCCTTTCTCATCGGTCATCACGTTGATGGTAATGGTCGAACCTTCCTTCTTGGCCCCGACCACCACCCCTTCCATGAGGCCTTCCTTCTGTGAGCTAACCTGCCCGCTCAGGGCAACCGGCAGCACATTATTTCCCCTGGCAGAATCAGGCGCCAAGAAAAATATGGAGAATGCTATTAACGGGACCATCATCGTTAGAAAAGTTTTTTTCAGCATAAGAGCCCCCTTGAGAGTAAGGTTGGAAACTTCCGGGAAATGGCCCAAGACTGCGCGTCTATTACCACTCTGATCTACCTGGCGTCAAGCGTTTTGTCGGCCCCTAAATCATCTTGACAAGTCTCGCTATCTCAACTCATTCAACCGAAGCTTATTTCAAAAGTAAGCATGTAGATTCAGCAGATACTCTTGGGTGCGGGCGCGCTGATTGAACTCAAATCGCACGGCGAAGTTTTTGTGTAACGCGTAGCGCTGCTGCGCTGAGACCCGCCATTCATGGGACTTCTCTCCCAAGGGAAATTGCAGATAAGTGCCGGACACCCCGAACTTCCAGCGCTCGGTAATATCTACCAGTGTGCCAAGGGTGGCTCCTCCGCCGAGCCGGTAGTTGCTATTGAAGACCCGGCCGTATTCGCTGGCCAGCTCGGCGAATCCGAAATAAACCTCGCGCTTTAACCAAAAGCTTTCGGCGGCAGCCCCGATGCCGGTGTTAAGGTTGCCAATGCGGCAAAAGCGGCACTGGTTATGCTCAATGGTTTCGAGCCCAGTGCTTACTTTCCAGGATGGGCTTTTGAAGAGGGCATCCATCGGCGACAGCGAGACGATGTTGACCAAAGTGAATCGTTCCAGCCTCGTATGGTCGCTGCGCGCATAGTGGCGTAGCGCGACGTCCATGGCTTCGATCTGGGCATCGGGGGTATAGCCGTACTCCGGGTCGAATAAATCGTGAAACGCAAGTCGGAAATTCAGTTCGTTAAAAAATTCTCGCTCGTGCCATCCCAGGCCCAAACCTGCTCTCATAACGTTGTGCCCCTGTTCGGGAGGACCCGTGACCGGCGTGAGCGCGACGGGAACAGAGAGAACTTTGAGCTTGCTGCGAGCGATCAAAACCGCCTTATTCCGCTCTTGGTAAGACGTAGCGTCGTTTCCTTCTGTCGCGGCGCGGTACAGAAGGTAATCTGATGCAACGTCCAGCACCAGGGCCTGGCGTTGCGGCGGCATGATGGTAAAAGGCTCGGATTGAGCCAACGAAGGATCGGCGATGATCTTGCCAAGCCACATTTTTTCGTCACCGGATAAAGCCTGGCGGCCACGACGGATCTTGGTGCTGCGTGACGGGCGAAAGATGATTTCTTTAACCAAACCCGGTTTCTCTGCGATCATACGGACGCCATCCGAGGGAAACGTATACAACCAAAATCGATCTGTGAGATGGAGATCCGGATCGGCGACGTCGAGTAAAGACAAAATCTGATACGCGCAATTTTCCTTGAAGAAAAAATAATCAAAGGAAGCGTTGCCCATTTCCCAAGTATGCATCAACAAGCGCTCGACCTGATCTTCAGTGAGATTGAGCCGGTATTCCCAGATATCCCGGTTCTCGAAATCACCATACTCCTTGGCCTTCACGTAATAGGGGTGCGTCGAAAAGTAGCCCTTGAACCCTCCCGCAACACCCAAAACGGCGAAGACGATTCCATTATTGGTTGTAACGTCCGCGGAATAATTGACGGTATAGGCGAGAATGCGTGTCTGCTCGGTTTGACCTCTCTGATCGATGCGCAAAAGCAGATGGCCGAACATCGAGGAGGGGTTATTCATGTAGGCGGACGGAAAGACGAGTGTAATCGACGCGGGATTCAGCTCTCTAAGCCACGCGTGAAAGCGCTCGCACGGCTCCGGAGGCAAACGGCTTTCGTCAATCGCAAGAGCCGCCTTGAGCCAATGATAGCGGGCGATGAAAGCGCAGCGCGCCGGCTGACGCGAGCGACCGACCAGTTCGGTAGAAAAAAATCGCGCGAGAGTAGCTTGAAGCTCGGCCTTCGGATCGGTTTTTCCCTTCGGCGCGAGAAAAAAACCTGCCTCGTCGGCTTCACTTTCATATTCGCCGCCAATCGTCCGGCGGTAGTGGAGAAGCAGATGCCAATAGCGTTGATCGTAGAGCGCCGCGGCGTTTGCCCGCTGAACGAGTTCTTGAAGGTAAGCAGAGCCATCGGTCTGAGCTTTGGCAGTGCCCGTCAAAAGACACAACACCGCTAATGCAAGACCGACGAATGCCGACAAAAAAGAAGGAGGAAAGCCCCGGCCCATAAGACCGGGGCTTTCAACAAGCCTAATTCGAAGTGAGTCTAGCAAAAGTCGGGTGGGTTTCCATGCCGCTGTGTAAAACTTTGAGCATCGCCGCCAGGGTCCTATCGCCGGACTGAACCAAGCTGGCGTACTGCACTTGAGCCAGAGCGTAAAACTCGGCGCGGTTCTCGTCACGGATACCCATCAGTTCAGCTAAAGAAGCAAGATGCTCGCCTCCTCCCTGCGCCATTTCCTGGGAGAGACTATCGTAATTAGCAGCCGCGAAGACATTCACCTTCTCCTCTGCCATGATCGTGCCGTCGTTCGTGCAGCCGGATGTCCCCGAGCTAATACCGAACGTTTGGCTGCCGAAGGTGCCATTGGTCGTCGCCATCATAACCTGTGGAGCGATGTTCTTTTGGTTACGATAATCCGACCACGCCAGTTTTCCGAGGCCGCAGCCTGGTCCGTTATCCGGATTAGCCGCCCAAACCGGCGTCGCGCATAACGGCGCCAGCGCCACTCCCAACCGAAGCCATTTTACTCTGATCATTCTGTTCCCTCCTTTTTATTGTTTTCGCCTCGACTTTAACTTGAAGACCGCAGCGTCGCAAGACAGTTCATGAAATTTTCAAGCGTTAAAGCAATCGAGATTGAAGTTTGAAGAGAAAAGAGGCGATCCTCAGATGATTCTGATCGCCCGCCATGCTCGCGTGTCACGCGTTCTCGAGTCGCCAGAAGATTTTCGTAATTCGTCGTCATAGGTTTATCTCCTTTTTGGTTTGTTGGCTGGGGCGACGAGCCGATTGCCCCTTCTGGATTGACATAACACTCCGTTATTGAATATTGCTAGCAGAGAAAGCTTTGCCGGTGAGCTATGCTCTAAATTTGAATTCAGGGTCCATTTTCAATGAGCTAAATAAGAGGAGCCATTATGAATACGACAAGCAACAACCTCGATCCGGAAAAACAACCTGCTCTTGTACGAATCGACATGTATGAAGAGTGGCGCAAGCGAGAGGGCGTGCCGCTGGTGGGAGGCGTGTACATCAAGGAGATGAAAGCGGTCGAGTTGGGCCCCTGGCCGCGCAAGGGCGATGGCGTCAAGGGGGCTCTGTGCTACCTGGACGGAGATGACGAGGCCGACGAACACATCGTCGAGCTCTCGCCGGGCAGCTCCACCGCGCCCCTGAGGCACATGTATACCGAAGCTCTCTATGTCGTCTCGGGACATGGCTCCACTTCCGTCTGGCGCGACGAGCATGCGAAACAGACTTTTGAATGGGGCCCCGGCAGTTACTTCGTGCTGCCCACCAACGCATGGCATCAGTTTTTCAACGCCAGCCTGTCGCAGCCGGCGCGCTGGTTTTCCGTGACCGATCTTCCGCAGTTGCTGCGGCAATGGGCCAGCGAGGATTTCGTCTTCAATAACCCCTACAACTTCAAGGACCGCTACGCCGGTGAGCCTGACTATTTCAACGCCGAGGCTAAGCTGTACCGCGGCCGGGTCTGGGAGACCAACTTTATCCCGGATATTAAAAAGCTGCCTCTCTACGAATGGAAAAGCCGAGGAGGCGGCGGTACGAACGCGTTCATGGTCATGGGCGCCGGCATGATGGAGTCCCACGTCTCCCGCTTCGAATCGGGCCACTACAAGAAAGCCCATCGACACGGCCCTGGAGCGCATCTCTACATCACCCAGGGTGAAGGCTACGTGCTGACCCAGCGGGGCAACGAGCCTCGCATCCGTTGCGATTGGCAAGAAGGCAGTCTCTATCTTTCCGGCGCCGGGGAGGGACTCTGGCTGCACCAGCATTTCAATGTGGGCGCCACCCCGGCCACCTACCTGGTGATGAACCAAGGCCTCTCCCGCAAGTACGCTGCCAATCGCTGGCAGGCACGCGAGTCCACCGTGCTACGCACGGGCGAAGTAAGCGGCAAGGAAGGCGGTCGCCAGGTTGAGTATGAAGACGAGGACCCGGAGATCCATCGCATCTTCGAGGCAGAACTCAAGAAGCGAGGTATCATCTGCAAGATGAAGAACATGGTCCCATGGTGCACTGGGGAGGCAGGAGCGGAAACCGTCAAAGCCTACTTCCTGGACGAACACGGTGCATTAGCATAACTGGGCTGTCACCCACTGAGGACCTAGGGCGACAAACCCACAACCGAAGACCAAAAAAACAGATTTGACCACGAAGTTCGCGAAGAGCACGAAGTTCAAAAGTATAAATATACGAATCCTTCGTGTCCTTCGTGCGCTTCGTCGTGAATAGAAAATATTATGCATGATGTTCTACACGACCACGATCATGACGAACGCGAGGAAGAAGAACATCCGCTCTCGAAGCTAGACATTATCACCCTCACCAGCGTCGGCATCGACGTGGGCACGGCGACTTCACAGATCATCTTCTCGCGCCTGGTGCTGCGCCGGCTGGGGCGAGAACTGTCCAGCCGCTTCGTAGTGGCGGAGCGCAAGACTCTCTATCTCTCTCCCGTTCACTTCACCCCGTATGCCGCCGGTCGCGGGCGGATAGACGATCAAGCGCTCGGGTGTTTCGTCGATGCCGCATACCAAGAAGCAGGACTCACTTCGCAGGACGTGGACACAGGGGCCATTATTCTCACAGGTGAGGCAATCCGCAGGGACAATGCCCGGGCCATCGCTGACCTGTTTGCCACGCAGCGGGGGAACTTTGTCTGCGCCAGCGCGGGCCACAACTTCGAGGCGTTGCTCGCCGCTCATGGCTCCGGCGCCGTCGCCCTCTCCGCCGAGCGGCAATGCCGAATCCTCAACGTGGACATTGGCGGCGGCACCACCAAGCTAGCCGTAGTCGAACGTGGACGAGTCTTGAGCACCGCCGCATTTCATGTTGGTGGCCGCTTGCTCGCCACCGACAATAACGGCGCCATCGCCGTTCTGGAACCCGGTGGCCAGTCGCTGGCCCGGCAGGCAGGGTTCGAGTGGAAAATTGGCGACCAAGTCGCGCCGGAAGAGATAGAGGGGCTCGCCGACCACATGGCCCGCGCTGTACTTAGTCTTGCGCGAGACGAGAACCCTGCGCCCGAGCTCGAAAAGCTCTGGCTGACGCCACCTCTCAGTGGCCCGAAGAGCTACGACGCGGTTATCTTTTCAGGTGGTGTCGGCGAATACGTCTACGGAAGGGAAAGCAAATCCTTTGGCGATCTCGGCGCGCCCCTGGGTAAGGCGCTACAGCGCTACGCAAATAACGGCGCGATCGCCTGGCCGCTCGCGCCTGCCCGCGAGTGTATCCGCGCCACCGTCACGGGCGCCGCTCAACACACCGTTCAGGTGAGCGGCAACACAATCTACCGCTCCAACGATGAATTGCTGCCGCGAAAAAATCTCCAGGTACTGCGCCCCGCCGTGGATTTGAGCGGCGAGATAGACGCCACGACCGTCGCGCAGGAGATCCTGAGGCATTTCCAGCTCTTCGATCTGGAGGAAGGAAAAGCCGAAGTCGCCCTGGTGTTTCACTGGGGCGGGCCGCCCACTGCCATCCGTATCTCGGTATTCTGTCGTGGTTTGCTGGAGGGTTTACCAGACACCTTGAGAAGCGGTCGATCCATCTACCTGGTCTTTGACCACGATTTGGCGGGGCTGGTAGGCACCGTCCTTAAGCAAGAGTTCGGACTCGAGAACGACATCCTATGTATCGACGGCGTCACTCTCCGAGACTTCGACTTCATAGACTTGGGCAACGTTCTAGAGCCTTCCGGCACCGTACCCGTAACCATCAAGTCCTTAGTATTCCAGTTGTAACGCGCAACTCTTGCAAGCGAATTCGGGAATTGGTTCGGGAATGTGGCCAAGGTCTCTGAAGGAATAATTTCGACCATTTTCGCATCGCCTGGAGCGGTGCTATAAAAAAAAAGACTCGGCGGTTACTTCGATCGATGCAACATAAACTTGTAAGCAGTACGCTTGGAGGTGACCTATGTCTCGGGCGCGTAAGGACCCTTTGCGCAGCATGACATCGGCGGCGCTGATATGGGCCGTCATGTTGACCTTTCCCGTCCCTGCTTCAGCGCAGTCAAAACCGCTGAAGCAAATATATGTCGGAGTCTCCTCCGTCAGCATGGGCAACATCATCATCTACGTGACCAAAGAGGCCAAGCTCTTCGAGAAGTACGGTCTCTATGCCGATCCCGTGGCCATGCGTGGTTCCGGGGAATCCTCGAAGGCGATGATTGGCGGGAGTATTCAAGTCGCCCCGATAGCGACTCCCACCGTTATCAACGCCGATCTTTCCGGCTCCGATCTCGTCATCCTCGCTCACACCCTTCCCGGAGTGGTTCATGCGATGATCGTCAAACCGGAGATTAAAAGAGTCGAGGATCTCAAGGGCAAGAGAGTCGGCGTCACGACTTTTGGTTCACTCACGGATTTCCTCGTGCGCCATATCCTTAGAAAGAAGGGGCTCAATCCGGACCGCGATGTGGCTCTGATTCAAATCGGCGGTGACCCGGAAAGGATCGCGGCGCTGAAGCAGGGCGCCATCGATGCCGCGTCGCTTTCGTTTCCCGGTTATGGCATCGCGATGAAAATGGGATATCCGATGCTTTGGGATTCGGCAAAAGAGATCGACTATCCCTGGATTGAGATCACGACCCGGCGCGCCATTATCCAGAAAGACCGCGACATGCTGATGAACTATATGAAGGCGCATCTTGAAGGAACCGCGCTGTTTAAAAAAGACCGAGAGTTCGGCAAAAAGGTGATCAAGAAAGTTCTCCGGGTCGATAACGAGGAATTGGTCAACGAATCGTATGACATCTTCGCCAAGGGATTTCTCCCGGCGCCCTACCCCAATACTGCGGGAATGAAGACCAGCTTCGAATACGTGGCCGCGACACGCCCCGAGGTTTGGAATCATAAGCCGGAAGAGTTTACCGATCGGAGCTTCGTCGAGGAGCTTGACAGAACCGGCTTTATCAAAAAGCTCTACGAAAAGTGAGATATTGATCCTGTTGAAAAGGCCGAAAACACAACGGTCCATCGGATCATAACGTCAGTCTGGGCCAAAGCAACCCCGGCGTTGAGACAGCGAGGCGGAGGTTTCCGTCAGTCGCGTTTCCCTGCTGGCAGCTTCACCACATCGAGCCAAAATGCTTCAATCAAACCCACGACGCGGAATAACTCACCGAGATCTGTCGGCTTGGTGACGTAACAATTCGCATGCGATCCGTAAGCCTGGCTGATATCAAGCGGAGCGGAGGAGCTGGTCAATACGACTACGGGGATATGTTTGAGCGCGGCGTCGTTCTTGATTTCAGCCAGCACTTCAGGGCCGCCTTTCTTTGGTATATTCAGATCAAGCAGTATTAGATCCGGACGCGGAGCGCCAAAATATTTTCCTCGTCCGTACAGATAATCTAGCGCCTCCTCCCCATTTGAAGTGACGGTCACCTCGTCGGCTCGACCCGACTCCGTTAGCGCCTCGCCGATAAGGCACACATCGCCAGGGTTATCCTCGACGTGCAAGATCCGTCGAATATGCCCGTTAAGGATACTCATCCGTTGGTCGGTATTTTCTCGGCTACCAGGGCAGGCAACGTAAAATAGAACGTTGCGCCTTTCCCCACTTCGGACTCGACCCAAATGCGTCCGCCATGGCGCTCGACGATCTTCCTGCACACCGCCAAACCAATCCCCGTGCCGGGATATTCCTCCCGCGTGTGTAGCCGTTGGAAGATGATGAATATTCGCTCGGCATATTGGGGGTCGATGCCAATCCCGTTGTCTTTCATCGAGAATAGCCAGTCTCCCGCTTCCTGTCTGCATGAAACATGGATCTTCGGCGCGCTGCTGTTTCGATATTTGATGCCGTTACCGATCAGGTTTTGAAATAGCTGTCCGAGCTGGCTCTCCTCTCCCATCACTGTCGGTAAAGGATCCTGCGTCACTACCGCGCCGCTCTCGCGAATCGCTATCTGCAAACTCGTCAGCGCCGCTTTCAACACGGCCTCGCAATCCGTTGGACCAAGCGGCTTACCCCGAGTGCCCACGCGTGAATAGGTCAATAAATCGTTGATCAGCACCTGCATCCGTTTCGCCCCATCGACTATGAACCCGATATAGGTATCGGCCTTTTGGTCCAGCTTGCCTTGATACCGCTTCGACAAGAGCTGACTATAGCTAGACAACATCCGCAGCGGCTCCTGAAGATCGTGAGATGCCACGTAAGCAAATTGCTGAAGTTCGGTATTGGATCTCGCCAACTCCTCCGCTTTTTGAACCAGCGCCTCTGCGGCTCGCATACGTTCGGTGATATCCCTAAAGGTGATCACGATCCCTGAGATCGCAGGATCAGACAAACGATTGCTGGCAACGACTTCGATAGTGCACCAATCGCCCTCGGATCGTTTGAAACGAACCTCAGTCGTCAAAACCGCCCGACTTTCCTGTGCGCACGACGAAAGCACCGCCTCCAGTTTCTCCCTGTCGTCCGGGTGCACGTACCCGAGCAACGCTTTTCCTGTGAGCTCGTCCGGGCGGCAACCAACGACCCGCATTGACGAGTCGCTCACGTATCGTACTGCAGCACCTGTATCGACGATGGCGATGACATTCGAGGCGTTTTCGACCAGCGACCGAAAGCGCTCTTCGCTCCTTCGAAGTGCATTATGCTCGGCTTCTGCGACCCGGGCGTATCCGCGCGCTCGCTCAAAGCGAAGGAGAAAAAATCCGAGTGCGAGGACGGCTATCAAGATAGACCCCGCCTGGCCAATGAATTGGTTCCACTGGGCGGAACGATCGTGAAATGAAGCGGCTTCGCTCAAGGCTTGAAGAAGAGCTTCATAGGACGGATCGACTCGCCGTTTATCCAGATCGCGCGCCTCTTGGATTTTTCCCCCGGCCAAAAGGTTAAATTCCGCTTCGATGGCTTCACTATACATCCCGTACGTATGCTTTATTTTTTGAAAAGGCTGACCCTCGCTGTCGTAGTCCGCTATCGTTTTAAAAATTGACTCCATGGCGTGGCGGATGTTTGGAACGCTTTCCCTTGCGCCCTGATCCAACTTTTCCTTGGCCATGGCTTGCCATTCGAGGGTGTTCAAACGATTGACATACCCTTCCATCTGACCGAGGAGGGTATTAATTTTGCGGCTTTTCTGCGCCTGTCGACTAAAAAACAGTACGTTGCTCGCGGTCAAAGCGGTAACAAAAGCCGCCGTGATAAGTACGGTCCACAGGTTCAGTTCCTTTGAGCGTTTCATCAAAACCATTGTCGCAGTCGCCCACCTAGAAGCGAGGCGATTCGCCCGCCGATATCACGCGGCGTTCTCATCCGTCAAGGTCGGCAACCTTCTCGATTTCACCACGATTCGGGATGGTAAAGTAAAATCTTGATCCTTGCCTACTTCTGACTCGATCCCAATGGGTCCGCCGTGGCGTCTACGATCCTCTTACACACAGCCGATACCCCGCGCCGGCGCACTCCTGGCGCGTGTGCAAACGCCGAAAAATAGCAAAAATCCTTTCGGAAAACTTGGATAATGCCGATGCCGTTGTCCGCCACCGAAAAGAACCAGCCCGCACACGTGAGCTTCTGGCGGCTTACGATCTAGGTAACCGTCATGCTCCGCAGACACCGTTTCCCAGGGACGGTAGTTTCACGATCGTAAACCAGAACTGCTCCAGGAGTTGCACGATCTTGATGAACTGGTCTATGTCCACGGGCTTGGTGATGTAGCAGTTCGCATGGAGACCGTAAGTCGACACAATGTCCGCTTCGGCCTCTGAGGTGGTGAGCACCACCACGGGGATACACTTTAGATCGGCGTCTGCTTTGATTTCCTGAAGGACTTCGCGGCCACTTTTTTTGGGCAAATTGAGATCCAGCAGAATGAGGTCGGGCGCGGGAGCATCAGCGTGTTCTCCTCGCCTATGCAGAAACGCCATCGCTTCCGCGCCATCATTCATCACGCTGAGATTCACAAGAAGGTTGCCTTCCTCGAGCGCCTCCCTGGTCAATTGCACGTCGCCCGGATTATCCTCTACGAGCAAGATTTCAATCGGCTTTAATGTCTGGTCTTGTGCCATTTCGACTTTTTCCTCGTTTCTAGAGTGGACGGGTGAACTGAGATCGCGGCCCCCCGGCACTCCCGGTGTCAGTGGATTGAATCGGCGATCAAGGCGGTGTCTTTATCGCCGCCCATACACGGCAACCTCACAGTGAAAGCGGATCCCTTACCAAGCTCGCTTTGCACGGTAATACTGCCGCCGAGTAACTCGGTTAACTTTTTAGCAATATAAAGTCCCAGTCCGACGCCGTTATGATTCCGCGTGCTGGAACTGTCGGCTTGATGAAATTTGTCGAATACGGTGGCAAGGATCTCGTTCGGAATTCCGATCCCGCTGTCGTGCACAGTGAATTCGACGCTTTCCTCTTGCGGAAGCGGGCGGACCGATACGGTTATCAGTCCCTTCTCGGTAAATTTGATAGCGTTACTAATCAGGTTCTGTAGGATCTGCGCAAGCTTCTCGTTATCGGTGTTGATGACAGGAAGTTCGGCGGGACAATCCCAATGAAGCGTAACCTCTTTTTTACCCGGAGGGATCTCACAGCTTGCGCGCAGAACGTCAACCAGGACGCTCATATTAAATTTCGTTCTTACGACCGAAAGCCCATGGCTCTCAATCATCGTCACTCGCAAGATGTCGTTGATCATCGCCAGTAAATCCTTCGCGCAGACCGAGACTTTCCCCAGAGCGCGATCTTGCTCGGGGTTTAATTCTCCCATCATCCCGTCCTTGACCATCTTGGTATAGCCCATGATGACGTTGACCGGAGTACACAACTCGTGGGATACGACGCTGAGAAATTCATTTTTGATTCGATCGGCGCGCTCGAGCTCAATGGCCTGATCGCGGGTCTGTTGATAGAGTTGAGAGTTCTGAATCGCGACCGCGGCCTGCCCCGCCACGGTAGAGAGAAACTCGATCTCTTCCTTACTAAAGTCGTGTTCTTCTCTCGTGTAGAAGCCGAGCACGCCAAGCAATTCCTCCTTGACGATGAGCGGAACCTCTAGATAGGAGACCAAGTTGTGCTGGCGGCAGAAGTCGGGATTGCGAACGCAGGGGTCGCGTTGAACATTTTTAATCGTTACGGGAGCCTTTTTTTCCAAGACGAGGCTGGTCACTCCGCGCCCGCTCTCTCGCGCGATAAGCTTCCACGACTCTTCATGCAGATTTCGGCAGGCCACGGGTTCTAGACACGCGCTCTCCTTGTTCCACAATCTGACAGTGGTAGCAGGATACGGAAGGAGCTGATCGATCTTTTCCAAAAGAATGCTGAGAAGCGAATGAAGATCCAATGTCGAGGTAATGGCTCGCTCGATTTCATGCAAAGCGGTTATATGTTCCTGATGACGCCGCGCCTGCTCCTCCGCGCGCTTACGTTCAACGGCGTAACGGAGCGAACGGACCAACAAGTTGCCATCGAGTTGCCGCTTCACAAGAAAATCCTGCGCGCCCATCTTGACCGCTGCGATTCCAGTTTCTTCATCATCGAGCCCGGTCATCACGACTATCGGGACTCCCGGCGACTGGGCGTGCGCTCTAGCGACGGTTTCGAGACCATGGCTATCGGGCAGGGATAAATCCAAAAGGGCGACGCCGACTGTGCCCGACGCCATTCGCTCTAAGCCCTCGGAAAGACGCGGAACGTGGTCGAAGGTGAAAGGGAAACCTTTGACTTCGGATAACATCTCTTCAATGAGTAGAGCGTCTCCGGGGTTATCCTCGATCAGTAACAGCTCGATCGGTTTCGTGGATGAGTTATCCGTCATGTGGAATCCACTTCACGTTTTGTGCAAAATTGTACAAAATTGGCGTCTTCTTAGCCTCAAATCGTTTTTGGTTGGGCTGGGGCTAAAAAAATCTCTTACAACCTAAAGCCTTACGCAAACTACGTGCCCACCACTCCTTCGGGATTTTCATTTGAATTCCAATGCAAGGTAGGTACTGATTCAACGTACCCAGGACGAACTTCCCCGGAGACCCACCGGAGCCAAAAATGAAAATCGTTCAGATACCCTTACTTCGGGATGCTGTGTCGGGCGCGGATGCAGGGCGGGCGGGAGAGCAAATCGAGCGAAATGGTGGCGTGACACACGAGCTTGGGGTCCGAGCTCGTACCGATCAGAACTTCTGGATGATCGTCACGCCGCTCGGCGGTGTGGACACATAGCCCACCGCCCCGATCGTCCGCTTGACGAACTCCACGACCTGGGCATCCGTCGACAACAGATTCGGTGGATTGAGCGCGTCGCGGAAAGCCTTCTTGGTCCAGGTCGATTCGTACTTGCTCGGGGTCATCCCCATCACCTTGCTCAGGAATGTTTCGCGCGCGGCGGCGTTATCCACCGGAACCAGCTTGACCGATCCACTGAACACTTTGTCGCCCAGGTAGACCTCTTTCACTTCCGTTCCGGTTAACGTTACACCCTGGCCGCCGATGATGTACAAGGTAGGCGTCTGAGCAAGTCCAAAACGCCCGGTTGCGACGACGCTTGCCCAAAGTGCAACAAGAAATAGCAGCGCGCGTTTCGCCGCCGTTCGCCACTCGCGTGTCCTGTCAGAACCGGATGGAGAACTGAAGTTCACCAGCGTTGTCACTTTGGAAGTCGCTGCTCGCTTCTTTGGTCCTAGTCCGCCGGAGCTCGAGCTTCAGCGCAGCCCTGCTCGTGAGGTCGTACCGGATGCCCAAAGCCCCGCGCACGTACGATCTCCCAGTTTCCAGGTCGTGGAAGTAGGGGTCGCGTTGGTTGAGGTTTGTCCATTCGGCCCGCCCGTAAGGCGTCCAGCGTCCGAAGGTCCGCGCGAGTTGCCCGAATGCCGCCCAACTCCCGTGCGTACCAGTTCCACCTGTCAGGTCCTTGTTGTCGAACCGGTATAGCTCAGTCATAAATTCCCACGGTTCCTCTGGGTAGACTAGATAGCCGCCGGTGATGTTGAGGGCTGTCCTGTTGTTCAAGGTCACGCTTTGCACACCAGTACTATGCAACCAGTGAAGGCCGGCCTTCAGTCCCTCAAGAGCGCCACGAAAGGTGTAACCGACCGTGGTTCCGAAGCTTGGCTGGAAACGATTCAATCCGGCCATGTTCATGTTCAGCTCCCCGTCCTCGATCGTCGGGGCGTTCCCGACATAGAGGTCGTAGGTCAACTTTCCGTCGCCGAGCGCGACCCCGCCGGTCCCCCATAATCCCACTGTGTGCACGGGCAGGATCCCTCCCTTGTCCTCGAAGTCGAGGAACTGCGGGCGCCGCACGGCGTTCAGGAGCCAGGTGCCGTGATGGAAGGCCGTGTTAAAATAACCAAACGGGGTGTGGAACCGTCCGAGCCAGGCGGTCGCGTAGTCACCGAAGGCGTATCCAAGCTGCCAGCGCTCCAGGTCTACGCCGACATTACCCGCGCGGTCCACCTCGAAATTCAATTCGGCCAAGCCCCTCACGTTCGGGCCGAATTCGGGGGTAAGATAAAAATCGAGTGAGCTCACTGTGAAGCCTTTGCGCCGGGTCTTGAGGAGGTGATCGTCGTTGGTCACCACTCCGCCGACGTCGCCGAAGCCGTGGAGCGGCGTGCCAAAGAGCGTGATGATACCCTGATCTGCCGGGGCGGGCTGCACGTCGTGCGCGTGGCCGGTTTCCCTGGCCGGTAAGTTCGTGGCCCCGGGGGGTGGCGTTGGCGGGGCGCTCGGACCACCCGCTTGCTGCGGGCCACCGAGCGCCTCCAGTTTCTGAATGCGCGCCGCCATCTCTTCGATGATCTGCTGACTCTGTTCCAGCTTGCGCTCTAGCTCGCCGATACGCTCACTGTCCGACTGCGCAACGGCTGTATGCGTCGGTCCGCAGATCAGCGCCGTGAACGTGGCTACGATCAGAAATTGCTGGGCCCAATGTTGGGCTTTCCGGCGGCGCGACGCATCCGGGGCGCCTCTAAGACGGGCGCGGTTTCTCACTCCGATGCGCCTTCTATTGCTTTCCAACCTAGGTGGTGAAAATTTGTTTTCAGTGATTCGTCGCCCAGTTATCACCATGTGTTTGGGATGGGATCCGTCACAGGCTGACCCGGTTGTCCAGGCTTCAGCATATTTAGATAATCACATACCTCGGCTTGATGATGGCTAGATGAGAATTTGGGTGGTACCAATCATTTTCCGCGGATATAACGTAAAGCTCGCGCCCTGTCAAGCAATTTATTAAAAGGGAAAGATTTAGGGTTGCCTGTCGTCAATCCGGGCTGTACTGCTCGTGAAAGAGGTCAGTTTTTTTGACCGTAATGATTTTTGAAAGGGCGGAATAAAGACGGGAGCGGCCCGGCCAACTGAGACACCATCGGCCAGGCCGCGCAAACTGTGTGCTTTATCTTCGGCGCAAATCGTCTCTCAGCTCGTCGCGGGCGTCGCCCAGTTTGTTCCGACTCTGGCGCACGTCTTTCCTGTTCTCGGCGATTTTTTGCGCGTCTTCGCGGATCTCTTTCCGATCCCCACGGATTTCCTTTCGGCTGGCTCCGTCGCGGATGTCTCTTCGCAATTCAGCCCGATCTTTTTTCAGCTCGTCACGATTCTTTTGCAATTGCTGCCGGTCTTGTTGGAGGTCTTGGCGAGCATCGCGGACATCCCGCCTGTCTTGCCGAATCTCACCGTTTCTGGAATACCTGCGCCCGTCATAGTCATGCGGGTACCGATGGTCCTCATGCCAGTCCGGTCTACCGGCGTAATGCTTGTGATAATAATAGTCGGGCCGCTGCCGCTCCTCGTATGTCCATGACCGGTCGCGGCTGATCAGCAGCGCTCCGCGGGGAACTTGGCGGCTGAGGGTCCGGCAATCGCCTGGCGGTGGTTGGTGACCCGGGGGCGTACCCGGATACCAAATGCGACACATACCCGCCGGCGGCAGATGACCTGGCGGAATATGCCGGTGACCGTGGTCGTCTGCTATGGCGGGTAAACCTGGGACTATTAGAACCCCAGCGAGAAGTCCCCCTACAATGGTGAGTTTGACGTTTTTCATATTAGTCTCCTTTTCTTAGTGAAGCCTCCTGGCAGGAAGTCGAGGAGAGCAACCGCTATGCCATCGGACCCAGCATTGCAACTCCTTGATTTTGTCGGGTCTCTCGGTAGCAGCGGCGAACCGGATCCGTCAAAAACTACCTGACCGGGGCGAAAATGTTCAGACGTGTTGGGTGGGCACAATCCATCGACCGGCGACAGGCAGGTGAACTTAGAGCGTGATTGGTAACTTTTAGGCAAGAAGACGAAATCGCAGGATCATCTTTCGATGCGGAATTTTGGCTTCCTTAAAAATCGGCCCGGCGCAGCGAAAGCCTGAGCCTTCGTAAAAACCGATCACAGCGACTTGCGCGTGCAGATAAATCTTGTCCGTGCCCTGCTTCCTCGCCATTGCAACAGCCCGCTTCAGTAGTTTCGTTCCGATGCCTTGTCTTCGATGGCTTTTTAAAACCGCCATACGCCCGATCTTCGCGCTGCGGCGCCGCATCACGATCCTTGCCGTTCCAACCGGCCGCCGCCCGACGAAGGCCAGGAAATGCCAGGCTCGCCGATCATCCCGATCTAATTCAATCGCTTCAGGCACGCCCTGTTCTTTTACGAAGACACGCGTGCGAATGGCGAAAGCTTTCTCTAGCTCCTTCTTCGAAGAAACTCGCCTGATCCGGATGGTCTTTTTCATGGCTGATCGCATGCTCTGCCCGTGACTCTGCGGCAAGCCGTTCTGTGCATGCTTACCTTATTAAGCGAGATTCATCGAGCTGCGCCGGCGATGCCCTTCACGAAAACCCGGCTGCCTCAATTTCGCGCCGATTGTCCAGAATGAGTTGATTAGAGGCTCAATGGTTCTATACTAAGGCGGCAGAGGAGATCTGTCATGAACATTCTGCTTCTCTCGATGCCGGATTCTTTTGAGCATACGCCGACTATCAGCATCCGTATGCCCAACGGCGCGCTCACTTCTCTCGCGGGAAACGTTGATGCGCACCATCGAATCGCCGTCGCTGATCTCGTCCTGGTCCAGCATCGTGTCCGAGCAGCATTAAACGAGCTAATGGACAAGATTCAGCCGGATCTGGTGGGGCTCTCGGTAATGACTTTCCAACGCAAGACCGCGCAAAAGATTATCGAGCTGCTGCGTTCGCTTAGGCCGGGCGTCCAAATCGTCGTGGGCGGTTATGATCCGAGCATGGCGCCGGAAGCCTATACTTGCGGTGAGGTTGACTTCATCGTGCGCGGCGAAGGTGAGATCACTTTTCGCGAGCTGCTGCGGGCGATGGAAAGTGATCGTGACTATGCGCGCATCTCGGGCCTGTCGTACCGAGAGGCGGGTCGCTTTCACCACAATGCGGGTCGACCGGTCAGCGGCCTAGACAGCCATGAGATAAGGCCGCCCAACCGTGAGGCGCGTGTGCTCAGCGACTACACCATGCTTGGCCGCCAGGTCGACGTCGTTGAAACCTCTCGTGGTTGTACGTTTGATTGCAGTTTTTGCTCGATTATCGCGATGCGCGGTCGCCAATTTCACACTTTTTCCTTCGATCGAGTGCTCGCGGACATACGCGACGCCCGAGACCACGGCGCCGAGGCGATCTTTCTGGTCGATGACAACATCACCCTCAACGTGTCGCGCTTCGAAGCGCTTTGCCAGGCGATCATAGACGCCCGGCTAAATCATTTAGACTATATCGTGCAGGCGATGACATCGGCCATTGCAAACCATGGTGAGACGTTGGTGCCCCTGATGCGCCGGGCGGGCTTCCGGTATGTCTTCCTCGGAATCGAGAACATCCTGGACGAAGATCTAAACTTCCTGCGTGCCAATTCCAAAAACGTGCGACGCGAAAACGGGCGCAAAGTCGGCAACGCCGCGATCCAAGCTATCGATGCCGTCCACCGGAATAAAATGTATGTCGTCGGCGGGCTCATCGTCGGCAACCCGGGAGACACGCGCGAGTCAATCGAGGCCAATATCGAGTTTGCCCGACGCTACGTCGATTGGCCGTACATTCAGCACCCGACCCCTTACCCCCGTACGCCCATGACTCAAGATTTTCATGACCGCGGGTTGATCATCAACGAGAGCTTTGAAGAGTACGATGGCACCACCGCAGTGGTCCGGACCGATCACCTGACGGCGGAGGAGGTTGAGTTTCTAAGGTGGCGAGCCGAGCGATGGATGAAGCTTCGTCACTTGCCCGCGGTTCTGTTTCACAGCCCGTGGTTCACGCTGTGCAATGCGATAAAAATGATGGGTCATATCTTTCGCGGCGCCACCATCAAATCCTTCCTTGGCCTCGAAGACGAACAAAAGGCTTTCCAGCGCTACCGCGCGATCCGTAAGGCCGAGCGGGCGTATATTTGACTTGTGAGGAAGACAAGCCTTTTTTAGAACTTCGGGAAGCGGTCTGCGCGAAGGAACCCGCTGGCCGTGGACCCAGAGTTAAACTGATCGAGAGGAGCCATCCGCTCCAAGGGCCTGCACGACCCGATTCATGTAGCTGAAAAAGCCGGTGACATGGGCGGCATCCAAGATCGCGCGATCAGAGAAGCCGGCCGCTCGCAGCGTCTCAATGTCACCATGAGTCACCTGACTGGCATCACGCGCCATTTGTTCGGCAAAGGATAATAACTGCTTTACCTCGGGTTCGATTGGAGCCGTTCGATAATCTTCCATGAGCGCATCGGCCAATTTTGCGTCATCGAGCTCTTTACGGAGAAACTCTCCGTTGGACTCAGTTCAATAGAAACAACGATTTACTTTGGATGCCACTATGGCCACCATCTTGCGCTGCGCCTTGGTCAGCGGCGACGGACCGTCCATCAAGGTCCGAAAGAGGGGGCCGAGAGTAACCAGAAGCCGTGGGTTGAGGCTGGAAACCTTGACAATATTGGGGACGCTTCCGCGCGTCCACCGAAGTACCCGGTAGATCCAACTTGCAAGCCCACATGCCTCATTTTCTTCAAAGGTTCTGATCCAAGCCATCTTAAGCCTCCTTTCAGTTCGTTGGTCTTTTCAGCACGCTTGTTGTGTTACACTGGACGCGTCAGAACGTTATTGTCAAGGGGATGAACAGCTCTGTTTTGGAATCTCAATTGTCAGGATACCAGATATGATATCGCGCTTCTTTTCTATTGTCGCTCTTCAAATAATTATCGTTGCGTTTTTGGCAGGATCCGCCGCCTTCGCAACCGATCTTTCTCCGGTGGGTCTCTGGAAAACGATCGACGACCACACCGGCAAGCCGCGCGGTCTGGTGCGCGTGATGCAGGTGCGCGAGGAATATCGGGGAAAGGTGGAAAAAATTTTTCCAAAGCCGGGCGAAGATCCGAACCCCAAGTGCGAGAAATGCGCAGGAGAGAAACATGACCAGCCGGTGATCGGCATGACCATCTTATGGGGGCTGACAAAGCAAGGTGACGAGTATCACGGAGGAGAAATTTTAGATCCGGAAAACGGCAAGGTCTATCGTGCCAAGATGACGCTGGAAGATGGCGGGAGACAACTCCACGTAAGAGGTTTCATTGGCTTTTCGCTACTGGGACGAACCCAGATTTGGCTTCGCGAAGAGTGATTTGAGCCAGTTACTTTCCCTCGATGAGCATGAGGTTGGGGTCTTCCAGATGCTGGATGACGACGCCGAGGAAACGACCCGCTTCCACACCGTCAATGACCCTGTGATCGAATGCCAGGGAGAGGGGCATCATCTTCCGGATGGCAATTTGTCCGCTTCTCACGACCGGCCGATCCTCGATCTTTCCCAATCCTAAAATCGCGACTTCAGGGTAGTTGATGATGGGAGTACCGTAAGAAGCTCCGACGACACCGTAATTGGTGATGGTGAACGTGCTGCCTTTTAGCTCATGGAGATCAATTTTTCTGTGCCTCGCCTTCTCGGCGAGCGTCGCTGTCTCTTTTGCCAAATCCAAAATGTTTTTTTTGTCAGCGTCTTTGATCACGAAGACGATAAGACCATCGGGCGTGTCAACGGCGATCCCGACGTTGAAATACTTCTTGAGAATGATCGCTTCCGCGGCCTCGTCCAGGCTGGCGTTGAAATAGGGATGGACTTTTAAGGCCGGGAGAACGGCCTTAATCAGAAAAGGAAGATAGGTGAGCTTCACTCCCTTTTCCTCTGCCACCTTCCTTTCTTTGGCGCGCACTTGCTCTAGCTCGGTGATGTCGGCATCTTCCCAGATGGTCACTTCGGCGACACGTTTGGAGGCCTCGGCCATACGCTTTGCGACCGTGCGCCGAATGCCGCGGAGGGGTATCTTTTCCACCGAACCATACGCATCTGCTTCTGCGCCAGCTTGCGGTGCGGTTTTCGCCGCGGCCGTCTCGACGTCTTCTTTCGTAATGCGGCCCCCGGGGCCAGTTCCCTTCACGCTTGCCAGGTCAATCTGCATCTGTTTGGCTAAAGCGCGGACGGCGGGCGTGGCCTGCACGGGGCGAACGACTTCGACCACTTCATTATCGCCGAGCGTTCCCACCACGGTGCCGGAGTCCCTCTTTTCAGCTTCTAATGCCGTCGCTTGTTCGCCGCCCGCTTCGATGGTCGTTAGGACGTCGCCTACTTTGATAATCTCTCCTTCTTTGCCATGGAGTTGTGTGACCTTTCCCGTGTAGGGCGAATTGAGCGTAAGGAGCGCTTTATCCGTTTCAACTTCTAGCAGGTCCTGATCCTCCTTGACCGAATCGCCCTCCTTGACCAGCCATCGGACGATTTCCCCCTCAGCGATCCCTTCACCGACATCGGGGAATTTAAACTCGCATAGCATCGAAGGCTCCTAAGGTGTTAGAAATTTAGAATTCGATCAACAGCTTCGGTGACTCTTTCCGCATTGGGGAGATAGTACTTCTCCAATTTTGGCAGAGGCATGACGGTGTCGAATCCCGTGACCCTTGCCACGGGTGCTTCTAGATGGACCAGCGCTTTCTCATTGATCCGCGCGATAACCTCAGCGCCAACGCCGCAGCTCGCGGGCGCCTCGTGCACGACCACGGCCTTGTGGGTCTTTTCCACGGATTCTATCACCGTTTGTGTATCCAAAGGCGATAAGGTTCTGAGATCGATGATCTCGGCTTTAATTCCCTTTTTCTCCAAAAGAGTGGCGGCTTGCAAGGTAGGTTGGAGCATAGCGCCCCAAGTGATCAAGGTAATGTCGGTTCCCTCCATAACGATCCGTGATTGCCCGAGCGGGATGAGATACTCCTGTTCTGGAACTTCTTCCCTCAAAGAGCGGTAGACTTTTTTGGGCTCCATGAAGATCACAGGATCAGGGTCGCGGATAGCGGCGATCAAAAGACCTTTAGCTTCGTAAGGAGTCGAGGGAACGACGACCTTGATTCCAGGCGTGTGAACAAAATAGGCTTCGTTGCTATCCGAATGGTGCTCCGGCGCGCGAATTCCCCCTCCGTAAGGAAGCCTGACGACTAGTGGACAGTAATAGCGTCCTCGCGAACGGGTTCTGATCCGTCCTGCATGATTGGCCAGCTGCTCCATGGAGGCATAAATAAAGCCTTCGAACTGTATTTCCGCTATGGGTCTTAAGCCGTAAACCGCCATCCCGATTGCAACTCCTACGATTGCCGACTCCGACAATGGCGTGTCCACGACCCGCGTCTCTCCAAAGAGGTCGAACAGTCCTTGTGTGGCCCGGAAAACCCCACCATTTTTTCCTACATCTTCTCCAAGGATAAGCACCCTTGGATCTTTCTCCATCTCTTGTCGCAGGGCCAAACTAATCGCCTCGACCATCGTCAGTTTTGCCATAACGACAGACCTCAGTCCCGAATATTCCTTTTCCCGTTCGCGTTAAAGAAGTTTTCCGACTGCTCCTTGAGTTCCGCCGTGAGCTCGTGGAAGGTAAAGCGGAAGATATCCCGTGGATCTGGAGGAGGGAAATTTTCCTGTTCATGGACGGCTTGTTCCACTTTCTCCTTGGCCTCCGAACAGACCCCTTGATCGTAAGACTTATTCCAGAGGCCTTCCTTCTCCATATACTTCTTCAGCCTTTCGATGGGATCCTTCTTTCTCCACTGCTCCACTTCATCGCGGCTCCGGTACCGGCTGGCATCGTCCGCTGTCGTATGGTCGCCCAGGCGGTAAGTTACGCATTCGATCAAGGTCGGTCCCTGTCCATCTCTTGCCTGGTCGAGCGCTTCGTGGGTCGCTTTGTAAACAGCGAAGGGATCATTGCCATCGACCTGAATTCCCGAGAAGCCGTAGGCGATGGCCTTTTGGGCCAATGTTTTAGCTGCGGTCTGTCGTTTAAGTGGAACGGAGATCGCCCATTGGTTGTTCTGGCATACAAAGACCACCGGCACGGCGAAGACGCCGGCGAAATTTAGACCTTCGTGAAAATCGCCTTTTGATGTTGCGCCATCGCCCATGTAGGCCATCACGGCGATTTTGTCTCCCTTGAGTTTGGCGGCCCACGCGGCGCCGACGGCAATCGGAATCTGGGTGCCTACGGGAATGGTGATCGGAAAGTCGTTCAGCTCTTCTGGTATCAGGCTGCCGCGCTCATCGCCCGCCCAGTATTGCAGAACCATGCGCATCGGCAGGCCTCTGACGATGGAGGCTCCGGGCTCTCTGAAAGCAGGAAACATCCAATCGTCAGGTCGAAGAGCCAACGCGCTCCCGACCTGAGCCGCTTCTTGCCCGAGGATGGAAGCGTAGGTGCCGAGCCGCCCCTCCCGTTGGAGTTTGAAAGCCTTTTCGTCAAAAATCCGGGCAAGGAGCATCCACTCGTAGAGTTTCTTTATCTCGTCATTGCTTAAAGACGGGCGCAGCGCTTCGTCGCAATTGCCATTTTCATCTAAGATTTGGAGCCACTCGACGCTAAAACTCTGAACGGTCTTCTTCGGCATTGAGATTCCTTTTATCGACGTAGTTGACCCACTCAGAACCAGCAGCCGACGAGTACCTCTCTCATAGTTCAAGATCATATTACATCGCTTCAGGTTTATTTTAAATATGTTAAAATCAGTTCGTCGCGGGAAGTCACAGCGCCGATTGGAGGAGTCCGATGCGGCTGTTGGTAAAGGATTTGGGACCGGCCAAAATTGCTTTTCTATCCGATCCCTCCCCCAGCCGTAAGATCCCGGCTGTTTTAGATCGAGTCGTGCTCAGACGCAACATCTGCAGCATATCCAATGACTCGCGTTCAACTCTCTTTCAAGTCCAATTCCTTTCCCATGAATTTACCCTGAATAATCTCACCCCCGATCCTTTGACGCGACTGAAAAAGAATTCTGTGAAGAAGCAAATGAGAGTTTTGTTACGGAGATTTGCGAAGAGGTTTTCCGCCGTGAACTCGGTTTGGTCATTATCTGGTTGTGCATCTGGTTGTGTGCCAGGCTAGGAAAATTCCATGAAAAAAGCAGTCATCGTCAGCGCCGCCCGTACTCCCATAGGGAGCTTCAACGGTGCTCTGAGGTCCCTCTCCGCCACTCGCTTGGGCAGCATTGCCATAGCGGCAGCGTTAACACGAGCGGAAATGAGAGGGGAGGATGTGGACGAGGTGATCATGGGAAACGTATTGTCGGCAGGTTTGGGACAGGCCCCGGCCCGTCAGGCGAGTCTTGGCGCGCGTCTGCCTGAGTCTGTCGGATGCACAACCGTCAATAAGGTTTGTGGCTCGGGCTTAAAGGCGGTGATGCTGGCGAATCAGGCCATCGTATCAGGCGATGCCGACATGGTGGTCGCTGGTGGAATGGAGAGCATGAGCAACGCGCCTTACTTGTTGATGAAAGCGAGAGGCGGCTACCGCATGGGTCATGGCGAGTTAATCGATAGCATGATCCGAGACGGGCTCTGGGACGTCTATAACCAATTTCACATGGGCGAGGCAGCCGAGCTGTGCGGCGACACGCTCGGCATCTCCAGAGACGAGCAAGATCAGTTCAGCGCCACGAGCTATCGCCGGGCACTCGATGCGCAGCGAAGAGGCGAGTTCAGAAGAGAAATCGTGCCAGTTCCGCTGACACAAAAGGAAGGGACGGAGCGAATGGTGGAGGAGGATGAGGAAGCGAAGCGGGTGAGCTTGGAGAGGCTGCCTGCGCTGAGACCTGCCTTTAAGGAGCAGGGTAAGGTCACTGCGGGAAACGCCTCTGCCATCAGCGACGGCGCCGCAGCTTTGGTGGTCATGGCGGAAGCGAAGGCGAAAGCTCTCAGCCTTCGACCTCTGGCGCAGATCGTCGGTTACAATTCCTTTGCTACCGACCCAGCATGGTTCACCACGGCACCCTCCCATGCCATCGCAGCTCTGCTCAAGAAGACAGGCCGGGCGATAGCCGATGTCGACCTCTTTGAAATCAACGAAGCTTTTGCAGTTTGCTCCCTCGCGGTCAATCGGGAGCTTGGTCTAAATCCCGAGAAGGTCAACGTGAGAGGTGGAGCCGTGGCCTTAGGCCATCCCATCGGTGCCAGTGGCGCGCGGATTCTAACCACTCTGCTTCATGCGCTGGAAGACATGAATTTGCGCACGGGAGTCGCGAGCCTCTGCATCGGTGGCGGCGAGGCCGTCGCCATGATGGTGGAGCGGGTCTGAAAGGCATTAGGAATACGGGAGCCAGAATACAGAAACCAAGAGTATCAGAACGAAAAGCAGCGTTGGTAATTTAAAATGCCGCGTTTCTGAATGCTGATTTCTGGATTCAGAGTGCAAATGGATTTTGAACTCACTGAAGAGCAGGCGATGGTCAAAAAAATGGCGTCGGCCTTCGCTCAAAAAGAGGTCAAGCCGGTTGCGGATCGAATGGATCGCCAAGGTATTTACCCGACGGAACTCGTCCAGAGGCTCGGTGAGATGGGTTTCATGGGCATGTTCTTGCCGCAAGAATTCGGCGGTTCCGGAATGGATTTACTGTCCTATGTCGTCGCGATGGAGGAGATCTCCAAGGCATGGGCTTCCTTGGCGGTGGTCATGAGCGTGCAGAACTCGCTTGTCTGCGCGCCTATTCTACGCTTCGGCAGTCCGGCGCAAAAGAAAAAATATCTTGCGTTGTTGGGGCGCGGCCAGTGGTTGGGTTGCTATGCATTGACCGAACCAGGCTCGGGTTCAGATGCGGGCTCCATTCAAACCCGGGCCAGACGAGTTGGCAAGGACTACGGGCTCAACGGGAACAAGATTTTCACCACCAACGGAAGCCGCGCGGATCTCGCCATCGTGTATGCCGTTACCGACCCCGCAAAAGGCAAAAAGGGAATCTCGGCTTTCCTCGTGGAGACAAATAGTCCGGGGTTCAGCGTAGGCAAATTGGAAGATAAGCTCGGGCTTCGCTCGTCAGAGACCGCCAGCCTCATATTCGAGGATTGCCGCGTTCCGCGCGAGAACCTCTTAGGCGAGGAAGGCGAAGGCTTCAGGATCGCGCTCGCGACGTTGGACGGAGGCAGGATCGGAATCGCAGCCCAGGCGCTCGGCATCGCGCAAGGGTGTCTGGAAGAATCCGTGGCTTACGCGCAGCAGCGGCGTCAGTTCGGCCATGCCATAGCCGAATTTCAGGCCATTCAGTGGATGCTGG
>Ga0209056_10000563_pt1 | contig 41222 bp, 46 predicted proteins | sample GraSoiAngelo_114_FD_185876 | JGI IMG/M metagenome (GOLD analysis project Ga0209056, IMG submission 185876) | Grasslands soil microbial communities from the Angelo Coastal Reserve, California, USA - 14_0903_13_40cm (SPAdes) (version 2) | ecosystem: Environmental > Terrestrial > Soil > Grasslands... | reverse complement strand
GGTTATACCGCCGTCTATATTCGCCGTTCCGCGAACGGGCCGAAGTGGTGGAACTGGTAGACGCGCTGGCTTCAGGAGCCAGTGGGCGCAAGCCCGTGGGGGTTCGAGTCCCCCCTTCGGCATGCGAGAAAGGCGAGCTGGGAGCCGGGAGCTGGGAGCAGACCTGACCCGACGCAACGGTTCCCCGCACAACACCGGAACGCACCGCTCCCTGCTCCCTGCTCCCAGCTCCCTGTCAATATCTCGGCAGACTCGGATCCACGTTCACCGCCCACGCGTCGATCCCGCCTCGTAGACTCCGCACTTTCGAGAAGCCCGCGGCCTTGAGGATCTCCAGCGCCTTGAGCGAGCGCGCTCCATGGTGGCAGTGCGTCACGATCTCCCGGTGACCATCCAGCTCTCCCAATCGATCCGGTAGCTCCCCCAAGGGTATGAGCACCGCGCCGTCGATGTGCGCGATCTCGTGCTCGTGCGGCTCCCGGACGTCGATCAGCAGCAGGTCGGGGTTGCGCTGCCACTCATCCCGGAGTTCTGCAGCGGTGATCTCCGCCCCGTCGTAGGACGGCTCGGCGCCGATGCCGCAGAACGCCTGGTAGTCGATCAGCTCGGTCACGGTCGGGTGCGAGCCGCAGACCGGGCAATCAGGATCCTTTTCCAGCTTGAGCTCCCGAAACTCGAGCTTCAGCGCGTCGAACAGGACCAGGCGTCCAATGAGGGGCTGACCTGCTCCGAGGATGAGCTTGATCGTCTCCATCGCCTGGATCGAGCCGATGATGCCAGGGAGGACGCCGAGCACGCCGCCTTCGGCACACGACGGGACGAGTCCCGGCGGCGGCGGCTCCGAGTACAGACAGCGGTAACAGGGCCCCCGCTTGGCGTGGAACACCGACGCCTGACCCTCGAATCGGAAGATCGAGCCGTAGACGTTCGGCTTGTCGAGCAGCACGCACGCGTCGTTCACGAGGTAACGGGTCGGGAAGTTGTCCGTTCCGTCCGCCACGATGTCGAACTCGCGGATGATGTCGAGCGCGTTGTCCGACGTGAGCCGTGTCTCGAACGTTTCCACTCGAACGTTCGGGTTCAGGTCGTGGATCCGTGCCGTCGCGGACTCGAGCTTCGACACGCCGACGGTGGACGTGCCGTGCAGGATCTGGCGCTGCAGGTTGGTCTTGTCGACCACGTCGAAGTCCACGAGCCCGAGCGTCCCGACCCCCGCAGCGGCGAGGTAGAGCGCGGCGGGCGACCCGAGCCCGCCTGCCCCGACGAGCAGCACGCGCGCCGCCTTGAGCTTCTGCTGCCCCTCGACGCCCACATCGGGAAGGATGAGGTGGCGCGAATAGCGCAGGATCTCTTCGTGCGACAGTTTGGGGAGGCCGGGCGCAGCATGCGGCGCCCCTACATCCACCGCCGTACCCCCGGCAATACTGGGAATGATGGAAACCGTGTCACCCGCCTTCACCGGCGTCTCGCGCTGGGCCAGCTGCCGGATGTCCCGGTCGTTCACGTAGACGTTCACAAAGCTGCGCAACCGGCCGTCGGTGGCAAAGAGATGCGGCTTCAGCGCGGCGTGCTCGCCGGTGAGCCGGTCGAGCAGCTCTCCCACACTCCCTCCCTCCAGCTCGACCGCGTCACGCCCGCCCACGAACGGGCGAAGCGGCGTCGGAATCAGCACCGTCACTGCCATACGACCTTCCGTTCTTCGCTCGTGATAGGCTCCTCGCCGAAGTCCCCGCGATCGTCCGTGAGGACCCAGCTCTTCAACTCCCCGGCGTGGCCGCGTCCCACGCCTACGATGACATACGACAGCCAGGGCCAGGCGTGCTCCCGGTCGAACGCCGACGGCGCCGGCGGGTGGTCGGGGTGCGAATGGTACACGCCGATCACGTCGAGGCCGTCGCGCTCCAGCCTCTCCTGGGCGCGCCGGAACGATTCCGGATCGATGAGGTAGCGGTTGCGCGCCGAGTCGGTTCGCCGGTTGACCAGGGGCACGAGCTGCACAGCGACCTTGCGATCACCCTCCAGCGCGCCGCCGATCAAGCCGCAGGCCTCGGCGGGGTAGTCCGCCTCCCCGTGCCGGCGGATGGCCGCGACATGACGGGCGTCGAGCACCAGGGTCATTGACGTCGCTCGCTGAGATAGCGGATGCCTGAGTCGGGGGCGATCACGACGACCACCGCGTCGGACGGCCCGACCGCCGGACGGTCGCACAGCACCCGTCCCGCGGCCACCAGCGCCGCGCCGGACGACCAACCCACGAACAATCCCGCCTGTTTCGCCAACCGTCGCACCGCGTCCTCTGCCTCTTCCGTGGTGACGTACTCCATCCGGTTCGGTAGCGCCGGATCGTAGATGCCGGGCACGATCGCGGTCGCGAGGTGCTTCAACCCTTCGAGCCCGTGGAACGGCCCGTCGGGTTGCACCGCGACGAGCTCGATCGCGGGGTTCAACTCCTTCAAACGCCGGCCGGTTCCCATCAGTGTGCCGGTCGTACCGAGCCCGGCGACCAGGTGCGTGACCCGGCCGGCCGTCTGGCGCCAGATCTCCTCCGCGGTCGTGACGTAGTGGGCCCGTGCGTTCGCCGGGTGGTTGTACTGATCGGCATACCAGTATTGATCGGGCCGCCTCCCCGCGAGCTCGCCGGCAGCGCGGATCGCGCCGTCCGAGCCGTCGAGCGGGTCGGTGAAGATCACGTCGGCGCCGTACGTCTCGAGCAGCGCCTTGCGCTCCGCGCTCGCGTTCGCCGGGACGCACACCGTGACCCCGATCCCGGCCGCGGCACCGAGCATCGCATAGGCGATGGCGGTGTTGCCGCTCGACGCATCGAGCACCCGCTTGGCCGGCAGCTCACCGCGCGCGACGCCATCCCGCAGGATGTAAAGTGCTGCACGATCTTTAACCGACCCGCCGGGATTGAGCCACTCGCACTTCAGGTACAGCGGCGGACCGGCGGACGGGTGGACGGGCGGACAGGGAATCAGCGGCGTGTTCCCGACCAGGCTCCATAGAGCCGGTTCGGTGAACGCCTTCCGGTCCGGCCGTCCGCCCGTCCGCCTGACCGCCGTGCTCATTCCGCTCCCTTCGCGATCGGCGCCCCGACCAAGTTGCCCCACTCCGTCCACGAGCCGTCGTAGTTGCGCACTTTTTTCACGCCCAGCAGATACTTGAGCGCGAACCAGGTGTGGCTCGACCGTTCGCCGATGCGGCAGTACGCGATGACCTCGTCCTTGCCGTCGATCACCTTGGCACCCTTGTAGAGCTGCAGCAGCTCCTCGAACGGCTTGAACGTGCCGTCGGTCGCGACCGCCTTGCTCCACGGCACGTTCTTGGCGCCGGGGATATGCCCCGCGCGCTGCGCCGTCTCCGTCATCCCGGGCGGCGCGATGATCTCGCCGACGAACTCGGGGGTGGATCGCACATCCACCAGCGCGGTCTTCTTGGCCTTGAGCGCCTGCTCGACTTCGGGACGCTTGGCACGGATCGCGGCGTTTTGCTTCTTGGGCACCGGATAGGTCGTCGCGCGCACGGCGGACCGCTCGGTGACGAGCAACCGCCCCTCGGCCACCCACTTCGCGCGACCGCCGTTCATCAGCTTGGCGCTGGCGTGCCCGTACAGCTGGAGCAACCAGAAGGCGAAGGCGGCGAACCAGTTGTTGTTGTCACCGTACAGCACGACCGTGGTCTTGGGCGTGACGCCAGCGTCCGACAAGAGCTTCGCGAACGCTTTCTTGTCCGGGATGTCGCGCCGCACCGGATCGTTCAGCTGCGACTGCCAGTTCCAGCCGACGGCGCCGGCGATGTGCCCGGAGTCGTACGCCGTCGTGTCCACGTCCACTTCGATCAGGCGGATGCCCGGATCGGTGAGGTGCCCTGCCACCCACTCGGTGGAAACGAGCACCTCGGGATGCGCGTACGCCACGCTTGCCTCCAATCAGGTTAAACCCGACAGCGCCAGTCGGGTTTCAGGTGAAAAAAAACAATTGGGATGGCGGGACTAGTTCCCGGCCAGCGCCCCGGCGATGTGGTACAGCTCGGGCTCATCGTGCGTGAGGTCCGCGAGGGAGATGCCGGCCAACAGATCGTTGATCCGTTGCTCCAGCATTCGCCAGACGGGCCGGATGCTGCACGCAGCCTCCGGACTACATCGCTGAGGATCGACGGGATGCAGGTCGCAGTTCACTTCGAAGGTGACGTGCTCCGAGGCTTCGATTACGTCCTTGACGGTGATGACGTGGGGCTCACGGGCGAGGTGGTATCCGCCCTTGGCGCCACGGACCGAGTCCACCAGGCCGGCGCGCCGCAGGCGCAGGAGGATCTGCTCGACGTAGTCGTGAGGCAGCCGCTCTTGCTCGGCGAGCTCGCGCGCCGCGACCGGCCCCTGCCCCGCACGCTTCGCGAGGTTCACGGAGACGATCAGCCCGTACTCGGCCCAGGTGGTGACGCGCATGGAATCAATATGGGAGGGTAGGTCTCGGGATTCAATGGGAGCAGGGAGCACAGAGGAGGGAGCAGGGAGCCGGGAGCAGGGAGCCGTAAGCACCGCTGCGGCAGTAGGTACCGCTCCCTGCTCCCCGCCCCCTGCTCCCTACCGCGCGCCGCCAATCCGCGGGCTGACGGCGACGCCCACTTGCACCCCGAACACGTTCTCCCCCGAGTTGCGCTGCAGCCACAGCAGTCGCGAATTCAGGTTCCACATGACCCGACCACCGTACAGATCCACCCCCACGCCGCCGTGCGCGCCTTGAGCGATCCCGCGGTCGGGGCCCTGGGAATACACACCGGCGAGCAGCAGGCCGACCTGCCCGTACACGCGCCCCCACGCGGGACGAGCGGACGCCTCGTAGGTCGGGGCGAAGAGCACCGCGTTCTCGCTGCAGCCGGTGGGCGGGCAGCCAGCGGTGATACGGAGCGGGGCCAAGTCGATCTGGACGGCGACGGTGCCCGCCTTCTTGGTGTCGCGCCGGAATCGCGCCCCGACGAACGGAGCGCGCCCGTGCAGGGAGCCGGAGATTGGAATCAGAACGCTCGCCGCCGGACCGACCGTACCGTCGAGAAATTCCCCTTTGCGCACGCCGCCGAACGCAACTGACGCGTTCGCCACGGCCTCGAGGGCCTGGATCTGACTCCCCGGGACCTCGAGAAAGCGCCCCGCGAGGGTTGCGACGACCGTGCGCCCGACATTCACGCGCACGCCGAGTCCGAAGGCGAGCGCGAGCTCGCTGGTCGTCGAGGCGCTGCAGGGAATGATGGAGAGCAGGCAGAGCGAGTCGACCTCCGTGACCCGCGCCAGGCCGAGGGCCGTCAGCGCGAAAGGTGCGACGACACCTCGTGTGCCTACGGGATAGTAGTAGGAGTCGAGCACATACAGGCTCAGGCGCCGGAGGCCTTTGTCGGTCGATAGATCGTTGTAGCGGGCGATCGCGAGCCCAGTCTCACCCTCGTCGCCGGTGATGAGGGCGACGGACCCGCCGAACGACGAGAAGCTGTGGCTCGATCCGGAGCCATCCTCCAAGCTGACGGACGAGTAGGTCGGACCGATGCGCACCCGCCGTTGCGCGTGTGCGGATGAAAGGTCGAAGAGCGTCAGCGCCGCGGCAACGAGGCATGTCGTACGCATGCCGCTACGGATAACGAGCCGGGGGGTCGGATTCGGTGACTCGAATCACGACCCCCAGTGTGACTGGGTTTACTTGACGAGGAATCCGACGATGAGGCCCGCGACGTTCATCCGGACGAGCCACGCCCAGAACGTCGCCTTGAGCAACGGTCGGACTTTGTCATACCACACGCCGCTGCCGATGGTGGACAACGCGATGGTGGACAACCAGAGGAGCGTTCCGAACTCCATCCCCGCCAGGGGCCCGCCGCCCTGCACCCACAGCCCCTCCTTGAGGCGTCGATAGGAGCACACGAGCAGCACGCCGAAGACGAGCGCTAGCGCGCCCGACTTCAGCATGGCCGGCAGCATCATCTTCTTTTGCTCTTCGGGCGTGGGCGGCATCGTGCCGAACGCGCGCATTTCCGGTCCAGTGAAGACCTTCCCCCACATGACGAAGTCGGCGAAGAATGCGCCGACGCCGGCGATCAGTCCCGCGACGATCCAATTCATTGGTGCTCCTCCGACGAACGAGTGTGCACTGCCGACGGCCGTCCTCGGCTATTTGCGCTCCCCGGGCACCCCCAACTCGGTCATGGCCAGGAGATCGAGCACTGCTTCGAGATCCTTCCCTTTGAGCACGCCCTTCTCCATCACGAGCTGGCGTACCGTGACGTTTTTCGCTACCGCCTCCTTGGCGAGCTTTGCCGCCTCGGCGTATCCGATCCTGGGGGCGAGGGCGGTGACGAGTGCGGGGCTGCGCTCGAGCCAGTACTCGCACTGTGCACGGTCGGCTTCGATGCCGTCGACGCACCGCTCCGCGAGCACGCGGGAGGCGTTGGTGAGAATCCGCATCGTGAACAGAAGATTGTGCGCGATCACGGGCATCATGACATTGAGCTCGAGCTGTCCCGCCTCCGCTGCCGCCGCGATCGTGACGTCGTTTCCGAGCGCCTGGTAGCACACCATGTTCACCATCTCGGCGATCGACGGGTTCACCTTCCCCGGCATGATGCTGGAGCCCGGCTGGACCGCGGGCAGCGCGATCTCCGCGAGCCCGGTCCGCGGGCCCGAGGCGAGCACCCGGAGATCGCTCGCGATCTTGCCGAGGTCCATCGCGTATGTGCGCAACGCCCCCGAGAACGCCGCCGCGTCCCCCATGGACTGCATGAGCTGGACGCGGTCCTTCCCTTCCCGCAGCTCGATGCCGGTGAGCGTCCGCAGGTGCTTGACCATCAGGGCCGGGTACGCGGGCTCGGCGTTCAGACCCGTCCCGACGGCGGTGCCCCCGATGCCGAGGTCGCGCAGCGCATCGGCCGCCTGGCTGACGCGGTCCGCGCTCCGCTCGATTGTGTGCCCGTAGGCGGCGAACTCCTGGCCCAGCCGAATCGGCGTCGCGTCCTGCAGGTGCGTACGCCCCGACTTGAGGATCGTGTCGAACGCCTTGCCCTTCGTCAGGAAGCTCCGCGCGAGGCGGCCCATGGCGTCGAGCAGCGCGGGCAGCTCCGAGAGCGCCGCCAGCCGGATAGCGGTGGGGATCACGTCGTTGGTGGACTGGGCCATGTTGACGTGGTCGTTCGGGTGCACGGGCTTGTATTCGCCGCGCTTGCCGCCCAGCAGCTCGTTCGCGCGATTGGCGAGGACCTCATTACAGTTCATGTGGTGCGACGTCCCCGCCCCCGCCTGATAGGGATCCACGACGAACTGGTGGCGGTGCTCCCCCGCCAGCACCTCGTCCGCCGCCCGCACGATCGCGTCGGCAAGCTTCGGGTCGAGGCGCCCGGTCTGCTTGTGCGTGAGGGCGGCGGCCTTCTTGATCCAGACGACGGCGTTCACGAACGGCGAGAGGGGGAGGAGCTGGGAGATGGGGAAATTCTGGCGGGCCCGCTCGGTCTGAATCCCGTAGAGCGCGTCGACGGGAACGGGCAGCTCGCCCAGGGGATCACGCTCGATGCGGGTCGCGCTCATCGCCTCCGTCCGTTCGGTCACGGCGCCGTCGGTCTCGAACCAGGAATCGCCCATGGATACCCCGGATCTCCTGCAGCACCTGCCCGACCAGGCCCGCTTCTCGGGCACCAAGATGACCAAGCTGGACTGCTTCCGCTCGGACCGGCTCTTGGTCGGCCTGAATTGCTTCGAGCCGGGGCAGGAGCAGAAAGTGCACACGCACGCCGGCGCCGACAAATTCTATTTGGTTGTGACTGGAAAGGCGAGGTTCATCCTCGGTGAGAATGTCAGGGAGGCGGGGCCGGGAGACCTGATCCTGGCGCCGTTGGGCGTCCCTCACGGGGTCGAAACGGCGCTGGAGCGGACCGTCATGCTCGTCGCGATCGCACCAGCACCGCGGGGGTAATCGCTTTCACTTCGTAGGTTCGACCCTCAAGCTGTTGTTGAACCGATTGAAGTATTCGGTCATCCCGATCACCATGGTGATCTCCACGATCTGCCCCTCGTCCCAGGAGCCTCGAAGCCTCCCGTATAGCTCGTCTCCTACGTCGTGCCCCGATCCGTGTACCACGTCCGCGTATTCCAGCGCTACCCGCCACGCCGCCTCGAGCCGCTCGATCGGGGCGCTTCCTCCCCGGTCCTGGATCGCCTCGACCAGCTCCACGCTGGCACCCTGCTGTCTTGCCAAGACAGTGTGGGAGTTGAGTCAGTAACGACAGGCGTTCAAGTGAGAGATGCGCACCCACAGGAGCTCCTTCAGGAGCGGGGGCACCGTGCCCTCGCTCATCACGGTGCGGAAGTGCGCGATCATCGTCCGCAAGTGATTGGGCCGGTGCGCGACGGTGCGGAACATGTTGGGGATGTTGCCGCGCTCCTTGAGGTACGTCTCGAAAATCGGCCGGACGTCCGGGGCGGCCTGGTCCGGCGTCAGCGGCTTGATCCGGGGTGTCGTCATATCCGGTCTCCACTTCGCTTCCCCCAGCCGATTTTGAACAACTGCACCGCGGCATGGTAGCCCACGGATCGCACGAGGGCGTACACACCGAGCACCGTGAGCAGGATCGCCGTGTAAGCGCGCCACAACAGCAGCATGGTCACTTGCCGGGCGCCGAAGTCCCCGGCGAACCCGTTGATGAACGCCACCTCGAGTCCACCGCCTCCCGAGGGCAGCGGTACGATCAGGGGCGCATGCAGCAGCGCGAGCGCGCCGAAGAACATTTGGGGAAACGGCGGACGGTCCGGAAGGCCCCAGGCGAGCGCCGGGAGGATGAGCACGCGGGCGGCCAGGCTGACCACGGTCAAGAGCGCCCCCGCGCCGAGCGCCCACCAAGGAGCGCGGCGCACGTGCGCCCACGCGACCCGCCACTGCCGGCGCACGCGGTGGCGGACGAATCCGGAGCGTGCGAGGCGCTGCAACAGGTATACCGCCACCAGGACGAGCAACACAGTGATCTCGATGGTCACGAGCTCGCCCGCCCGATGGTGCCGGAGCCAGGTACGGGCCGCGTCTTGCCAATCGGGTACGTAGTACGCGATCAGGGCTGCGGCCGCGATCACGAACACCGGCCATTCCGACGCGACCTCCACGCCGATCGCCACGAGCGCGGTGACCGGTCGCAGCCCGGCCTCGGCGAGGCCGAGGAAGCGTGCCGGCTCGCCCCCCAGACGATTCGGCGTGAGCTGGGATGCCGCCTCACCATAGAGGTTCAGGCGAAATGCGTCGTTAAACGGGAGCCGTCCCCCCGCGGTCCACACGGCGAGCTGGATCCGCCAGGCACGGACGAGGCAGTCCACGCCTAGGAGCGCGAGCGCGAGCAGATGGCTCATCACAGAGTGCGGAATTCGGAATGCGGAGTGCGGAATGTGAGGACTAGCGTCGACCCGCGACATTCGAGGGCACAGTTCCGCATTGGATTAGTCGGAGCAGTCGCCCAGCGGGTAGATGAAGCCGCAATTCGGGCAGGGGCTCTTACATCCCCACGGCTTGGGTCGCACCTCGGTGCCGCAGCGCAAGCAGGTGGGCCGCGGCCTAGCCGAGGCGGTAGGCGCCGGTGAGGAAGGGGTTGGCGCGGCGCTCGCGTCCGACGGTGGTTTCCGGTCCATGCCCGGTGTACACGATGGTCGAATCGGGGAGCGTAAGCAACTCGCGCTCGATGCCGTTGCGCAGGGTGTCGAAGTCGCCCCCCGGTAGGTCGGTCCGCCCGATCGATCCCTGAAACAGCACATCGCCCCCGAACGCCACGCCCTGGCCTGCGAACACGACACTCCCGGGCGAGTGCCCGGGGACGTGACGGACGCGGAACGCGAGTCCCCCGATCCGCAGCTCGTCGCCGTGGGCGAGCTCGCAGTCGGGCGCCGGCAACGGCTCGGCGCGCATGCCGAAGGCGAAGGCCTGCTCCGGGACGTGGTCGTACAGCGTGCGGTCCGCCGGATGCAGGTAGACGGGGACCCCGGTATCGGCCTTGAGCCGCGGGACGCCGAGCACGTGGTCGAGGTGCGCGTGGGTGAGCCAGATCCCGACCGGCCGGACGCCCTCGGCCTGCAGCTTGTGGGCGATCAGACCTGCTTCCTCGCCCGGGTCGATGATCGCGCACTCGGCCGTCGCTTCGTCGATCACGAAGTAGCAGTTCTCGACGAACTGGCCGTTCGGGATCTGTACGACCCTCATTCCCTTAATGCCTGGCGCGCCTGGCGCACCAACTGCGGCTCCTCGCGGAGCGCCGCGAGGTACTTCTCGACGGCGATCGCGGCGGTCGTGGCATCACCCACGGCGGTGGTGATCTGGCGTGTGAGCTGGCTGCGCACGTCCCCCGCGGCAAAGAGACCGGGGATGGAGGTCATCATGCGGTCGTCGGTGACGAAGTAGCCGCCCGCGTCGTGTCTGAAGTGTCCCTCGACCAGACCCGTATTGGGCGTGAACCCGATGAAAATGAACACGCCGCCGACCACGAGGTTCGAGCGCTCGCCCGTCACCGTGTCCGCGAGCTCGAGGTGATGGATACCGCGCTCGGTCCCCTTGATCTCGACCACCCGTTTGTTCCAGATCATCTCGATCTTGGGATTCGCGAAGACGCGCTCCTGGAGAATCTTGGACGCGCGCAGCTGGTGGCGGCGATGCACGATGTAGACCTTGGACGCATAGCGGGTAAGGTAGTCCGCCTCTTCCACCGCGGCATCTCCACCGCCCACCACGGCGAGCACCTCGCCCTTGAAGAACGCCCCGTCGCACACCGCGCAATACGACACGCCCTTTCCCGCGTACTCCTTCTCGCCCGGCACGCCGAGCTTGACGGGGGTGCCGCCGGCAGTGAGGATCACGGCCGGCGCGCGGTACGTCTTGCCCCGAGCCGTCGCGACGTCGAACCAGCCGTCGTCCGCCTTGCGGATCTTCTCCACCGTATCGGTGACGATCTCCGCGCCGAACTTCTTCGCATGCTCCGCCATCTTCTGCGCGAGCTCCCACCCTTTGATGCTCTCGAACCCGATGTAGTCCTCGATCAGGTCGGTGTTCAAGAGCTCGCCGCCCGGGGCGCCGCGCTCGATCGTCAGAGCCTTGAGCATGCCGCGCCCCGCGTACATCGCGGCGCACAGCCCGGCGGGCCCGGCGCCGACGATGATCACATCGTATGGGTGTTTAACGTTATCCCTCATCGGTCCTCAGTTCTTCGTCCGCAACCCGCAACTCCAGTCGCGGCGGCTCGGCATCGCCGGCGAGCGCTCGCGCCAGCTGCTCGCGAAACCGAACCGTCTCGACTTCGACATCGGGCCGCTGCGGGCCCTCCAGCTTCTCGAGCGCCGACCCGCCCACCACCGCCACGCCATGCCGGTTCCCCCGCTCTTGATGGAGCAACGCCGCCGCCGCCTGGATCAATCCCTGCCAAACGCGTGCCGCGGCCTCGTCGCCGTCACCAATTATAGAACGCCAGACGGTTTCCAGGGCCTCGTGGGCGAGCCAGTATTCGCCGGCGTTGAAGAGGTCACGGGCGCGCTGGAGCGTCGTCCGGCGGACCTCGGGAGTCATCTCGCTGCCGCCTGTGCCGCCCCGATCCGCAACAGGTTCAGAGCCCCATGGCACGAGCTGATCGTCCCCACCAACACCGCCGCCGCCGCGCCGCTCTCGCCCGCGGCCCGCACCATCGCGTCGCCCTCGAGGACGGCGTCCACGGCGAAGGTGCCGACGCCGAACACGTGATGGCGGCACACGAACAGCGCCGGTCCATGCACCGGCTCGCCCGCCGCCCGCAGCCGCTCCGCCAGGCCACGTACGGCGTCCCCCATCTCCCACGTCCGCGCGCTCCCGATGGCCGGGCAGACGGCGGGCTCGATGCAGTGTGTGGGACAGATCCAGTCGGCGAACGAGACATACCGGGTGCGGTCGGGTCCTGTGCGGTCGTAGGGCGTCCCCGGCTCACCCGGCACGGGGGCTACGTCGATGGCGCGCCCCGGCCACCGCTCGCGCGCGCGGGCCAGCACCCACTGGAACATGAGGTGCGGCATGAGCGGCGACGGCACGATGTAGTCCGGCGACCCCGCCGCCGCCGCGCGGGCGGCTCCGCCCAGGAGCTCACCGAAATAGTCGTCCCACTGGCGCACCACGAAGGCGCGGTCCGGGGCCTCGCCCAGCTCCACCCGTGCCCGACAGGCGGGGTCACGATCGACGATCACTACGCGCCGGAAGCGCGCCTTGCCTCGCTCCTTGGCTTTGGCGAGCTGCCCCGCGTAGAACGTCCCGTAGCAGCCGCCACCGACGACCACCACGTCGCGCATGACGGCCGGTTCGCTCACGCCTAGACGTCTCCGCCGGTCACCGGCAGGATTTCGCCGCTCACGCCCCGCGCGTCGTCGCTCGCGAGGTACAGCACCGCGGCTACGAGCTCATCCAGCTCCACCCACCGCACCTTGGCGCCCTGCATCTGCGCGAGATTGTCGGCCGTCTTCATCGTGCCAGGTGCGACGGCGTTCACGCGGATGCGGTCATCGCGGAGCTCTTTCGCCAACGCGCGGGTGAGCCCGGCCACGGCGGACTTGGCGGCGCTGTACGCCGCCATCTGACTCTGCGGCTTCAAGACCGCCGCGGAGGCGAAGTTCACGATCGCCCCGCCCCCGCGATCGCGCAGCGCGGGGATCGCCGCCTGCGACACGTAAAACGTCGTCTTGATGTTGATCGCGAGCTCGAGCTCCAGGCGCTCGGGCTTGAGATCGAGCACCGGACCGTAGTTCACGAGCCCGCCGGCGACGTTCACCACGACGTCGAGCCCCCCGAAGCGCTCCCGCGCCCCAGCGATCACCCGGCGGGCGGCGTCCGGCGTGGTGAGATCACCCGCCACGGCATGGACGGCGAAGCCCTCCGCCGTGAATTCCTTCGCGCGGTCGACCAGCCCGGCCGCGTTCACGTCGGCGATGACGAGCTGGGCGCCCGCTCGACCGAACCCCCGGGCGACCGCGTGGCCGATCTGGCCCACGCGACCCACACCCGTGACGACCGCGACCTTGCCGCGAAGCTCAGGAGGCATGCGCGACGACCTCTTCCACCGGCGGAGCGCCGCGCTGCGCGAAGGCAACCGTGCCGTCCCGCTGCACGACGTACACCGAGCGCTGGATGCCCTTACCGTCGTCTTTCAGAGCGTGGTAGGCCCGGGCGATCGCGCGGTCGGGGTCAGAGAGCAGCGGAAAATTGAAGTGGAGCTTCTGGACGTAGCTCGCGTGGCTCTTGACGCCGGCGGGGTTGACGCCGAACGGTTGGATCCCCGCTCTTTGGAACTTGGCCATCTCGTCGCGCACGGCGGAGAGTTGACGGTTTCAGCCGGGGGTGTTGTTTCCCGGATAGAACACGAGCGCGACCTGTTTGGCCTTCAGCACGTCCGCCAGGCTGTAGGTCTTGCCATCCGACGCGGCAGCGGTGAACAGGGGTGCCTTGCTGCCGACGGCCAGGAGCTCGCTCATGGTGCGTCCCCACGGTTCTGTGCGACGCCTTCGCGTGACGCCATTGCTCGACGTTCTTCCAGTTTTTCCAGCCAGTCCATCGGGATGTCCAACCCGCCGAGCGGCGCGTGGGAATCCCCGAGCTCCATGTCGCCGTGCCAGTCCGAGCCGCCGCTGATGGCCAGGCCGAGACGCTGGGCGATTCCGGTGAGGCGGCGCTCGGCGCCGGGAGAGTGGCTCGGGTGCCGCACCTCGAGGCCGTCGAGACCCTGCTCCTGGAACTGCCGGATCTGGCCTTCGGTGCCGTGGTCTCCCAGGTGGGCGGCGACGACGATCCCGCCGACGGTGTGCACCAGCTCGGCGACCTGCTGCAGCGTCGGGAGGGGCTTCTCGACGTAGGCCGGCCTGCCCCGGCCCAGATAGCGCCCAAACGCGTCGTTCATGTCCACGCACACGCCACGCTGCACCAACACCCGAGCCACGTGGGGCCGTCCCAGCGCCCCGCCGTCCGCCGCCTCCACGACGTCCCGGAGCTCGATCGCGACGCCGAGCCGGCGCAGGTGCCCCACAATCTGCTCGGCCCGACGTTGCCGCGCCGCCCGCGTGCCGGCGAGGAATGCGTCGAGCCGGGCATGACCCGGCGGCAGAAAGTAGCCGAGCAGGTGCAGCTCGCCCCAGGGCGCCTTCACGCTGAACTCGCAACCGGACACGACGCGCACCGCGAGCGCCTCACCCGCGCGGGTCGCTTCGGGAACGCCGCTGGTCGTGTCATGGTCGGTCAGGGCGATCGCGGCCAGGCCGGCCGCGTGCGCCCGGCGCGCGACTTCGGCCGGAGGGTATTCCCCGTCCGACGCGGTCGAATGGCAATGCAGGTCAACGCGCGCCGTAGGCACCCTCCGGCGCGGTCCAGGCCGGCTGCGACTGCCGGAACAGCTCCACCAGCTCCCGCTCGGAGAGCTCGGCGAGCGCGGCGTCGGGACTGCGGCTGCCCACGGGCGCGTAGCGCGTGAAGCGACGGCGGCGTTCGGGGCCGGTCCCCTGCTCGAACACCACGCCGAACTGGTCGCGGTCGTACACTGTCACGCGCCCCGTCGGGGCCACCTCCCAGGTCTCCCCGTCCACGACGATCGTTCGCCCCGCCATCGCGCTCCCTTACGCCTCGGCGGGCGTGGCGAGGGAAACCTCGGTCCACAGCTCCCACGCGTCCGGTGCGTAGGTCCCGAGGCTCTGCAGCCGTTTCTCGAGCTTGATCTCTTCGGGCAGCCGCGACGCCTGGGCCCGGTGTGACATTTCGGTCTGGCTTTCGGAGAACTCCGTGAAGAGCTGCGGGTCCTTGGCGTTGCGGAACAGCCAGATCCGCTGGCCACGTGCGTCGGCGAACTGACACAATTCCCGCAGGGTGGCGAGGTAGTCGGCCTCGTTGGTCGGGGGCACGCGCACCCGCGCCGCGGTGAGCACCTTGGGCATGGCTAGATCGCTCCCTCGGGGAAGTCCTCGAGCGCGCGTTTCACGTCGGCGAGGAATCGGTCCGCGTCGGCGCCGTCCACGACGCGGTGATCGTAGGACATCGACAGCAGGCCCATGGTGCGGATCGCGATCGTGTCGGTGCCGTCCGGCAGCGTCACCACCTTGGGACGCTTCTCGATCGCGCCCACGCCGAGGATCGCCACTTGCGGCTGGTTGATGATCGGTGCTCCCGCGTACGACCCGAACACGCCCGGGTTCGTGATGGTGAAGGTGCCGCGCTGGATCTCGTCGGGTAACAGCTTCTTGGTCCGCGCGCGCTCGCCCAGGTCATTGATCGCGCGGGCCAGGCCGCCGAGCGACAGCTCGTCGGCGCGCTTCACGACCGGCACGATGAGCCCCCAGTCGAGCGCCACCGCGATCCCGATGTTCACATCGCGACGGTAGATGATGTTGTCGCCCGAGACTGCGGCGTTGACCACGGGGTGTGTCCGCAGATTCTCGGCGCAGGTCTGCACGATGAACGCGAGGTACGTGAGATTCACGCCGCGCTCCGCGTACGCGGCCTTGTGCTTGCGGCGGAGCTCGGCCACGCGGCTGTAGTCGACCTCGAAGAAGCTCGTCACGTGCGCCGAGGTGCGGCGCGACATGATCATATGATCCGCGGTGATCTTGCGGATCTTCGAGAACGGCTCGACCCGATCTCCGGGCCAGGGCTCGACGACCGGATGCTGGACGGGCCCGGTAGGCGCGGGAGCCGGGAGCCGGGAGCCGGGAGCAGTGGGCGCCGGCGCACCACGCTCGATGAAGCCGAGAATGTCCTGCTTCGTCACGCGACCCGCGAAGCCCGTGCCCGGAATAGTCGAGATGTCGACCTGATGCTCGGCGGCGATCTTGCGGACCAGGGGAGTGGACTTGCGGCGCAGTCGCTCCTCGGCGGTCCCACCGCCCCCGTCCCCCTTCGGGGGAACGGGGGAGGACGGAGAAGGACGGGGGAGGATGGGGGAGGTTGACGGCGGCGAGACCGCGGTGCCCCCGGGAGCAGCGGGTGCCCGCTGGGCTGCTGCGACCGGGGGCGCCGCGGGCGAAGCCGCCGTCGCTGCGGCGCCCTTTTCGGTCTCAATCACCGCCACGAGGGTCTGCACCGGCACCGTCTGACCTTCCTGCACTTTGATCTCCGCCAGGACTCCCGCCGACGGGGCCGGGATCTCGGCGTCCACTTTGTCGGTCGAGATCTCGAACAGCGGCTCGTCCCGCTTGACCTCGTCGCCCAGCTTCTTGAGCCACTTACTCAAGGTTCCCTCGGCGATGGACTCGCCCATCTGCGGCATCAACACGTCAACGCGCGCCATGACCTCTCCTCAATACGCCGCGAGCCATCTCGCAGCCTTCACGATATCGTCCGTCTGCGGCAGCACGAAATCTTCCAGCGTCGGCGCATAGGGCAGCGGTACGTCGTGCGCGGTCACTCGCATGATGGGGCCGTCGAGCCATGCGAACGCCTGCTCGTTGATGCGCGCGGCGATCTCGCCAGCGAGGCCACCAGTCCGCGTGTCCTCGTGCACGATGAGCACCTTGTTGGTCTTCTGCACCGTCCGCATGATCGCGGCGTCGTCCATCGGCAACAGCGTCCGCAGGTCGAGCACCTCGACCGAGAGGCCGTCGTCCTTCGCCAGCTGCTCGGCCGCCTCGAGCGACTTCCACACCGTGGCCCCGTAGGTGACGATGGACAGATCCTTCCCCTCGCGGGCGAGCCGCGCCTCGCCGATCGGGGTGAGGATCTCCTCCTTCTCCGGAAGCGCTTCCTTAATGCGGCGGTACAGCCACTTGTGCTCGAGGTAGATCACCGGGTCCTCGTCCCGGATGGAGGCCTTGATCAGGCCCTTCGCGTCCCGCGCGGTGGCGGGATACACGATCTTCAGGCCCGGAGTGTGAAAGAAGGCCGCTTCCGGGTTCTGCGAATGGAACGGGCCACCGCGCACGTAGCCGCCGCAGGGGCCTCGCACCACGATCGGGGTGGCGAGACCGGCGCGGTAGCGCGCGGTGGCGACGTAGTTGGTGAGCATGTCGTAGGCGCAGGAGATGAAGTCGATGAACTGCATCTCCGCCACGGGGCGCATGCCCATGTGGGCCGCCCCGGCCGCCGCGCCGACGATCGCCGCCTCCGAGATCGGCGTGTCGATGACGCGCGCCTCGCCGAACTTCTTGGCGAAGCCCTCGGTGACCTTGAATGCGCCGCCGTACGCCCCCACGTCCTCGCCCAAGATGAAAACGCTGGGATCGCGCTCCATCTCTTCCCACAACCCCTGGCGCAGGGCTTCGAGATAGGTGACGTCGGCCATCAGAGGCTCCGGTACCAGTGTCGCGGTGCCGCCGGCGGGTCGGCGTACACACCGCCCAGCGCGGATTCCCCCGGCGGCAGCGGCTCGTCGATGCAGGCATCGGTCGCCTGATCGATCTCCACCTTCACCCGGTCGTCGATCGCCTTCAGCTCGCGCTCCTCGACCCACTCGTGCTGCACCAGCTGTTTCACATAGCGGTCGACCGGGTCGTTCTCCTTGGCCCACCAGTCGAGCTCATCCTTGGGCACGTAGTGCTGGTCGTCATGCTCGGCGTGACCCTTGCGGCGGTACGTCTTGACCTCGACGAACTGCACCCCATGACCGCGCCGGGCCCGCTCGACCGCGAGTTTGGTCGCTTCGTATACCGCGAGCACGTCGTTCCCGTCCACGGTGACGGCGGGGATACCGTAGCCCTTCGCCTTCTCCACCAGGTCCTTGACCGCGAACTGCTTCTCGGGAGGCGTCGAGTAGGCCCAGCGGTTGTATTCCGCGATCACGACGAGCGGAACCTTCTGCACGGCGGCGAAGTTGAGGCCCTCGTGGAACGTGCCGGTCGAGGTCGCGCCGTCGCCGACATAGACCAGCCCCACCCGCGGCTCGCCCCGTAGCTTGAAACTCAGCGCGATCCCGGCCATCACCGGGACCATGTCACCGAGATGCGAGATTTGGCCGAGGTAACCCTTCTCGAGATCGTTGAAGTGGACGTTCAGCTCGCGCCCGCGCGTGGGGCCCTCCGCCTTGGCCATGTACTGGCGCAGGATCGCGATCGGCTCGGCGCCCATGACGAGCATCGAGCCCAAGTTGCGGATCAGGGGCGACAGGATGTCCGGGTCGGGCCCCCGGGCGAGGGCGTACGCTGACCCGACCGACTCCCCCTCCTGACCGAGGGAGCGGAACAAGCCGCCGATCACCTTGCTCTGGCGATAGAGGGCGGTGAGCCGCTCCTCCAGGGTCCGGGTGAGCCGCAGGTACCGATAGATTTCGAGCAGCTGGGCGCGGGTGAGGCCCGCCGGGATGGGCGGCGACTGCGTGCTCGATGCGGCGCGCGATGGCATGACGTAAATTGTAGTGGGCGTCTAACGCCGGGGCCATGCCCCTGGGTCATGCAGGAGGCCGTATGGCGACGTTGAAGCTGCGGGTGACGGGGATGACGTGCGGGCACTGCCAGATGAAAGTCGAGAAGGCGCTGCTGGGAGCGAGCGGGGTGTACTCCGCCGTCGTCGACCTCTCGGCCGGCGAAGCGGAAGTGGATTTCAACGACGACGCCGCGACGACGGACCAGCTCATTGCGGCGGTCGCGAAGGCGGGGTACGGCGCGAAGGTGGCGGGCTAGTACGCCCCCCGGAGCTCGTGGCCCGGCTCCACTTGTTTGTGCACCTCCGCCAGGAAGCGCTTGGCGAGGCGGTCGAGCTCCGACTCGCCGACCTGATCGGTCGTGACCTCCACCAACGTGTAGTGCCCACCCTCGGCGCGGGCGGTGATCGTGACCTTGCCGAGCGCGCCCGCGTAGGTGCGCCGCCGCGCCGCCTCGTCCGCCGGCGCGAGGCGCGTCCCGAAGAACGCCCTCGCCTGCGCGAGCACGTCGTCGGGGCTCAGGGTGGTCCGATGGAAATACCTCACAGGGTCCCCTCCCAGGCCGGCTTGAAGCGCCGCAGCGTCAGGCTGTTCAGCACCACACTCAGGCTCGACCACGCCATCGCCGCGCTCGCGAGCACCGGCGAGAGCAGCACGTGGAGCCACGGGTACAACGCCCCGGCGGCGACGGGGATGCCGATCACGTTGTAGACGAAGGCCCAGAAGAGATTCAGCTTGATCGTCCCCATGGTGCGCCGCGACAGCTGAATCGCGGTCACCACGCCGCGCAGATCGCCACGGATCAGCGTCACGTCGGACGCTTCCATGGCGATGTCGGCGCCCGTCCCGATGGCGATCCCCACGTCAGCCTGCGCGAGGGCCGGCGCGTCGTTGATCCCGTCGCCCACCATGGCGACGTGCTTGCCCTGCCGCTGCAGCTTCTTCACGATGTCGGCCTTCTGCGACGGCAGCACTTCGGCCACGATCTCGTCGATCCCGACGTCTTTCGCCACGGCTTGCGCCCCCCGCTTCGAGTCCCCCGACACCATCATCACCGCGAGCCCCAGGCGCTTCAGGGCGGCGACGGCCTGGGGCGCCGTCGGCTTGATCGGGTCGGAGATCGCGATCACCGCGTACACCGTGTTGTTCACCACCACGATCACCGGCGTGCGCCCCTGGGCCGCGAGGCGGTCGGCATCCGGGCCGAGCGTCCCGAGGTCGAGGCTGCGCTCGCGGGCGTGACGCAAGGAGAGGACCTCGATGACGCGGCGGTCTACGATGCCCCGCACTCCCCGCCCTTCCATTGCCGCGAACTTCTCGACGGGCAGGACGTCGATCTGCCGCTCTTTGGCCGCCTGGGTCACGGCGAGCGCGAGCGGGTGCTCCGAGCGCTGCTCCACCGAGGCGGCCCACTTGAGCACTTCCCCTGGCGACAACGGCGTGCTGTCCGGCCGCTTGGCCGTGACGATGTGCGTGACGGTCGGCCGGCCTTCGGTGATGGTGCCGGTCTTGTCGAGCAACATGGTGCGCACCCCGGCGAGTCGATCGAGCGCTTCGCCGCTCCGGATCAGGATGCCGTACTCGGCGGCCTTGCCCGTTCCCACGAGGATCGCCGTGGGCGTGGCGAGCCCGAGCGCGCAGGGGCAGGCGATGATGAGCACGGTCACGAGCGCGATGGTCGCGAACACGAGGGCGGGCGCGGGCCCCAGGTCGTACCAGATCACGAACGCCAGGATCGCCAGCGCGATGACGATCGGCACGAACACACCCGCTACCCGATCGGCGAGCTTCTGGATCGGCGCCTTGGTGGCCTGCGCGTCCTCGACCAGCTGGACGATCTGACCCAGCGCGGCGTCCTTGCCGACCCGCGTGGCGCGGAACGTCACGCTGCCCGTGGTATTCAGCGTCGCGCCGATCACCTCGTCGCCGATCTTCTTCGCCACCGGCATCGGCTCTCCGGTCAGCATCGATTCATTCACCGCGGAGGCGCCTTCCGTAACGATGCCATCCACCGGGATCTTTTCGCCGGGCTTCACGATCACGAGGTCCCCCGGTACGACCGCCTCGACCGCGATGTCGGTCTCCTTGCCGTCGCGCACCACGTGCGCCGCGCGCGGGCGGAGCCCGGCGAGGCGCCGGATCGCTTCCGAGGTACGACCCTTGGCACGCGCCTCGAGCAGCCGCCCCAGGAGGATCAGCGCGATGATGGCCGACACCGCCTCGTAGTAGACGTCGGGCGGACGCCCCGCGGCGGCAAGGGCCCCGGGGGCGAACGTGGCGACGAGCGAATACAGGTAGGCGGCGCCCGTGCCCACGGCGATGAGCGTGTTCATGTCGGCCGTGCGGTGCTTGAACCCGCTCCACGCGCCCCGGTAGAACTGGCCGCCCGACCAGACCACCACCGGCAGCGTGAGGACGGCGAGTCCGACCTTGATCCACTGCGCGTGGAGCGCACCACGCCCGGCGAGCGCCTGCTGGAGGCGCTCGGCGACCGGCATGAGCAGTCGCCCGAGCAAATCGACCTGCTGCAGCGTTGCATCGGCATCGTGCGCCATCAGGAGCATCGAGCCGAGCATGCTCACGACCGTCACGGCGGCCGCGAGAGCGAACTGCCACGTGAGCGCACGGACCTCGCGCTCACGCGCGAGCCGCTCCCGCTCGAGCGGATCCTCCGCGGCAATCGGCGCCGCGACCCGGAGGCCCGCCCGTTCGACGGCCTGCTCGAGAGCCTCCGCGGTCGCGGTGCCGGGGATGTAGTCCACGGTGACGGTCTCCGTCGCCTGGTTGGCGGCGACGCGGATCACGCCCGGCACGCCGCGCAATGCCTGCTCGAGCGGCGCGACGCTCGGCGCGTAGTGGAGCTGCTCGACGGTGAAGGTCACGCCCGCTTGACCGCAGTCGTAGCCCGCAGCCCGGACCGTCTTGATCAGCTCGGCGACGTTCGTCTGGGCGTCGTCATAGTCGACCGCGCCCTTGCCGGTGGCGTAATTGACGGCGGCGGTGACGACGCCGGCGGCGCTCGCCAGCGCTCCCTGCACTGTGGCGGCGCACGAGGCGCAGCTCATCCCCTCGATCGGCAGGACGATGCGGCTCTTACTCATGAAGCTTGTGCGGGGAGGTCGAGGGCCGCCGCTCGGCGGTGGCGGGCTCCACCACGAGGAGGCCTTTCAGCATGTTCATGCCGCAGCGGAAGCGGAATTCGCCTGCCTCCTCGGGTGTGAACTCGACCGGCGTGGTCTGAAACGCCGGAAGCGCGGCGTCGATGCCGAAGTCCTCGAACACGACGCGCTCCGAGCAATCCGCGGTCTCGTCGCGGTAGAACTGGAGCCGCACCGGCTCGCCGGCCCGCACCACGACCGTATCGGGGGTGTAGCCGCCCTTCACAACCACCCGCACCTCCTGCACGCCGGCGACCGTCGGCGCCCCCGTGGCGGACCCCTTCGAGAGCAGGAAATACCACAGCACCCAGACGATGGCGGCGAGGCCGACGGCCGTGACAACGTACTGCGAGACGCTCACGCCTTCTCGTAGTACTCGATACCGAGGTGGGTGATCTGCTCCTCGCCCATCAGCCACCGCAGGGTGTTCTTGAGCTTGGTCTGCTGGATGAACAGATCGTGCTCAGGATACAGCCCCGGGGCCGTCTGGGGGCTCTTGAAGTAGAACGACAGCCACTCCTGGATCCCCGAGAGCCGGGCCCGTTGCGCCAGGTCGAAGAACAGGGCCAGGTCGAGGACGATCGGCGCCGCGAGGATGGAGTCGCGGCACAGGAAGTCGACCTTGATCTGCATCGGATAGCCGAGCCAGCCGAAGATGTCGATGTTGTCCCACCCTTCCTTGTTGTCGCCGCGGGGCGGGTAGTAATTGATCCGCACCTTGTGGAACACGTTGCCGTACAGCTCGGGATACTGGTCCGGTTGCAGGATGTACTCGAGCACGCCGAGCTTGGACTCCTCCTTGGTCTTGAACGATTCGGGATCGTCGAGGACCTCGCCGTCCCGGTTGCCCAGAATATTCGTCGAGTACCAGCCCGCGAGCCCGAGCATGCGCGCCTTGAAGGCTGGCGCGAGCACGGTCTTCATCATGGTCTGGCCGGTCTTGAAGTCCTTCCCGCCGATCGGGAGCTTGCGCTCCTCGGCCAGGTGCTGGAGCGCGGGAACGTCGACGGTGAGGTTGGGAGCGCCGTTCGCGAACGGCACGTTTTCCATGAGGGCGGCGTAGGCGTACAGCATCGACGGCGCGACGGCGGGATCGTTCTGCTCCATCGCCTTCTCGAACGCAGCGAGCGACTGGTGCACCGGGCCGGGCGTGATGAACACCTCGGTCGACGCGCACCACACGATCACCACCCGGCTCACCCCCGCCGTCTTCCTGAAGCCGCGGATATCCTCACGCAGTTGCTCCGCGAGCTCGCGTTTGCTCTTGCCACGCTTCACATTCGTGCCCTGCAGCCGCTTGACGTAGTACTGGTCGAACGCGGCGGGGAGCGGTTTGATGCCCTGGAGGAAATCCTTGATCGGCTCCAGGTGCTCGTGCCGGTCCAGCACGCCGGCCTTCACCGCGGCGGTGTAGGCATCATCGGGAATGGGGTCCCAGGCGGTGAACACCAGGTCTTCCAGCTCGGCGAGGGGCACGAATTCCTTGATCTTCGGGCTCCGCTTGTCGGTGCGCTTCCCGAGACGGATGGTCCCCATCTGCGACAGCGACCCGATGGGCAGCCCGGTGCCCCGGCGCACGTTTTCGACCCCCGCAATGAACGTCGTGGATACCGCACCCAATCCCACGAGCATCACGCCCAGTTTTCCTTTGGCGGGCGCGATGTCCCGACCGGCCTCAAGCCCCACGATTACGGTCCTTTCCGAGATTGTAGCGCGGGCGCGTGGCCCGGGAGCGTTTCCCGTTGGCGCGGCGGCCGCCTGCCAGACGGCTCCCCGGCCGCACGCGCGACGTAGAGCACGCGCTGCACCACCGTCACCGAGGTGGCGAGCGCCAGCACGACGACGATCCAGAACAACAACATTCCGTGGTTCCCGGCGCCGAAAAACAGCGTCGGGGCGCCCAGCAGCAGCACTCGCTCGGCGCGCTGCGCAATCCCCACTTTGGCGGTGAGGCCCAGCCCTTCGGCACGCGCCCGCGTGTACGACACGATGAGCGACGCCGCGAGCGCGACGAGGCACGCGACCACCGCGAGCGTCAGCCGCTCGGGGGGCACGCCACCCCGCAGGAAATACACCGCGATCCCGCTGAACAGCGCCGATTCGCCCACCCGGTCGAGCGTCGAATCGTAGAACGCCCCGAAGGTCGTGGTCATGTCCGCCCGGCGCGCCACCCGGCCGTCCAACAGGTCGAACACGCCGGACACGAGCAGCAATAAGCCACCCGAGTGGACCCACCCCAGGCCGAACGCCGTCGCCGACGCGATGACCACCAGCGTACCAACGGTGGTGATGAGATTGGGCCGAACGTGCAGGCGGATGAACACGACGGCGAGCGGATCGATCAGTTTCCCGAAGCCATCGCGCACGTTCTGGGGGATTACATTCATGGCCGGGGGAAAGTAGCGGAGCGCGACAAAAGTCTCAATAGAGCAAGTACTTGGCGCGCAAGCGCCGAAACTGCGCGAGCGGCCCATCCCACGCCCGCCAAATCGCGTCGGCGGTGCGGTCCGCGAGAATCGCGCGCCGGAACTCCGCTCCCTGCGCCAGGCGGTCGAAGCGTGCCGCATCGAAACGCAGGGAATCGGGCTGGGCCGCCCGGATCGCCGTCAGCACGAGAGCGGCGGCGCGCGTCGGATCGTAACGTCGCCGATCCGTCACGCGCAGCCGGATGCCGCGGACCTCGACGCCATCGTATTTCCCGTCGGTCGGCCCGCGCGGAGTGAACGTCACGCCCGAGAGGTCCACCCCGTTCAATCCCTCCTGCGCCCACCGTCCCCCACCCCGCAGCCGCGGCAACACGGCCCCGGTGTCGAGCCACGGCGCACCGATCACCTGATACGCGAACGTCGTGCCGCGCCCGACCGAGAGATTCGTGCCCTCGAACAGGCACGTGCCCGGATAGTGGAGCGCGCTCTCCAGGTCCGGCATGTTGGGCGACGGTCGAACCCAGGGCAGCCCCGTGTCGTCGTAGAACATCGCGCGTCGCCACCCCAGCGCCGGGACGACGCTGAGACGGGCGTGGACCCCGAGCACGTCATTGGCGAACCGCGCCAACTCGCCCATCGTCATGCCGTGACGCATCGGCACGCCGAGGAAGTCGACGACGCGCTCCAGCGGACGGGGGGCGGCGGGCACATTCCCTTGGGCTGCGACACCGCCGATCGGGTTCGGCCGGTCGAGCACGACCACGGCCTTGCCGCGGCGCGCCGCCTCTTGCATCAGCAGCACGGCCGTCGGAGGATAGCTGTAGTAGCGGGCGCCGATGTCCTGCAAATCCACGAGCATGACGTCCACCGTATCCAGGGCGGCGATCCCCGACAGCGGCGTTCCACCGTAGAGGCTATAGATTGGTATGCCCGAGGCCGAGTCGTTGGCGTCGGGGAGCCCCGGGCGGTCTTCCGTACCGCGGAGCCCATGCTCCGGACTGATGATCACCACCAGGCGGACGCCTGGCGTGCCGCGCAACAGGTCGATGTCGCGGCGACCCAGCCGGTCCACGCCGGTCTGATTCGTGAGCAGCGCGACGCGCTTGCCGGCGACGACATGGATCGAGTCCGTCAGCAGCACCTCGATCCCGGGTCGTACCTGCGCACCCACGCGGGCCGACGGACAGATGGCGCAGGCGATCACCACGAACAGCGAGAAAGAATGCGAGCGCATAGGCTCCTGGTCGTTGTCGCCGTGCTGGGATGTGCCGGCGGTCAAACAGTCGGACGGACAGCCAGACCCGTCCCCCGTTCCTCGTCCCCCGTCCCCACGGTTTCCGTCGACTCGCTGCTCGCCAGCCTCTCGGTCCGCCAACAGGTCGGGCAGCTCGTCATCCCGTGGCTCTCGGGAAGCTACACCGCGCTGGACGATTCGCTCTTTCAGGTGGCCGCCCGGTGGGTGGACTCGCTCGAAGTCGGCGGGCTGATCATCTCGGTCGGCTCCCCGTTCGACATCGCCACCAAGCTCAACGCCCTGCAGCAACGATCCCGGTTGCCCCTCCTCGTATCGGCCGACCTCGAGTGGGGCGCCGGCATGCGCGTCGTGGGGGCGACCGCATTCCCGCAGATCATGGCGGTCGGCGCCACCGGCGATCCCCATGATGCCTACACGATCGGCGCGGCCGCGGGCGTCGAGGGCCGGGCCGTCGGCATCCACGTCAATTTCGCCCCTGATGCCGACGTCAACAACAACCCCGCGAACCCGATCATCAATATCCGGTCTTTCGGCGAGGACCCGCACACGGTGTCCCGCCTGGTAGCGGAGTACGTGCGGGGCCTGCACGAGCACGGTATGCTCGCCACGCTCAAGCACTTCCCCGGCCATGGGGATACGCAGACCGATTCGCACATCGGCCTCCCCGTCATCACGGCCGGGTACGCCCGCCTGGACTCGCTCGAGCTCGTCCCGTTCCGCGCTGGCATCGCCGCCGGGGCGGACGTGGTGATGAGCGCCCACATCGCATTCCCCGCACTCACGGGGTCGAACGACCCAGGGACGTTGTCGGCGGCGGTGCTCACCGGGCTGCTGCGCGACTCGCTGCGCTTCACGGGCCTGGTCGCGACCGACGCCCTGACGATGGGCGCGATCGTGGCGAAGTACGGCGCCGGCGAAGCGACGGTGCGGGCGTTCCTCGCGGGCTCGGACCTGCTGCTCATGCCGGCGGATCCCGACTCCGCGGTCCTCGCGATGACGGCGGCGGTGGCGGCGGGACGGGTCACGCCGGAGCGGCTCGCGCAGTCGGTGCGCCGCGTGCTCGAGATCAAGCGTCGGCTCGGCCTGCTCGAGCGCCGCACCGTCCCGCTCGACTCCATCCTGCGTGTGGTCGGCAGCAAACGGTTCCAGGACGCCGCCAATGACGTCGCGGTACGCTCCCTCACGCTGGTGCGCGACGTGGGCGGACGGCTGCACGCCTTGCGCGCGCGTGCCCGCCGGCTCGCCCTGATCGCGTACGCCGACGAGGCGAACTCGAGCGTCGGCCTGTTCCTCACCGATCTGTTGCGACAGGGCGGCGACACCGTGGAGTACTTCCGGCTGTGGCCCATGTCGGGGACCCTGTCGTACGATTCGGCGCGGGCCACTATCGCGCGGGCGCCTGCCACCGTGTTCGTCGCCAACGTGCGGCCCATCTCGTGGAAGGGGAACATCGCCCTCCCGGACTCGCTCGCCCAGCTCATCACGGTGACGGACACAGCCCGCCCCACCGTGTTGGTGTCGCTCGGCAGCCCCTACCTCCTCAACCAGACGCCCACAGTGCGGTCCTACGTCATCGCTTGGAGCGGCGTGCGGGCCTCGGAGCGCGCCGTGGCGCTCGCGCTGCTCGGCCGCGTGCCGATCGGCGGCCACCTCCCGACTCGCATCCCGCCGGACTACCCCCTCGGCTGGGGTGTGATTGTCCCGGCGGCACAGCCGTGAGGCAGCGGGTCCCCCTCACGCTCGTTGCACTCATCACGGCGTGTAGCAGCACGGGGACCAGGGAGGGCACGCCGGTCCCGGCGAGCGCGGGCATCCCGCGGGCCGCGCCGTCATCCCTGGGTTTCGACAGCACGCGCCTGGCCGACGTGGTCGCGTATCTCCGGGCCGAAGTGGATAGCGGCGCATTCCCGGGTGCCGTGCTCGCCGTGGGACGGCACGGCCGGCTCGCCCTGCTCGCGCCGGTCGGCCACTACGGCGTCGATGACCCGCGCCCGGTGGGCGCCGGCACGCTGTACGACATCGCCTCGCTCACGAAGGTGGTCGGCCTCACCACCGCCTGCATGCTGCTCGTGGACTCAGGACAGCTCGCGCTCGATGCGCCGATCGACCGCTATGTGCCCGCGTTCGCGGGGGGAGCCATGAAGGATCGCGTGACGGTTCGCCAGCTCCTGACCCACTCGGCAGGCCTGGTGGCGGACCTCCCGCTGTACGACTCCACGTCGACGCGCGCCGCGGCGCTCGCCGCCGTGGACACGACGACGCTCGTCGCGCCGCCGGGAACGAGCTACCGCTACTCCGACCTGAGCGCCATTGTGCTCATGCAGGCCGTGGAGCGCGTGACGGGCGAGCCGTTCGACCGCTTTCTCGCAGAGCGCGTGTTCGGACCGCTCGGCATGCCCGCGACGCGGTTCCTGCCGCCCGCCGCGTCGCGCGAGCGGATCGCGCCCACGGAGCACGATACCGTGTTCCGGCACCGCTGGCTCCGGGGAGAAGTGCACGACGAGAGCGCGGCACGACTGGGCGGCGTCTCGGGGAACGCCGGGCTCTTCTCCAACGCGCTCGACCTCTCCCGCTTCGCCGCGATGCTCTTGAACGGAGGGGCCTGGGACACGCTGCAGTTGATTCGCGCCGAGACCGTCGCGGCGTTCACCACGCGTCAGAACCTCCCGGCGGGCTCGACTCGCGCACTCGGCTGGGATACACCGGCGGACTCCGGGTACTCGAGCGCGGGCGCGAAGCTGTCCCGGCGCTCGTTCGGCCACACCGGTTTCACCGGGACGTCGATGTGGATGGACCCGGACCGGGATCTCTTCATCGTCCTCTTGACGAACCGTGTACACCCCACGCGGGCGAGCACGGCGATCCTCCGGGTGCGGGCGCACGTCGCCGACCTCGTGGCCGACGCGCTCACCCACCCGGAGCTGTAGCGCGGTCGCTATTCCACCACCGTCTGCCAGCCGCGCCGCGACAAGTCGCGATAGATGAGCGCGCCCGCGACGGCGGCGACCCCCAGCAGCACGAGGCCGGCGAGCGTCTCCTGCAGCAGGAGCTTCCCCACGCCGAACAGCACTCCGTACACCAGGACGCAGCCCGCCACCCAGTCGATCAGATTGCCGAGCCCGCCGGCGGACGGGCGCACGTCGGGGGCAAGGGTGGCCACCGGTCCCCAGCCCGCCCGCGAGGGCCGGGTGCGGCGGTAGAACGCCACGAGCGTCGAGTCCGACTCGGGGCGCGTCAGGAACGTGACCGCGAGCCATACGACCGTGGTCACGGCCACCGTGACGAGCACGATGTGCGCGAAGTCCAACGGCCGGTCGCTGTCGAGCCCCCCGATCGTTTGCAACGCCACCGACACCACGAACGCGGTGATCATCGCCGCGACCTCGCTCCAGGCGTTGATGCGCCACCAGTACCAGCGCAACAGCAGCACGGCACCGGTCCCGGCGCCCGTGATGATCAGCAGTTTCCACGCTCCCCCGATCGACTCGATGCGGAAGGCCACGGCGGCGGAGATCACCGTGAGCAGCGCCGTGGCGACGCGCGACGCCCTGACGTAGTGCGGCTCGCTCGCATCGCGGCGCACGAAGCGGCGATAGAAGTCGTTCACGAGATAGCTGGCGCCCCAGTTGAGCTGGGTGGCGATCGTGGACATGAAGGCCGCCGCGAACGCGGCGACCATGAGCCCACGGAGCGATGAGGGGAGATAGTCGATCATCACCCGGATGTAGCCGGTCTCCGGGTCGGCAAGCCCGGGATACAGGATGAGCGACGCCAACGCCACCAGGATCCAGGGCCACGGCCGCACGGCATAGTGCGCGATGTTGAACCACAGCGTCGCGAGCAAAGAGTGCTTCTCGTCCTTCGCGCTCAGCATCCGTTGTGCCACGTAGCCGCCGCCGCCGGGCTCGGCCCCCGGGTACCACGTGGCCCACCAGTTCACCGCGATATAGACGAAGAAGGTGAGCATCGGCATCCACGCGGAGCCGACGTCGGGAACGAAGCTCAAGACCGACCCCTGACCCCCGCTCACGAGCTTCGCCTTCATCGCCTCGATCCCCCCTACCGCCTGCACCGCTACCACCGCCAGCACGATCACCATCCCCATCTTGATCACGAACTGGAACAGATCGGTCACCAGCACGCCCCACAGCCCCGAGAGCGTCGAGATGGCGGACGTCAGAACGATCAACCCGACCACGATCCACAGCGCCTCGCCCTTCGAGATGCCGAAGACCAGCTGGAGGATCTTCGCCATCGCGAGGTTGACCCAGCCGAGGATGATGCAGTTGATGAGCAGGCCCAAGTAGAGGGCCCGGAAGCCCCGGAGGAACGCGGCCGGCGGGCCGGCGTAGCGGATCTCCGAGAACTCGATGTCGGTCATGACGCCGGCGCGCCGCCACAAGCGGGCGTAGAAAAACACCGTCAGCATCCCGCTCATCAGCAGGTTCCACCACAGCCAGTTCCCCGCGATCCCGTTGCGCGCCACCAAGCCGGTCACGACGAGCGGCGTATCCGCGGCGAACGTGGTCGCCACCATCGACGTGCCGGCCAGCCACCAGGGCACGTTTCTTCCGGAGAGGAAGAACTCCGCTGTGTCCCGGCTGGCGCGGCTCTTGTAATACAGGCCGACGGCAATGTTGAACAGGAAGTACAGGGCCACGACCGACCAGTCGGCGAGCGTTAGTCGCATAGCGGCGGCAGCCTCGCGGCGGAGAGTTGACTTGCCCGAAGGAACCGTCTAAGTTCGCACGTGACTGGAGGATCGCAATGGCCACGACGCAACACACAAGCCCCATTACCCTCACGGTGACCGAGCAGGCGGCGGTTGAGGTGAGGAAGTTCATGGCGGAAGAGAAGGTGTCGCCCGAGACCGCCGGGCTCCGCATCGCGGTGCTCCCGGGCGGGTGCTCGGGCTTCAAGTACAGCTTGAACATCGAAGACAAGCCGGCCGACGACGACGTCGTCATCGAGACGGGCGGCGTGCGGTGCTTCGTCGACGCCTTCAGCGCCCAATACTTGAACGGTGTCACCCTGAACTACAAGAGCAACTTCCAGGAGTCGGGGTTCACCTTCGAGAACCCGAACGCCACGGGCGGCTGCGGCTGCGGATCATCCTTCACGGTGTGAGATCGTTGGCCACGTTCTGGTCGGCATTCCAAGCCCGCGCGCGTCGCGGGCTTTTTGTTGACTCCCCCTCTCAATGAGACCGCTCGACGTCACCGTCATCGCGCTATACTGCGCCGCGGTCGTCGTGTTCGGGCTGGTGCTCGCGGGACGCCAACGCGACGCGAGCGACTACTTCCTCGGGCACCGCGGCCTGCCGTGGTGGGCCATCATGCTGTCGATCGTCGCGACCGAGACGTCGGCGCTCACGATCATCTCGGTCCCCGGCCTCGCGGCCCGCGGCGACCTCACCTTCCTGCAGCTGTCGTTCGGGTATCTCGTCGGGCGGATCGGCGTCGCGGCATTCCTGCTCCCCGGGTATTTCGAGGGAACCCAGGACACGGCCTATCAACGGCTGGAGCGGCGCTTCGGGACGGGCGCGCGGCGGACCGCCTCGGGCGTGTTCCTGCTGACGCGCGCCCTCGCCGACTGCGTCCGGATCTTCGCCACGGCGATTCCCCTCGCGATCATCACGCGGTGGAGCCTCGCCGCCGGTATTCTCGCGATCGGCATCGTCACCGTGATCTATACCTGGGTCGGGGGCCTGCGCGCCGTCGTGTGGGTGGACGTCATTCAGCTCGGGGTATATCTCCTGGGCGGGTTGGCGACGCTCATCGTCGCGACGCATCTGGCGGGGGGCGTGGGCGCGTTCGCGCGGGCCTGGGACGCCGGGAAGCTCGTCACGCTCGACTTCACACCATCGTTCAAGGTGCTGTACACGTTCTGGGGCGGGGTCCTGGGCGGAGCGCTGCTCGCCGGCGCCTCGCACGGCACGGATCACCTGATCGTGCAGCGACTCCTCGCCGCCCGGGGCCTCCGGGACGCCCAGCGGGCACTCATCGGATCCGGGGTGTTCATCATCCTGCAATTCGTGCTCTTTCTGCTCGTGGGGACGAGCCTGTGGCTCGCGGGCGCGGATCTGGGGCCCACGATGCGGGGCGATGCGATCTATCCCACGTTCGCGATCAACCAGCTCCCGGCCGGGCTCGCCGGGCTCGTGATCGCGGGCATCCTCGCCGCCGCCATGAGCAGTCACGCCTCGGCCGTCAACTCCCTCGCCTCCGCCTCGACACAGGACTTCTATGCGCCGCTCACCGGGCGCCACGACCCGACGCACCTCCTGTGGGTGGGCCGCTGGCTCACCCTGGTGTGGACCGCGGTGCTGGTCGCCGGTGCCATGGCGTTCCGAAACCAGAACACCCCCGTCGTGCAGCTCGCACTCAGCATCGCGTCGATCACGTACGGCGGCCTGCTGGGCACGTATCTGCTGGGCGGGTTGTGGCCGCGCGCCCGCGAGCGCGACGTGATCGTGGCGATCATCGTGAGCGTCGTCGCCATGACGCCGATCGTGCTGGGGGTGCCGCGGCGCTTGCTGCCAGGTCTCGCGTGGCCGTGGTACGTGCCGCTGGGGACGGCGGTGACGGTGGCAGTGGGGATGCTGTCCTCACTGGTGGGACGGGCGGACAGCCGGACGGGCGGACAGGACGCCCAGGCACCATGACTTCACGGTCCGCCCGTCCGCCCGACCGCCCGACCGCCGTGTTTCTCGGCGCCGACGCCGGCGGCTCCCACTCCACCGTGGTGATCGGCTCGCGGAGGAAGATTCTCGGCCGGGCCGACGGGCCAGGCGCTGCCATGCGGCCCGGCGGCGCGGCCAAGTCCGCGGCCGTGCTGGTCGAAACCGCGCGGCGCGCCGCCGCGCAGGCGGGACGGGATCTGCCGGTCGAGCGCGCGGTGGTGGGCGCCGCTGGAGCGGGGCGCGCCCAGGAGCAGGCGGAGCTCGAGGCGGCGCTGCGCGAGGCGGGGGTGGCGCGGCGGGTGCGGGTGCTCGCGGACGGCGAGGTCGCCCTCGCCACGGCGTTCGGCACCGGCCCCGGAATCCTCGTCAACGCGGGTACCGGCTCGATCGCCTACGCGCGGGACCCCGCTGGCGAGCTGCACCGCGCCGGCGGGTACGGTTGGCAGCTGGGCGACGAGGGCGGCGGCTATTGGCTCGGCCGGCGCGCGCTCGACGCCGCCGCGCGAGCCCAGGACGGACGGGGCGAAGGGTCCACCCTGCTGGCGCGCCTGCTGGGAGCGCTCGGCCTCCAGCACTTCGACGACCTGGTGCGCTGGACCGCAACCGCGACGCCGGCCCAGGTGGCGGCGCTCGCGCCACACGTCCTCAACGCCGCGCGCGAAGGCGAAGGCGTCGCGCGTCAGGCGATGGACGACGCGGCGCGCGAGCTCGCGGAGCTGGCCGCGGTATTGGCACGGCAGTTTCCGGGCACGGGGCCGGTGCCGGTCGCCATCGCGGGAGGCCTGCTGCTGCCGCAGTCGCCGCTCACGGCCGCGTTCCGCGACCGGCTCGGCGTCGCTCTCAAGCGAGCGCGCCTCGTACCCGACCGGATCGATTCGGCGGTGGGGGCGCTGCGGTTGGCGGCTGAGCTGGAATGAAAGGGAGCAGGGAGCAGGGAGCAGGGAGCCGGGAGCAGGTCGTCCCGATGCACGACTGCTCCCCGCTCCCGGCTCCCTGCTCCCTTTCTAGGCGGCCAGCTTCACTTCCGAGCTCACGGATCGCGGATCCCACTCGCTTTCCGTTCGGGCCACGTACACCGCCGCGCTCAGGTCCCCCACGACGTTGATCGTGGTCCGAGACATGTCCAGAATTCGGTCCACACCGATGATCAACGCAATCGTCAGTGGCTCGACGTTCACGGCGGCCAGAACGCCCATCAACAACGGCAGGGATCCGCCGGGGACACCGGCGGCGCCAACGGCCGTGATCACGCTGAGAAACATGACGACGACCTGCTGGGATAACGTGAGGGGAACGCTGAAAACCTGCGCGAGGAAGAGCACGGTGACGCCCTCGAACAGCGCGGTGCCGTTCATGCACATCGTCGAGCCGAGGGGGAGCACGAAGCCGGCGATCTTGGGCGGGATCTTCAGCTCCTCTTCCGCGACGGCGATGTTGGTCGGAAGCGTGGCGTTGCTCGAGCTGGTGGAGAACGCCGTGATGATGCTGGCCCGGATCCGGCTGTAGAACACGCGCGGCGAGAGACCGCCGAATACGCGGACCAGCGCGGAGATCGAGATGGCGCCATGCAGGAGGAGCCCCACGAGGACAACGGCGACGTACAGCCCCAGTTTTTGCAGCAGCGCGAAGCCGAAGCGGGACGTCACGACGAAGATGAGCCCGAACACGCCGTAGGGGGCGAGCCGCATGGCGAAGTCGATGATCTTGACGATCGCTTCGCCCAGCGCATCGAGGACGCGCACCATCGGCTTGGTCTTCTCTTCGGGGAGCAGCGTCAGCGAGGCGCCGAACACCAGGGAAAAGAAGATGATCCCCAGCATGTCGAGCGAGGCCGCGGCCTGGATCGGATTGCGGGGCACGATGTTCACGAACATGTCGATGCCGAACTTGCCTCCGCCGCCCGCCTGCAACCCCTGGGCCTGGGATCGATAGCTCGCCAGCAGCTCCTGGACGAGCGCAGGTTCGAGCCCAACCCCAGGGCGGACCGCGTTGACGAGAATCAGGCCGATGGTCGCTGAGATGGCGGTCGAGACCAAGAAGTAGGCGATCGTCCGCGCGCCCACTCGTCCGATCTTGCGGATATCGCCGAGCCCCGCGACGCCAAGGGTGAGCGACGTGAACACGAGGGGCACGATCGTCATCAGGAGCATCCGCAGGAAGATCTGGCCCACCGGACCAGCAAGGTTGTCGCCGATCCAACGCACCACCGGGTCCGCCGCCTCTGCCGTGATACCCGTCCACCTCAACCAGGCCGCCCCCTTCGCAAACGCGTTCGCGACGATGCCGGCGCTGGCGCCCGACAGCAGCCCGATGATGATCTTGGTGTGGAGCTTCACCGCTGGTCGAGCCCGAGACGGCGCACCCGGCTGTGGCGTACTCCGTACAGGAAGTAGAACGACACGCCGATGGCCATCCACAGGCCGAACCGCACCCACGTGAGCAGTGGCAGGTTGACCATGAGGTACAGACAGAACGCCGCGGACACGAGCGGGAGGACGGGCACCCACGGCGTGCGGAACGGGCGGGGCCGGTCCGGCTCGCGACGCCGCAGCACCACGATGCCGAGCGCCACCAGCACGAAGGCGAACAGCGTCCCGATGTTCGTGAGCTCAAGCACCCAGCCGATCGGAGCGAACGCCGCGGACACCGCGACGAACACGCCGGTGATGATCGTGGTGACGTGCGGGGTCTTGTACTTCGGGTGCACCCGCGCCGCCCAAGGGGGCAGCAGCCCGTCGCGCGCCATCGACATGAAAATCCGCGCCTGACCGAGCTGGAACACCAGCAAGACCGACGTCATCGCCGCCACCGCCCCGAGCGCGAGGATGCCGGCGGCCCAATCGGCGTGGATGTACTGCAGCGCCACCGCCAGCGGATCGGGCACGTTCAGCTTGTCCCACGGAATGAGCCCCGTCAGGACGAGCCCGATGGCCACGTACAGCACCGTGCAGACGATCAGCGATGCGATGATGCCGCGCGGAATATCCTGCTGCGGATTCTTCGCCTCCTCGGACGCCGTGCTCACCGCGTCAAACCCGATGTACGAAAAGAAGATGATCGCGGCGCCGACGCTGATGCCCTTCAAGCCGTTCGGCGCGAAGCTGGGCGTGGTCCACAGCTCGGGCCGGATGTACTTGAGGCCCACGAACAGGAACAGCCCGATGATGCCCACCTTGATCGCGACCATGACCGTGTTCACACGGGCCGACTCTTTAGTGCCGATGACGAGCAGCCAGGTGATGAGCGCCACGATGGCCAGCGCGGGGAGATTGAAGACGATGGGGATGGGCCCCAGGTGCGGCGCGGCGGCGAGCAGGCCCGGGTCGCCCAGGGCGGTGCGCAGGTCGGTCACGAGCCAGCGCGGGAGCTCCATGCCCAGGCCCCGCAGCAGCGAGTCGAAATACCCGGCCCATCCGATGGCCACGGCGATGTTGCCGACGGCGTACTCGAGAATCAGGTCCCACCCGATGATCCAGGCGACCAGCTCGCCCAGCGTGGCGTAGGCGTACGTGTAGGCGCTTCCCGAGATGGGGATCATCGCCGCGAATTCGGAGTACGTGATCGCGGCAAACGCGCTGGTCACCCCGGCGAGGAGGATCGAAACCACGATCGCCGGGCCGGCGCCGACGTGGCCGGAATCCCCCGAGATCGCGGTTCCAATCGCGGCGAAGATCCCTGCCCCGATGACCGCGCCGATGCCGAGCGCGGTTAGCTGAAGAGGACCGAGAGAGCGCCTGAGCCCGCCACCGACCTCGCTGTCGGCGATGCATTGGTCGACGGTCTTGCGACGGAAGAGCTGCGCGCTAGACAAAGAGCGGCGCCAGCACGAGCGTGACCGTGCTCAGGAGCTTGATGAGCACATGCAGCGACGGGCCGGCGGTGTCCTTGAACGGATCACCCACCGTGTCGCCCACCACGCCGGCCTTGTGCGCCGGACTGCCCTTCCCACCGTACTCGCCGGTCTCGATGAACTTCTTGGCGTTGTCCCAGGCGCCCCCGCCGTTGTTGAGCAGCGTCGCCATGAGAATGCCCGCGATCGTGCCGACCATGAGGAACGACGCCACCGTCTCGGCGCCGACGTGGAACAGCACCTTGAAGACCAGGCCCACGGCGATCGGCATGCCCACGGCGAGCAGCCCGGGAGCCACCATCGCCTTGAGCGCCCCGACGGTCACGATGTCCACCGCGCGCCCGTAGTCGGGCCGCGACGTCCCTTTGAGGATGCCGGGATCGGCCTGGAACTGGCGGCGCACTTCCTGGATCACGCTGACGGCGGCCTTGGTCACCGCGCTGATGGCGAGCGCCGAGAACCAGAAGACGAGCATGGCGCCGAACAGCCCTCCCACGAACACCTCGGGCTTCGAGATGTCCACCGCCCTGAGCGGCGAGCCGAGCAACGCGACTTCGTCCAAGTACGCCGAGAAGAGCAGGAACGCGGCGAGCGCCGCCGAGCCGATCGCGTACCCCTTGGTGAGCGCCTTGGTCGTGTTCCCCACCGCGTCGAGGCGGTCGGTCCGCTTGCGGATATTCTCCGGCTGATGGGACATCTCGATGATGCCGCCGGCATTGTCGGTGATCGGACCGAAGGTGTCCATCGCGAGGATGTACGCCGCCGTGCCCAGCATCCCCATCGTGGCCACCGCCGTCCCGAAGAGCCCCGCGTGCGCCAGCCCGCTCGAGGCGCCCAGCTTGTAGGAGGCGATGATCGCGGTCGAAATGGTGAACGTCGGGAGCGCGGTGCACTCGAGCGCCACGGCAAACCCCGCGATGATGTTCGTCGCCGGCCCGGTGACGGAGGCGGCGGCGATCGATTGGACGGGGCGGTACCGGTACTCGGTGTAGTATTGCGTGATGTAGACGAACGCGATGGACGTGGCGATCCCGATCACCCCGCACAGCGCGAAGTGCCACCACGCGGCCGGGAAGGCGGTCGGGTTGAGCAGCCAGTACGTCCCGCCCACAAAGCCGGCGGCGGCGAGCACCGCGGTCCACATGTACCCGCGGTTGAGCGCGTGCATCGGGTCCTCGTCTTCACGCGCTTTGACCACCAGCACACCGATGATCGAGGCCACGAGTCCGAAGGCGCGTGCCACGAGCGGGAACAGCATCAGCCCCACCACCTGCGCCGGGCTGAAGACGTCCGGGTTCGCGAGCGCGAGTCCCGATCCCAGAATCATCGCGCCGATGTTCTCGGCCGCGGTGGACTCGAACAGGTCGGCGCCGCGCCCGGCGCAGTCGCCCACGTTGTCGCCCACGAGGTCCGCGATCACGGCGGGGTTGCGCGGATCGTCTTCGGGGATCCCCGCTTCCACCTTGCCCACGAGATCGGCGCCGACGTCGGCGGCCTTGGTGTAGATCCCACCGCCCAGCTGCGCGAACAGCGCGACGAACGAGGCGCCGAAGCCGTAGCCCACGATCATGAGGGGGATCTTGGTCGCCTCGAAGTGCAGAGCCTCGAGCACCGTGTAGAGCAGCCCCACGCCGAACAAGCTCATCGCGACCACGAACAGCCCGCTCACCGCCCCGCCCCGCAGCGCGATCTGGAGCGCCTTGTTGAGGCTCGAGCGCGCCGCGCTCGCCGTCCGGATGTTCGAGCGCACGGCGACGTACATGCCGACGATGCCGGCCACGCCCGAGCAGAGGGCGCCGAACATGAAGGACAGGGTGGTCGTGAGCGCGAGGGTCGCGGCGGCCGGCTCTCCGGGGTGTGGCTTGCGGAAGAACGCGTACAACATGTAGATCACGACGCCGAGCGCAATGCTCAGCGTGCCGATGGTGCGATACTGGCGCCGCAGGAAGGCTTCCGCGCCTTCCTGGATCGCGTCGGAGATCTTCCGCATCTCGGCGGTGCCGTTGTCTTGCCGGAGCACGTAGCCCCGCAGGCCCCAGGCGACGGCCAGGGCGAGGACAGAGAGCCCGAGGACGAGAACCATCAGCATAGTAGGTTGTGGCTCCTTGGAGCCCGCGCGGCGGCGGGCTAGTTACCGATGCGAAGGGGGACCGTTACGACATAGGTCACGTTCCGCCCGTCCCGGGTGTGGGCCGGGTAGAACACATACGCCATCATGCGCTGCTGGAACTCCCGACCGTACGTCGCATCGGCAATCGGCGGGACCACGTCCACCCGCGTGACGCGGCCCTCGACCGAGACCCAGAACTTCACGCGGTACGTGCGACCGGCCACCGAGCCGGGAACCCCGGCCAGCGGCGGCAGAATGGCCGTCCGCGGCGAGGCGGGGAAAATGTAACTCGCTTCGTCGCCCGTTCCAGACCCCACGCCGACACCGGCGGCCGCCCCAGGGCCCAACCCCCGCCCTCCGGCCCCCCCGCCCGCGTTGCCACCCCCGCCACCCAGCGCGGCCGTCGGCACGACCAGGGTCGTCTGGGGCAGGTCGACCGGCGGCAGCTCGACGTGGATGCGGCGCAACGCGGACAGATCGGAAAGCGTAAGGCGCGGCGGCAGGGCCATCTCGACGGCCGCCGGGGCCCCCGCTGGGATGGCGAAGAAGTTCACCCTCGCCTCCCCCGACGCCCGCGACCCGCCCTGTCCTCGTCCCAGGATCTCACGCCCACGGATGACGAGCGCGCCGACGATCACCGCATGCACGAACACCGCCAACGCCGCCCCGGGGCCGAGCCGACGCCGGCCAAGGGGCAAGCGGAGCCCGGGGAGCGGTGAGCGGTCGGGGGAGGGTGGGTTCACGGTGCCTGTGGTATACCCCGACAACGAAGGTAGGGGCGCAGCATGCCGCGCCCCTATCCTCGACTCGCGCCCTTGCAGGCGCAGTTATTTCTTGGCCTGCTCCGGAGGCGTGAAGCCGATGACCTGGACCCCCGCGCCGTGCGCGATGTCCATGGCCTGCATCACGTCGACGTACTTGCGGTTCGGCGCCGCCTTGATGAACAGCAGCTTGGCCGGGCGCGGGTCATAGATCTGGCGAAACGCCTGGTCGAGCTGGTTGAGCGCGTAGGGTTGTCCGTTGATCGCATACGACCCGTCGGCGCGCAGCTCGAGCACGATCTGGGCTTGGGGGGGCGTCTTGCTCTTGGTTTGCTGCTTCGGTGGCACCTGCACGTCGAACGCCTTGCGGGACATCGGCTGGGTGATCATGAAGATGATCAGCAGCACCAGCAGCACGTCGATCAGCGGCGTGACGTTGATCTCGGAGCTGAGCCCCTCGCCGCCGCCGGTGGACCCCATCGCCATCGGTCAGCTCCCTTCCTTCTTCTTCTTCGTGAGCGTCTGCTTCTGCTCGGTGATGGCGCCGACGACGCGCACACCCGCCTGGCGAGCGATCTCGATCGCCTGCTGCACCCGGCCGAACTCGATGTTCTGGTCGGCCTTGAGAAACAGGATCTTGTCCTGCGTGCGGGTCTCGTAGACCGCTTGGAGCCGCGCGGGCAGCTGGTCGTCCGGTATCTGGCGCGGTCCCGACCCCAGGTCGAGCCAGAACCTGCCGTCCTTGTCGATCCCGAGCTTAACCTCGTCCGACCCCTCCGGACGGTTCTCGGGGTTCTGCGAACGCGGAATCGTGGCCTGGAAGCCCGCGGCGATCAGGGGCGTGACGATCATGAAGATGATCAGCAGCACCAGCATCACGTCGATCAGCGGCGTGACGTTGATGTCGGCCTTGACGGCCGCCCGGGCGCTAGTGGCTGACAGGGCCACTGGTCTGCGACGCCTTCTGCGTCTGGAATTCCTTGGTGAAGATCGACCGGCCGAACTCCGACCCGACGCTCTTGATGAGATAGTCGATCAGCTCCTTCGAGGTGTAGGTCATCTCGACGGAGAGGAAGTCGATCTTGGTCGTGAAGTAGTTGTAGAGCCACACCGCCGGAATGGCGACGATGAGACCGAACGCGGTCGTGATCAGGGCCTCCGCGATACCGGCGGACACGGCCCCCAGCGAGCCGCCACCCCCCGACGCCGCCATGCCGGTAAACGCATTGACGATACCCATCACTGTGCCCAGCAGGCCGACGAACGGCGCCGTGGAGCCGGTCGTCGCCAGGATGCCGAGGCCGCGCTTCAGCTCAGCCGATACGATGAGGATCTCGCGCTCCACCGCGCGCTCCACCGAGTTGATGTCGGCCGCGGTGATCGTGGCGCGGTCCCGCAGCAGCGGCTTCACCTCGGAGAGCGCCTCACCGACCACGCGCGCCACGTGGCTCTTCTTCTGCTTCTCGGCGAGCTTGATCGCACCGTCGAGCTGCTCCTCCTGCAGGAAGCGGGAGAACTCGGGCGCGAACCGCCGCGTCTCCCCCTGCGACCGGAGGATCTGGTACAACTTCTGGAAGGCGCTCGTCCACGAGAAGATGGACATCGCCGCCAGGATCAGGACGATGGACTTCGCGAACAAGCCCATCGAGATGAACAGGTCGTAAAGCGAGAGGCTCATGGGGCGAACGCTCCTTTGGGGTCCCTACTGTTTGAGCCGGAAGTCGATCGGAATCTGAATCAGCACCCGTACCGCCCGGCCGTGCACCCGCGCGGGTCGGAACAGCGCTTTCAGAACGTAGCTTTTGGCCGATTGATCGAAGCCGGGGTTGGGGCTCTGCAGCACTTTGACGGACGGCGGCTCGGCCCGCCCCAGCGTGTCGATGATCGCCTGCACCAGCACGCGGCCCTGGATCTGCGCCTGCCGCAACAGCTCCGGAAACTGCAGCGTCGGCCCGGAGAGCACCGCGGGTTTCTCCTCGACGATCGCCTCCATAAACACTTCGTTGCCGGTCGGCACCATCCCGCTCGCCAGGCCACCCTCGACGCCCGTGCCCGAGTAGTCTTTCGGATCGAAATGCTCCTGGAGGTTCACCGGTGGAATGTTCGTCGGGATCACGTCCGGCGCGACGACCGTCTGGAATCCCTTGAGCGGTACGTCCAGCTGCACGGGCTGCTGCTCCGGCGGCTTCTCCTGCTTCGGCTGGTCAACGAACACCATCGCCGTGTCCACCTTGACGCTGTTGTCGGCCTCGCCGGCGCTCAACGTCGCGTACACCGCCCCCGCAATCACGACGGTGTGAATCACGAGCGACACCGCGCCCACGCCGAAGATCCGCCTGCTGTTCTTCTTGCGCTGGGACTCGATGAGATTGTCGAACACGGGTTTTTCTCCTCCAGTGCACGATCGGGTAACTGCTAATGAAATACCGCCGATAGACCTCCGCCCGCTAGTGGAGCCCCCATTACAAAACGATGACAGCCGGGTGAGGGGTCGCCTTCACCGGCTGGGCAGCGTGAGGCGCCATTGCATCACGACCCGCACCGCGCGGCCCTGGACCCGCCCAGGCGAGAAGCGCGCCGGGCGGACGTGGTCGACCAGGGTCTGCCGCAGCGCCGGGCTGGGCGACGAAACCACTGC
>Ga0209056_10000561_pt1 | contig 41379 bp, 46 predicted proteins | sample GraSoiAngelo_114_FD_185876 | JGI IMG/M metagenome (GOLD analysis project Ga0209056, IMG submission 185876) | Grasslands soil microbial communities from the Angelo Coastal Reserve, California, USA - 14_0903_13_40cm (SPAdes) (version 2) | ecosystem: Environmental > Terrestrial > Soil > Grasslands... | reverse complement strand
GTGTTGATGGCTTCCTTGAGCTGCAGGATCTCGCCACGCACGTCGACGGTGATCTTGCGCGACAGGTCACCGCCCGCGATGGCGGTCGTGACCTCGGCGATGTTCCGGACCTGCGCGGTCAGGTTGCCCGCCATCGAGTTCACGTTGTCGGTGAGGTCCTTCCACGTCCCGGCCACCCCCGGCACCTGCGCCTGCCCGCCGAGCTTGCCGTCCGTGCCCACCTCGCGCGCCACCCGCGTCACCTCCCGGGCGAAGACGCCGAGCTGCGCGATCATCGAGTTGACGATCGTGGCCGATCGTAGGAATTCTCCCTCCAGCCGCCGGCCCTCCACGTCCAGCCGCACCGTCTGAGAGAGGTCGCCCTCGGCGACAGCCGCGATGGCGCGGGTAACTTCGGTCGTCGGCCAGATCAGGTCCTCCACGAGGGCGTTGACCGTAGCCTCCATCTCGCCCCACGCCTGGCTCGGGCGCCCGAACGATACGCGCTGTCGGGTCTTGCCCTCTTTCCCGACGGCTCTGCCGAGCCGTTCGAGCTCGTCAGCGATCCGCGCGTTGCTGGAAACGATGTCGTTGAACGCGTCGGCGATCTTGCCGCTGAGGCCCGACCACTCCACGGGAAGCCGGATGGAGAAATTGCCATCGCGGACCTGCTGGAGCGCCCGGAGCAGCGTGGGAAGCACGAGCGAGCTGTCAGCCGAGCCGTCTTCCGGCGTTGTCGCGACGAGGTCGCGGCGATTTGCCATTGTCATGCCTCTGCGTGGGGCGTGGAGAGGAGATCGAGCCAGCCCAAGGCCTGGGCTTTGAGCACGAGCTGGACCGAGTTCTTCGCGCGGGTCTTGCCGAGGAGGATCCCCCGGAAGGCATCAACGGTCTTGGGGCTGATCTGAAGCCGGCCGGCGATCTCGCGGGAGGTGCAGCCCTCGGCGATCAGCAGGAGGACCTCCCGCTCGCGGGAGGTCAATCTTTGGTCTCGTGGCAGCGGCTCGCCAGGCGTAGCCACGACAGCGGTCCATGCAAGACTCGGGCTGGACGGTAACTCCTAGCGTAGGGGATGTCTTAAGTAGGTACCCTTAAAGGACTTCCCTGGCTCGCCGCTTCCAGTCGTCCGGCCACCGCTCGCGCCAACCAGGCACCCGTTCGAGCATTCCCGTGCCAGATCTGGCAACGCCTCCCGAGTTGAGGGAGAGCGGGTCTCCCCGTCAGCCTCGCCTCGAAAGACGGCAGGTCCGACAGCTACCCGACGGACCAGAAGGGTTCCCGAAAGCCTGGACGCGCGACGCTAGCCCGGGTCGAGGGCCATGAGTCGCCTCCTCGTCCGGGATAGCCCGTCACCGAGACGGCGGTGACAGCCCGCACTGGGCGACCTTCGAGAGCAGCGTCTTGTAGCTGACCTTGAGGATGCGAGACGCCTCGGCGCGGTTCCATTGCACGCGTTCGAGCACCTCCACGAGGGCCTGCCGCTCGGCTTCTCGAGCGCTCCGGCGCGCGATCTCCTTCAAGCTCTCGGTGACCTTTTGGGCGGACCCGGGCGGCGCGGCGCGTCCGTTCCGATCGCGTGTGACACGCACCTCGAACGCCTGCTCACCGTCCGTGAGCACGACCATGCGCCGAATCACGTTCTCCAGCTCTCGGACATTGCCCGACCACGAGTGCTCTGTGAGGCGGGCCATCGTCTCGGGCGAGAGCTGCTTGTTGCGATGGTACTGCTCGTTGAACCTGGCCAGGAACCACGACGCCAGCAGGGCGATCTCCTCCTTGCGCTCCCGGAGCGGTGGGATGCGGATGTCCACGACATCGAGCCGGTAGTAGAGGTCCTCTCTGAACTCCCCGCGGGCCATCGCGTACTCCAGATCCCGATTCGTGGCCGCGATCACCCGTGTGTCGACGTTGATCGACCCGTGGCCCCCCACCCGAGAGAATCGAAGATCCTGGAGCACATGGAGGAGCTTGGCCTGGAGGGCACGGGGCAACTCCGCAATCTCGTCCAGGTAGATCGTGCCCTTGTTCGCGCACTCGAATTGCCCAAGCTTCCGCCGGTACGCGCCAGTGAAGGCTCCCTTCTCGTGGCCGAAGAGCTCGGACTCGACCAGCCCCGAGGGAATCGCGGCACAGTTGACCTTGACAAACGGCCCGTCGCGGCGCGCCGACCTCGCATGGATCGCTCGGGCGACGAGATCCTTGCCCACGCCGCTCTCCCCGCGAATGAATACCGGCGCATCTGTGTCGGCGATTTCCTCGACGACCCTCCAGATTGCCCGCATCCGGGGGCTCTCGCACAGCAAGGGGACCAGGTCGGCGCAGTGACGTTCTCGGACGTCTCGTGCTGTCAGCGGCCCGTCCGCTGAGGCAGCTCCAATAGTACTCTCCGGGCACCTCCCCGGGAGAACGGCGCTACGCGGAGATGCTCCGCCAGTAAGGATCCCGTAGCGGATGTCCTGGGTCCAAGCGGGCTGCACGGTGGGATTCTCCGCGGCATCACCCGGAGGGTCCTATCAGGTTGTCACCTGAATCCGGCATGGGAAACCCCCGGAGTGATCGGGCCTGTAAGGCTCCTCACGGGGACCACTGACGGCCTGGCACGAGACCGCGACTGATTCGGCCGAAGCCGCGGTTCCGTCAGGGAAGGACAAGGCAGCCGGCGCTCAAGGGCGGCGGGGCGGGCGGCGGTTCCATCGGGACACCCAGTAGATGGCCAGCGCCACGAAGAAAATCAGTAGCAGCGCGCCCAACGACTGAATCAGTCCGCGCGGCATCATGCCTCCGCCGTGACTCCGACTGCCTTCCGGCGAAAACGGGGGCCCGCACCAAGGCCACCGGCACTGATCCCGCTCTGCCCGAGGGTGCGCCCTCGCTGCACCAATATGGGCTCACACCCTAGCGTTTGGCGACGAGACCCGCGAGTCGGTGAAGCCCCGTATTGATGAGGGGGAAATCGCTGAGGCGAGCCCGAGTCCGGGCCTTCGAGCTCGAGGGCACTGCTGTCGAGACCAGGACCGGTCGCGTGGCCCCCGGGCGCGACGTCAGCTCGGGCGCACCATGTCCGCCGGCCGCACCCAGTGGTCGTATTGCTCGGCGGTCACGTAGCCTGAGGCGAGCGCCGCGTCCCGCAGCGTGAGGCCCTCCGCGTGGGCCTTCTTGGCGATTTCCGCCGCCCGGTCGTAGCCGATGTGCGGGGCCAGCGCGGTCACGAGCATGAGCGAGCGCTCGACGAGCTCGGCGATGCGCGCCCGGTTCGCGCGAATCCCCGCCACGCAGAACTCGCGGAAGCGCGCGCACGCGTCGGTCAGTAGCCGCACGGAGTGCAGGAAGTCGAAAATCATCACCGGCTTGAAGACGTTCAGCTCGAAGTTACCCTGCGAACCCGCCACGGCGACCGCCGTGTCGTTACCGATCACCTGCACCGCGACCATCGTGACCGCCTCGGCCTGGGTCGGGTTGACCTTGCCCGGCATGATCGAGGAGCCCGGCTCGTTCTCGGGCAGGATCAGCTCACCGAGACCACTCCGCGGCCCCGATCCGAGCCAGCGTACGTCGTTGGCGATCTTCATGAGCGAGCCGGCGAGCGTCCGGAGCGCGCCGCTCGCCATCACGAGGTCGTCATGGGCGGCGAGCGCGGCGAACTTGTTGGGCGCCGACGTGAACGGCAGGCCTGTCAGCTCGGCCAGCTTGCGTGCGACGGCCTCGCCGAACCCGGCGGGCGCGTTGAGCCCGGTACCGACCGCCGTGCCTCCGATCGCAAGGGCCAGGAGCCCCGGAAACGTCGCTTCGATCCGCACGATGCCGGCGTCGAGCTGGGCGACGTAGCCCGAAAACTCCTGACCCAGCGTGAGGGGCACCGCGTCTTGCAGGTGGGTCCGGCCGATCTTCACGATGTCGGCGAACTCGCGGGCCCTGGCGGCGAGCGCGTCCCGCAGCGCCCGGACGCTCGGGAGGAGCCGGTGCGTGAGCTCGAGGGTGGCGGCGACGTGCATCGCGGTAGGAAACGTGTCGTTGGACGACTGGGACATGTTGACGTGATCGTTCGGATGGACCGGATCCTTGGACCCCATCCTTCCGCCCGCCAGCTCGATCGCGCGGTTCGCGACCACCTCGTTCACGTTCATGTTGGTCTGGGTGCCGGAGCCGGTCTGCCAGACCGAGAGCGGGAAGTGCGCGTCGAGCTTGCCCGCGATCACCTCGTCGGCGGCGCACACGATCAGCTCGGCGCGCTGGGCGTCGAGCTGCCCCATCTCGTGGTTGACCAGGGCCGCCGCCTTCTTGAGGAGCCCGAGGGCGTGGACCACCGGCAGCGGCATGCGGTCGTCGCCGATCGCGAAATGGTGCAGCGAGCGCTCGGTCTGAGCGCCCCAGTACCGGTCGGCGCGCACCTCGATCCGCCCCATGCTGTCGGTCTCGACGCGGGTCGCGCGGGCCTGCTCCGTCATGGCGACCTCCGGTGAGCCTTTAAGCCCACATTGGGAATCGAGAGCGCCGCAGGTTTCCCGGGGCGCTCCGAGCCACCTCGGGGGGCTTGAGGGGCCCTTCGAGGCCCAGCGGTGTGGTGCAAGGTCGAGGAGCGCCACGGCTACGAGGTTGTGAATGAATCCCGATGAACCGTGGCACGCCGCCGTCTACTGGTATCTCCGGATGGCTGAGAAGGCCAACCGCCCCCAGCCGTCCACAGAACCGGCGGCGAGCCGCGGGCGTTGGGCCACCATCGCTCACGCGGCGGGCCGCGTGGTCCGCCTCACCCGACGGTGACCGCTGCCTGACGCAGCGCCACGGCGCGCAGGAGATTGTGGGCCAACGCGAACCAGAGCAAGACCGCCTGGACCTTTCGCAGGCCCCGCACCGCAAACTGCTGTAGGCCTCGGTTGCGCGCCAGCGCGTTCACGCATTCGCTCGTGGCCGCCCGCTCCTTGTAGATTGTCTGCGCTGCCGCGGTCGCCATGCGCGTGCGCCACGCCGTCGTGGCCTCATCGTTGCGCCGCCGCCAATCCCACGCCCGCCCCCGCCCCCGGGGCGCTTTGAACATTGAAGCTCGCGCCGCTCGCGATGGCGTCCGCGACACGCTGCTCCTCGGTCGCCAGTTGGTCCGGAACATCGTCATGCGCTCTTCGCTCGCACAACAAGGTCGACGTCACAGTCAAGAATCTGCAGCAAAGACACGAGTTGGTCGACGGACTTACTGTAGTTCGTCTGATCCATGAGCCGATAGAACTGGGTCGCGGAAGTCCGGAGTCGACGGATGATCTCACGCTTCGGTAAACGGCTGGCCGCGACTCGCTTCTGAGCCTCAAGCGTCAATCGGTAGAGGAGCCGGTCCCGCAAGTAATCCGGATCCTTGTTGTACTCAAGGACCTGCTCGATGTGGACCGTGCCCTCCCGACCCGATCCGAGCGCGTACGTGAAGGCTTCCGAGGCCAGCTCCTTGTCGATCCACACTCGGGCAACCGGATCGTCGTCTGTAGGTCTCGGATCTGCCTTCGCAAACGGGTAGTGCAACTCTCCCTTCGACGTTCTGACCGCGAAGACCTTCCGTCGATTGTTGACCGTGACCGCCCGAATCTTCATAGCCGCCCCTCGTTCTCCAAGTCTCTTATAAGGTCCAGAAGCTTCCGCGACACCGCGCCCATCATCGGCTTCTTGTTGTCCAAGTCCCACTTCACCACTAGCTTGCCGTTCCGATACACATGGACGTGTCGAGGTGGATGGTCGCTCTTCCACGAGATGAAGACATCCTGGATTTCCTGGGCCAGCGGCCTTGTTCTTGCGCCAATCGTTTCAGCTTGTGGCGGAAGAAGAGATTGGTGGCGTCGCGTCACCGATTGACCTGCGTGTCGTCGGCAGGCCGGATCGTTCGCCGGGCGTGGCCGGCGTTGGGGCTACCGCCCGCCGGCTGGCCCGCACAACCTGGCCCTGGAAGCCGATCAACCTCGGGTCCACCGTGGTGAGTCCTACCGCACGGGACACGTCGAGGCCCCCCATCTAGTCAGAGAACGTGGTAGCCGTATGCGAGGCCGAAGACGATCGAGCCGATGCCGGCGCAGATGGCGAGCGCCTGTCGGGCGCGGCGGAAGCGGAGCGCCAGGGCCACGGGATACGCCATCGCGGCGGTCAACAGGGTCATGCCGATGATCGTCCCGACTCCGAAGATCAGCAGGTAGACGACCGCACTCGCGGTCGAGCGCAGCGTCGCCAGCACCAGCAGCGAGACGGCCGCGCTGCCCGCCAGGCCGTGCACGGCCCCGACGAAGAGCGCGCGACCCGCGGGCCAGCCGCTGCGCCAGCCGAGCGCCGCCAGCCAGCGCGACGGATGGACGTGCGGGTGCTCGTGAGCGTGACCGGGGCCGTGCACGTGGGGATGGCTGTGGACGACCCCCTGGCCGCCGTGCTCGTGGTCGGCGACAAGGTGCGCGGCGGGCACCGTCGCGAGTCCGCGCGCCGCATCTCGCAGCCGCAACACGCCCAGCAGGATCAGCATGCCGGCCACGGCCAGCTCGAGCCCGCTGCCGACCGCCGGCGTGATCGTGAGCTTCAGCCCGACGATGATGGCGCCGACGATTGTCAGCGTCGTCATGTGGCCCGCGCCCCAGAGGACCCCCACCAGCGCGCCGTCGGTGAAGCGCCGCTCGCGCGTCACGATGGTCGCCACCGCGACGAGATGGTCCGGATCGGTCGCGTGCTGCAGACCGAGGATGAAGCCGAGGAAGATCGCCGAGAGAGCCGGATCCAGCAGGGTCACTCCGACATCTTGAGGAGAAGCCCCGTGCGGCGCGCCCGATGGATCGCCGCCAGGAACGCCCAGTGGGCGAGCGCCGCGTAGAGAGCCGACAGCGCGAGCCCGGTGGCGATCGGCGAGCGGAACTCCGACGCAAATCCGTAGTGCGCCCGGTAGGCGTCGAGGAAGTACGTGAGCGGGATCGCCCGTGCGATCACCGCGATGGAGTCCGGGAGGACCGAAATGGGGTAGTAGATCCCGGCGAGCACGAGCACCATGTTGACGCTCGCCCACGCGAACGCCTCGGCGCGGTTGCCGAAGAGCGTGATGAGGGCGCACACGGCGACGCCGACCACCCAGGCGGTCAGGAAGCAGCCCAGGAGAAACGTCGCGAGCGCGAGCCAGCCCGGCTGGAGCACCTGGAAGCCGAACGCCCAGCGACCGAGTGCGGCCAGCAGGACGAACACGGCCAGGCTGCGGACCATCCCGACGACCCAGGAGCCGAGTGTCAGGTGACGAATGCCGATCGGCGCCAGGAACTGGTGCTTCAGCGACTTCGACCAGACGTCGAGCAGGACCGCGTAGGCGACCTCGAGCTGGCAGACGTTGACCACCGAGAGCGCGATCGTGCCGACCAGCACGAACGACGCCTGCGCCTCCGTCAGCTCGAGGAATCGCGACATCAGGCCGATGGACAGGACGCCGACGATCGGCCAGAAGAGTAGTTCGAAGAAGAAGAATACGTTGCGCGCGCCCATGAGCGCGTTCCGGAGCGTCACCGCCCAGACGGCGAGAAGCTCATTTCGCCAGCTCAACGAAGACCTCCTCGAGCTCCGGCTCGCGCACCTGCACGTTGCGGATGACGACGCCGTCGGCGTACAGCGCGCGGAGCAGCTCCGGCAGCCGCTTCTCGGCCTCGTCCACCGTGCACTCGACCCACCCGTCGACCTCGACGCACCGAAGAACGCCCGGAACGTCGGCCAGCCACGGCACCCGTGCCGGGTCCAGCCGGAGCGCGACGACCTCGCCGAGACGGATCTGGCGCTTGAGCTCTCCGGGCGTCCCTCGGGCGAGGATCCGACCGCTCTTGATGAACGCGATCTCGTCGCAGAGCTCGTCCGCCTCGCGCATGTAGTGGGTCGTCAGCACGATCGTGATGCCCTGCTCGCGCCGGAGCCGGGCGATGTGGGCGCGGACCCGCACCGAGACGTCGGGGTCGAGGCCCAGTGTCGGCTCGTCGAGGAAGAGGAGCTCGGGATCGTTCACGAGCGACTTGGCGAGGGCCACCCGCTGCTTCAGCCCGGTCGACAGATCGCTGTACGGGATCCGGCGGTACGGGCCGAGCTCGCACAACTCGATCAATCCGTCGACGCGTCGGTGGAGCGCCGCCCCGCTGAGGCCGTAGAGCCGCCCGTAGAACGCGACGATCTCGGCGACGCGCAGGCTCCAGAGGAACGACGGGCGGCCGCTCGCCATGTTGAGCCGGCGCCGTAGCGCCCCGGCCTCGCGGACGACGTCGAGGCCCAGCACCATGACGGTGCCGCGGTCGGGCGTGAGCAGCGTGGCGAGGATCGAGAGCAGCGTCGTCTTCCCGGCGCCGTTAGGCCCGAGGAGGCCGAAGATCGAGCCGCGCTCCACCGTCAGCGAGACCCCGCGCAGCGCAGGAGTTTCCCGACGGCGCGGCCAGCCCGAGCGGAATGTCTTCTCGACGTCACGCGCGTCGATCGCGAGCATACGCAGGAATGATACCATCCGGGCCATGGCGGGCTCCGACGAGTGGCGCTGCGCCGCCGCGACGGTGCCGCCCGGTCACAGCGCAACGTTTAGACTCGAGCGCGCCGGGCGCACCGTGAACGGCTTCGTCGTGAATCATGACGGCCGCTACCGCGCGTACGTCAACCGCTGTCCGCACGTCGGTACCCCGCTCGACCTGTGGCCGAACGAGTTCTTCAGCGAGGACGGGCGCGCGCTGATCTGCTCGACCCACGGCGCTATCTACGAGCCGACCAGCGGCCTCTGCACGGCGGGCCCCTGCGTCGGCGACCGGCTGACCGCGCTGCCGCTGGTCCTCGACGGCGAGACGCTCGTCGTGCGACTGCCGGCGGCGACGGTCTCGCCGGCCAGCGATGAGTGACATCACCGAGATCGAGCAGGCGAACGCGCGCTTCTACCAGGCGTTCGAGACGCTCGACCTGGCGCGGATGGATCTCGTGTGGGCCCACGCCGAGCACGTGAAGTGCGTTCACCCGGGGTGGCCCATCCTGGTCGGCTGGGAGGCGGTGCGGTCGTCATGGGAAACGATCTTCGAGAACACCGCCGAGATGCGGTTCACGCTCTCCGACGTGCGGTCGACCACACGCGGCGATCTCGGCTGGGTGACGTGCACGGAAAACATCTTCTCGGAGGTTCGGGGTCGGCTCGCCGTCACTTCGGTGCTGGCCACCAACCTGTTCGAGCGCGGGCCCCAGGGGTGGCGCATGATCCACCATCACGCCTCGCACGTCCTGGGCGCGACGCCGGACGACGCGGCGCCTTGACCGGTTCGGCGCCACACATCGACGTCGCGTCCCTGGTACGTCGCTACGAGGTCTTGCTCCTCGATGCGTATGGCGTGCTCGTCCATAGCGGCGGGGCGCTGCCGGGCGCGGCCCATCTCGTCGACACGCTCAATGCCGCGGGCAAGCCCTACTACGTCCTGACCAACGACGCCTCGAAGCTCCCGGCTACGGCGGCCGCGCACTACCAGGGCTACGGCCTGGCGATCGAGACCGACCGGATCATCACCTCCGGACTACTTCTGGAAGGCCACTTCACCACGCACGGCCTGATCGGCGCACGCTGCGTCGTGCTGGGAACCGAGGACAGTCGGCGCTACGTCGCGCAGGCCGGGGGTCGAATCGTTCCTCCCGCCCAGAGCTTCGACGCGCTCGTCATCGCCGATGAATTCGGTTTCCCCTTCCTCGAGACCGTGGACGCCGCGCTCAGCGGGTTGTTCCGAGCCCTGGACCAGCAACGGCCCGTCCATCTGGTGTTGCCCAACCCCGATCTGATCTATCCCAGCGGTGAAGGCTTCGGCATCGCGGCCGGCAGCGTCGCCCTCATGTTCGAAGGCGCGCTCAGACTGCGCTATCCCAACCGGACGGACCTGCGCTTCGCCCGCCTGGGCAAGCCTCACGCCGCGATGTTCGCCGAGGCCCTCCGGCGCAGCGGCACGAGGAACATGGTCATGGTGGGCGATCAGATCGATGCGGACATCGGCGGGGCCCACGAATTCGGGCTCGATTCGGTCCTCGTCGGTACCGGCGTGAGCGTGGCGCCGATCGGCGCGGGGCTCGTCCGCGTCCAACCGACCTACCTCCTGCCCTCCCTGGGCTAGGGGGGCTCGGCGCGTCAGGGCAGGCGGGTGTACCGGGCCCGGAGACTGTCGAAGCGGCGCGAGCGCCGCAGGCCACGCTGGTTCAGCGTGAACCAGAAGAGGGCGGCGAGAATCCGGCATCCGTACATGGCGGACGCCGGGAAGCTGGCAGACGAGGCCTCCGGGAAGTACCGGGTCGGCACGCTGATCTCGGCAATCCGGAAGCCCGCCGCGACCACCTGCGCGATGATCTCCTGGTCGAACACGAAGCCGTCGGAGTTCGCTCTGAAGTTCACGGTCTCCAGCACCTCTCGACGGAATGCGCGGTAGCCCGTGTGGTACTCGGACAGGGAGAGACCGAACACGCGGTTCTCCACGCCGGTCAGGAAGCGGTTGGCGACGTACTTCCACCAGGGCATGCCCTGGTGGATCGCCGAGCCGCTCTTGAGCCGCGAGCCCAGGACGACGTCAGCCTCGCCTCCCACGATCGGCCCGATAATCTGCGGAACGAGCCGAGGGTCGTACTGGTAGTCGGGGTGGACCATGACCACGACGTCAGCTCCCGCCCGCAGCGCTTCCGCGTAGCACGTCTTCTGGTTGGCGCCGTAGCCGTAGTTTCGGTTGTGGACGAAGATCTCCAGGCCGAGCTGCCGGGCGACCTCGAGCGTCGCATCGGTGGAGCCGTCGTCGACCAGGATCACGAGGTTCACGGCGTCCTTGGGCAGCTCCTCGTAGGTCAGGCGGAGCGTCCGACCCGCGTTGTATGCGGGCATGACGACGACGACCTTGGGCACGCTCCGCACCTCGCTCATTGCTTCATCATCGGACCTCTGGCCCCCCGTCGGCAAGGTTCGAATAGAGCCGGCGACCGCCGGCTTGCGCGATCAGGTGGACCGTCCCGGGGGGCAGGGCGCGCACCACGCTTCGCTCGGGGTCGACCGCCGAGATGAGGAACAGGCGGCCCGGGGCGGCCCAGGCTTGCTCGAGCCGCGGCGAATCCCAGAAGGTATCGCGAGCCTCCGGGAAGGTCGCCCCAAACGCCAGATTCGCATAGAGCCCGTTGACGACATGGACCCGGCCGCTCACGAGCAGGAGGACCGAGGCGCTGTTCGCGATCGAGCCCTCGTGCGCGACGAGGTCGCCCGGTCGGAGCCGCTGGACGAGCGCCACGGCCAGCGGACGTGCGGAGCGGCTCCGCGCGAACTGAGCCATCCCGTTGGCGGCGACCGCCGGCAGGAAGGCGATCGTCACCGCCAGGACGACCCCGACGCCGAGCGCCACGGCGCGCCGCCACACGCCGATGGCCAGCGCCAGCGTGCCGAGCGCGAAGATTCCCGCGCCAGAATAGAAGAGCGTCGCCCACGCCTCGAGCGGCGCCCCGACGGCCTGCTGGCCGCGGGCGGTCAGGTTCCGCGTGGCGACGTCGAGGCTCGAGAGGGCGTCCGCGGGCATGGGCAGGATGCCGGCCGCGGCGGCCGCGAACCCGGCCGTGACCAGCGCGAACAGCGCGAGCGCCGGGACCAGGAGCGCGCGCGCGGACGGCGCGCCCCGTGCCCGCTCGATTGCCTCGTCCCACGCACGCGCGACCAGCAACGCCAGGGCGGGAAACGCCGGGAGCCCGTAGTGCGGCAGCTTGAAAGGCGCTAGCGTGAAGAACCCGAGGACGGCGACCGACCAGAGCGCGAACAGGAGCCAGAGCCGCGCCGACGCGGTCTCCCAGCGGCGCTGAAAGGCGCGCGCGAGCGCCCACGGGAGCGCCAGCGACCAGGGCAGGAAGGCGAGGAGCGTCACGACGAGGAACTCGAGCGACCCCAGCGGCACGTTCTCGTCCGGAAGGGCGCGCTGGCGGGTGAGGCCGTAGAGATAGCTGTCGACCAGCGTGTGCCAGAGGAAGCCCGGGTTACGCGCCTCCACCACGAGGTACCACGGCAGCGCGATCACGCCGGCAAGCAGCACGCCCCACCACGGGATCCACGGGCCCACCGGGCGCTCGCGCGTGAGCCAGAAGAAGACGGCGACCACCAGCAAGGGGCCGACCGCGGCCAGGAACCCTTTGGTGAGCATGGCGAGGCCGAGGCCGGCATAGAAGAGGGCGAGCCCCCGCCGGCGGTCGCCGACGTACGCGAGCGCGAAGCCGGCCCAGGCGAGCGTCACGCAGAGCATGAACGGGAGCTCGGCCGCGACGATGCGGCCGTAGACGAACATCCCGAGGTTCGCGGCAACCATGAGCCCGGCGAGCAACCCGAGGCGCGGACCGCCGAGCACCACGCCGAGCCGCGCCGTCACCGCCGCACAGCCGACGGCGGCGAGCGCCGTCCAGCACCGGGCGGAGAACGGGGTGACCCCCGCCACGCCGAACGACGCCGACATCAACCAGTAGAGCAGCGGCGGATTTTCGAAGTAGCGCACGCCGTTGATCCGAGGCGTGATCCAGTCGCGGTCGAGCGCCATTTCGCGCGCGACCTCGGCGTGGAAGCCCTCCGGGGGATCGAGGAACGGGGCCGCGCCGAGCCCGACGAAGTACAGGCCGATCGCGACGAGGGCGACGCCGAGGGGGACGCTCCGCACGGACCCAGCTAGATGACCCTCACGAGCGCGTCGGCCGGCAGGCGCCGCAGGAACTCCGCCAGCGCGCTCTCGAGGTAGCCACGATCCCGCGACTCCAGCGTCACCTTCACCTTGTACTCGGGATTGGCGAACTCCGGGTACGAGCCCAGGAGCAGCAGCGGGAAGTCCACGAGGAGCCCGTTCAGGTAGTCGGCGAGCGTTCCCTCGCCGATCGCGACGAAAACGTTGGTCAAGTGAATGGGCTGGTCGCGGAACCGCTCGCGGATCGCCTCGAACTTCTGGCGAAAGATCTCGGGCACCCCCGGCAGGATGTAGACGTTGCGCATCAGGACCGTCGGGAACCGAACCGTCTCGCCCCCGACCAGCTCGGCGCCCTCGGGCATCTCGGCCATCTTGAGGTGCGAGTCGTTCAGCCGGTCCCGGAAGTGCCGCTCGAGGATGCCGACGAGCAGCGGATGGCGTACGACCTTGACGCCCATCGCCAGCGCCACGCCCTCGATCGTGACGTCGTCGTGGGTCGGCCCCACGCCGCCCGACGTGAACACGACGTCGTGAGCGCGGCTGACGGCGGCGACCTCGTGGGCGATCAGCTCGATCTCGTCCGGAATGACCGAGATGCGCCGCACATCGACACCGAGCGCGCGGAGCTCGCGGCACAGGTAGGCGGCGTTGGCGTCGGCGATCTTGCCCGAGAGGATCTCGTTGCCGACGAGAACGATTCCCGCGGTCTTCGGCATAGCTCCCAGGCGATTCTACGATGCTAAAATGCCCTAGTCCACGGGGAGGAGACGCGATGATCCAACTGAGCGGCTGGGCGCTCGCGCTGGGCGCCTCGTCGGGATTCGGCGAGGCCACGAGCCTCGCGCTGGCGCGCGCCGGGCTGAACATCTTCGGCGTCCACCTCGACCGCAAGGCGACGCTGGGCAACGTCGAGCGGATCGTGGCCGCGATCAAGGCGCTCGGCCGCGAGGCCGTCTTCTTCAACGTCAACGCCGCCGACCCCGACAAGCGCGCCGAAGTCGTGGGGCAGATGGAGCGCGTGCTCGAGGAGCGCGGCGAGCCGGGCGCCTTGCGCGTGCTCCTCCACTCGCTCGCCTTCGGCACGCTCAAGCTCTACGTCGCCGATCCGATGAAAGAGGCGGTCAGCCCGGCCCAGATGGACATGACCCTCGACGTCATGGCGCACAGCCTCGTCTACTGGGCCCAGGAGGTCGTCGGGCGTGGGCTCATGACGCGAGGCGGTCGCATCTACGCGATGACGTCGTCCGGGGGCACGCGGGTGCTGCCCTTCTACGGCCCGGTGTCGGCGGCGAAGGCGGCGCTCGAGTCGCACGTCCGACAGCTCGCCGCCGAGCTCGCGCCGCAGGGAATCACCGCGAACGCGGTCCGCGCCGGCGTGACCGACACGCCCGCCCTGCAGAAGATTCCCCGCCACGACGCGATCCTCGCCGAGGCCCGGCGCCGTAACCCGAGCGGCCGAATCACGACCACCGAGGACGTTGCGCGCGCCATCGCGGTTCTCGCCCACCCGGACACGTACTGGATCACGGGCAACGTGATCGGTGTGGACGGCGGCGAAGACATCGTCGGGTGACCTACACGCAGGGTGTGGTCCTCGGCCTCGTCCAGGGCCTGACCGAGTTTTTGCCGGTCTCGTCCTCCGGTCATCTGATCCTCGTGCCGTACCTGTTCGGCTGGCCCGATCAGGGTCTTGCCTTCGACGCGGTCATGCACCTCGGCACGCTGGCGGCGCTCCTGGCGTACTTCCGGCGGGAGCTCCTGGGGATGGCCTCCGGGGCGGTTCCGCGTCGGCTCGCCGCGATGCTCGGCCTCGCCACGATCCCGGGCGCCGTGGCCGGCCTTCTCCTCGGAAAGCTCATCGAGACAGAGCTTCGGTGGCCCATCGTCATCGCGATCTCCACCGGCGCGTGGGCCATCGTCATGTGGATCGCCGATCGCCGCGCCGTGGCCGCCCCGATGGCGGCCGGCGATCCGCTGGAGCGCGTCTCCTGGGCCCAGGGGCTCGCGGTCGGTTGCGCGCAGGTGCTTGCGCTGATCCCTGGCACGTCCCGCTCGGGCATCACCATCACCACCGCGCTCCTGGGCGGCGTCGACCGCGCGACGGCGGCGCGCTTCTCCTTCCTGCTCGGCATACCGATCACCGCGGGCGCCGGCATGCAGAAGGCCCTTCACCTCGGGAAGACCGGCCTGCCCGCCGGAGAGCTCGGGCCGCTGATCGTCGCGCTCGTCACCGCGTTCGTGAGCGGATGGTTCGCGGTGTGGCTCCTGGTGAACTACCTCAAGACCCGCTCGCTTCGACCGTTCGTCGTCTACCGCCTGCTCCTCGCCGGGGCCATCTTCGCCCTCGTGCTGTGGGCGTGAGGCTGCCGGATCCCGGTTTACGATGCGCGTGACACGGCGCGCGTTCCTCGCTCGGGCGACGCTGGCCTGCGCCGCCGCGGGCGCGGGATGCTCGGCGGCCGGCCACCCACGCCCCGGTCCGCCCGAGATCGTGGTGGAACGGCCCGACGACCTCGTCGACAGTCCGTGGTCCATCTGGCTTCGCGGCTTTCCGCCAGCGAGTCGAGTCGAGGTGACGGCAACGGTCGCCGGCTGGGGGCGGGCGCCCTGGCGGTCCTGGGCGGCCTTCGAGACCGACTCGGCGGGCGAGGCCGCTCTGGCGAAGGCCACGGCTTTCGCCGGCTCGTACCGGGGCGTCTCTCCGATGGGCCTCTTCTGGTCGATGGAGCGGCAGGAGGACGAGACGGCCGGCCCGGCAATGGCGCTCACCGGCGCGTTTCCGGTGACGTTGACGGCAGGCAGCCGCGGCGGCGCGAGGGCCGAAATCACCCTCGATCGTCGCCTCGCCTCGGCCGGTGTCACGCGTCGCGATGTCCAGGCCGACGGGGTCGTCGGCACGCTGTTCACGCCGGCCTCGCCCGGGCCGCACCCCGCGGTCATCGTGCTGGCGGGCTCAGGCGGTGGCGCCTGGCTCTCGCCGGCCGCGCTGCTTGCTTCACGCGGCTACGCGGCGCTGGCGCTCGGGTACTTTCGTATGCCGGGCCTGCCGCACGGCCTCGTCAACATCCCGATCGAGTACTTCGAGGCGGCGATCACCTGGCTCCGCGAGACCGTCCGGCCGCGCGAGGACTTCATCGCCGTCATCGGCGTCTCGCGCGGCGGCGAGCTGGCGTTATTGCTGGCGGCGAGCATTCCAGAGATCAACGCCGTCGTCGCCTATGTGCCGAGCGGCGTCCTGTTCGGGCCTTTCGGACCCTCGGAGCCCGGCGACAACCGCCCACGCGCCGCGTGGACCCATCGAGGTCGCCCGCTCCCCCACCTCGGTGAGAACAACCGGACGGTCGACTGGTCGGCCGTCGACCAGAAGCGCACGCCGATCGTCGAGAGGTCCGTCTACCTGACGATGCTCCGAGACCGGGACGCCGTCGAGCGATCCTCGATTCCGATCGAGCGCACGCGGGGACCGGTCCTGTTGATCTCCGGCAAGGACGACGACCAGTGGCCATCCTTCGACCTGGCCCAGATCGCGTATCGAAGGCTTCAGGGTCATCGGCACCCTTACCCGTTCGCTCACCTCAGCTACGAGGGCGCCGGCCACGGGATCACGTTTCCCTACACCCCCACGACCTCGACGAGCTACGTGCATCCCGTCAACGGGCGGACCTACTCGCTCGGCGGCCACCCGGCGATGACCGCCGGCGCGAACGCGGACTCGTGGCCCAAGGTCCTTGCGTTTCTCGAGGACGCCCGACGTCAGCGGAGGTAACGGCGAAGCCACTCGAGGCTCCGCTCGACGGCGATTCGGCGGTGGCCCATGTCGGTGAGGCGGTGGTCGCCGCCCGGAATGATGACGAGGTCGCACGGCTCGGCCGCCCGGGCGAACAGAATTGCCCCGTGCTCGACGGGAATGACGTCATCGGCCTCGCCGTGAATCGCCAGGTGGCGCGCGACGCCGGCGGGTGACGTGGCGTATCGGTGAGATGAGAGCTCGAGGAGGAACGGGATCCCGATACCCTCGGAACGCTTCGCGTCGTCGCCGAGGTCTTCCAGGCTCGCGGGGGCGTTCCACGTCACGAGGGGAAGCTCCGCCCGCTCCGCGGCGAAGTGCAGGGCGACGAAGCCCCCCAAGCTCGATCCGAGGAGGCCGAAGCGGCGGTCGAGCCGCGCGTGGCCCTCGAGGAGCGCCACCACCGCGCGCGCGTCCTCGAGGCGCGTCTCGATGGTCGTCTCGTCCTCGCGGCCGGACGATTCGCCGCAGCCACGAAAGTCGAAGCGCGCGAGGGCCAGTCCCGCACGCGGAACGTCTTCTCCGAGCATCAAGTACTTGTCGGTGTCCTTTCCGGCGCCGAGCCCGTGCAACGCGACCACGCACGGAAAGGGACCCGGACCATGGGGAAGATGCAGGACGAGTGCGAGCTTGCCGCCGGGCAGCGCGACGGTGTGTCGTTCCGGGGTCACACCCAGACGAGGTCGAAGAGCCGGCAGGTGTTCGTCGAAAGCTGGAACATCATGTCATCCAGGGGCAGCTGCTTGAGCTTCGCCACTTCCTCGGCCACGCGGCTGGCGAGCCACGGCCCGGACTCGGTGCCCTCGAACTCGCCCCCGTACTGCCACGGCCCGTCGCTCTCGACCAGCAAGGCGTCGAGCGGTACCCCGGCGACCATCTCGCGGTCGCGTTCGCGATAGACGACGTCCGGGGTGACCGAGACGAAGTAGCCCGCGTCGACGATCGCGTGCGTCACCTCCGCGGTCGCCTTGTGCCAGTGAAAGACCGCCCGCTCGATCCGGTGATGCCTCAGCGCCTGGAGGGCATCGGCGGCGGCGCCGTGAGGCGCGTGCAGGGCCACCGGCAGATCCCAGCGCGAGGCGAGATCGAGCAGACGGCCGAGCCGCTCGCGGCCCCGGGCCATGATCGCCGCCGCGTCCGGCGCACCCTCGAGCGAGTACCAGGGGAGACCGATCTCTCCGATACCCACGATCCGCGAGTGGTGAGCCGCGATCTGCGCCTCGACGCGATCGAGATCGTCGTCCGTGAGGCGGGTCCAGTCGGGATGGAAGCCCAGGCACGCCCAGACCGCCTTCGGGGCCGCCGCCGCCGCCGCGAGTGTCCGCGCGTTCGTCTCCGCGTCGCAGCCGACGGCGACGGCGCCCCACACGTCGTGCGTCAGCGACAGCCGGAGCGTCTCCCGCAGATCGGCGAACCGCCGATCGTACAGATGACAGTGGCTGTCGATGACCATCGCGTCCTCTCTCAGGTTCCCGCCACCACCATGCGGCCGATTCTCACCGTGGGCGCGACGGTCCGATCGCGCAGGACCAGATCGTCGCCGATGCCGTCGAGCGCCGCCAGCATCTCCAGGAGGTTGCCGGCCACCGTGACTTCCTCCACCGGATACGCCAGCTCGCCGTTCTCGATCCACAACCCGACGGCGCCGCGAGAATAATCGCCCGTCACGCCGTTCACGCCGAAGCCGATGAGCTCGGTGACGTAGAACCCGCTCTTCACCGAGCCGATCAGCTCCGTCGGCGTGGTCTTGCCCGGCAGCAGCATGAGGTTGCTCGTCGAGACCGAGACGCCGCTGCCGTCCCGGCCGGCGTGATGCGTGGACTGGAGCCCGAGCTTCCGCGCGCTGTAGGTGTCGAGCAGGTAGGACTCGAGCACGCCCTCCCGCACCAGCGTGGTCCGGCCGGTCGCCAGGCCTTCGCCGTCGAACGGCCGCGAGCCGAGCGCCGCCGGGATCAGCGCGTCGTCCACGATCGTCACGGCGGGCGCCGCGACCGTGGTGCCGAGGCGGTCCAGCAGAAACGAGGCGCGCCGGTACAGACTGGGGCCGCTCGCCGCCGACGCGATCGAGCGCACCAGACTCGCGGCCGTGTCAGGGTCGAACACGACAGGCACCTCGACCGTCTTCATCTTCCGGGCCCCCAGCCGCCGCAGCGCGCGCGCCGCCGCGGTCCGCCCGACCGCGGCCGGATCCTCGAGCCGGGCGCGCTTGCGCGCCGCCGAGTACCAGTAGTCGCGCTGCATCTCGCCGTTTCGGGACGCGATCGGCGCCACGCTGATGCCAAAGCTCGTCGTGGCATAGCCGCGGGCAAAGCCGTGGGAGGTCGCGTACGCGTAGTGCGCCCGGCGGTCGGAGTACTCGGCGCCTTCCGAGTTCGTGATGCGCGGATCGCTCTCGAGCGCCGCGGCCTCCGCGCGGCGAGCAATCTCGATCTTCTCCTCGGGGGACAGATCGGCGCCGCTATCCTCGAGATCGAGGTCCGGTACCCGCTCGATCATCGCCGAGGGCTCCGGCAGCCCGGCGTGGGGATCCTCCGCCGTGACCTTCGCCAGCGCCGTCGCCTCGTCCACGACCCGCTCCAGGGATTCGCGCGAGAAATCGGAGGTCGACGCGGCGGCCGACGCCCGGCCGGCGAAGACGCGCAGGGCGAGACGCTGCTCGCGCGAGTGGCTGAGGGTCTCGATCTCGCCCATCCGCACCGATGCGCCGAAGCGACTCTCTTCGACGAGGTAGCCGTCGGCGGCCGTCGCGCCGCGCTGCGCGGCCCGCCTCAGCACGGAGACGAGGAGATCGGTGTTCATTGTAGCGATGTCCGTGAGCCCGGCTCGCCCCGAGGGTGGCCTGAGTCAGGCGCGACCCGGCTCCGCATCGCCCGCTTCATCCGTTGCGCCCCCACGAGCCCGGCTCGCTCCGAGGGTGGCCTGAGACGGGAGCGAGTGGCCCCGACACGCCCGATCCCACCCGCACCAGAGCGGGGTTTCCCGGCTTCATACCGCGGTGCCGCCGACTGTGATGCCGTCGATGCGAATCGTCGGGAGGCCGACGCCCACCGGCACGGACTGGCCGTCCTTGCCGCAGGTCCCCACGCCCTCGTCGAACTGCAGGTCGCGGCCGACGCGCGAGACGCGCGTGAGGGCCTCGGGGCCGTTGCCGATCAGTGTCGCCCCTTTGACCGGCGCCGTGACGCGTCCGTCCTCGACGAGGTACGCCTCGCTCGCCGAGAAGACGAACTTCCCGTTGGTGATGTCTACCTGACCGCCGCCGAAAGTCACGGCATAGAGGCCCCGCTTCACCGATTTCAGGATCTCCTCGGGGTCGTCCTTCCCGGCCAGCATGAAGGTGTTGGTCATCCGCGGCATCGGCGGATGGGCGTAGGACTCGCGGCGCCCGTTGCCCGTCGGCTTCATGCCCATGAGCCGCGCGTTCAGCCGGTCCTGCATGTAACCGGTCAGGATCCCGTTCTCGATGAGAACGGTCCGGCCGGTTGGCGTGCCCTCGTCGTCGACGTTGAGCGAGCCACGGCGATTCGGGATCGTGCCGTCGTCGACCACCGTCACGAGCTCCGAGGCCACCTTCTGCCCCAAACGCCCCGCGAAGGCCGACGTGCCCTTGCGGTTGAAGTCGCCCTCGAGGCCGTGTCCGATGGCCTCGTGCAGGAGAATGCCCGGCCAGCCCGGTCCGAGCACGACCGTCATCGTTCCCGCGGGCGCGTTCACCGCGCCGAGCTTGAGCGCCGCCTGGCGCGCGGCCTCCGTGGCGAACCGACGCCACCGCCCGGCCTCCAGGAAGAAGTCGAAGGTCACGCGTCCGCCGCCGCCGTACGAGCCGATCTCGCGCTTGCCACCCTCTTCCGCGATCGCGGTGACGTTCAGCCGGGTGAGCGGGCGGGTGTCACCGACCGTCCAGCCCGACGCCGTCGCGATCAGCATGATGACTTCCTCGCTCGCGATCGACGCGATGACCTGCGTGACGCGAGGGTCGGCCGCGCGGGTCTCCGCGTCGATCCGCTTGAGGAGATCGAGCTTACGCGCGAGGTCGGTGACGATGGGCGGTTCGGCCAGGGTGTAGAGATCGTGGGGCCGGCCGCGAGTCGCGAGCTCCAGCGCGCCCGAGCCGCCGCTTCGATCGGCGATCGCGCGCGCCTGACGCGCGGCCTCGTCGAGGTTCTGGATCGAGATCTCGTCGGTGTGGGCATAGCCGGTGCGGGTGCCGGCCTGGGCCCGCACCCCGGCGCCCTGGCTCACGTGGCGGGAGGCTTTTTTGACCGCCCCCTCCTCGAGTACCAGCTCTTCGTTGATACGGTACTCGAGGTAGATGTCGGCGTCGTCCACCTTGCCGATGAGATTTCCGCCGAGGACGCGGTCCATGAGCCCCGAGGTGATGTTGAAGCGGTCGGAGAAGAAGCTTTCGGGACGTGTGCGCGCAAGCTCTGTCATCGGTCGTTCGCCTCCGGGCCCGTCGGAGGCCCAATCCTATCGTGCGCCCCGCCGAGCCCCAAGCTTTTTGGGTTCGATCGTCCTAATAGATTCATTCTACCCACGCGGTGAAGCCTGGCGCGACCGGCCGCACGCTAACCAGTCGCCTGAAAGGCTTGAATAATCTCATGGATGCGCCTGACGCCGTGCGCGAGCGAGGGGCCGGGGGACAGAATGTCTGAGCCGTCGATCTCGTGGATTTGCCCGTTCTTCACCGCCGTGATCCGCTCCCAGCCGGGCCGGCGCGCGATCAGCGCCGGGTCGACGGGCTTGCCGCACCACGAGGCGAGGATGATCTGGGGATCGCGCTCGATGACGGTGTGGGGCGCGACGACGCGGCCCTGGGCCGCGTGCTGGTCGCGCAGCTCGGCGAAGACGTCGCGGCCGCCCGCGATCTCGATGATGTCCGACACCCAGCGGATCCCGGCGATGAGCGGGTCCATCCACTCCTCGAAGTAGACGCGCGGGCGGTCCGGCCACACCGCCGAGTACTCGCGGATCTGTCGGACTTCGTCTCGCAGGTCGGCGATGAGCTCGCGCGCTTGGCGCTCGCATCCCAGCGCGCCGCCGATCAGGACGATCGCATCGAGGACGTCGTCGAAGGAGCGCTGGTTCGTGCAGAGCACGCTCACCCCGGCGCCGATCAGGTCGCGGACAATGTCGCGCTGGAGATCTGAGAAGGCCAGAACCAGATCGGGCTCGAGCGCCAGGATCTTTTCGAGCTTGAACGTCGTGAAGCCGCCGACGCGTGCCTTCTCGCGCGCTGCCGCCGGCCGGCGGGCCGTACCCGGAACGCCGACGACGCGGTCGCCGGCGCCCAACGCGAAGGCGATCTCGGCGGTTTCGGCGGTGAGGCAGACGATGCGCCGCGGGAAGTCGGTGCGACTCGCCCCGTACATCCTCAGCCCGTCACGCGGCTACGAGGCGCGTGCCGCCCGCGGCCGCGCGACGCCGGCGAAGTGACTGAGCAGAAGCCATCCGGGGAAGGCGCGAGCGAGCTCGCGCGGCCCTTCGAGGCGAATGTCGCGCGAGCGCAGGGCCTGCTCGAACGAGACGTCACCGAGCCAGACTCGCGTGAACGCGCCCAGCTCGGCGGCCACGACGAGGTCGATCCCGAAGCCGGGGTCCTTGAGACAGACGTCGACCTCCTGGCGGCTGGCGACGAGCCAGCAGGTCGCCGGCCCGCGACCCCGCGGCACGCCGCGAAAGTCGAACCGCACGACGATGCGCCGATCGGGCAGATGATCGACGGCCAGGCGGCGTCGGACGTTCCACATGAGCAGCATCGCGTCGAGGTTCTCGGCCGAGGCGCGCCCCTGCATCCAGCGCTGGCCCCAGGCGCCGAGCTCTTCGATCACGCCGTGGAACTCCTCGCCCGCCTTGCTCAGGCGGTACTCGCGACCCCGCCCCGCGGGCTGGCTCTCGATCACGCCCACGTCTTCCAGGTAGCGCAGGCGTTGTGTCAGGAGTGCCCGCGAGATGAGCGGCATGCCCCGTCGGATCTCGGAGAACCGTCGACTCCCCGCGAAGAGCTCGCGAAGGATCAGCGGGGTCCACCGCTCTGCGAACACCTCGCAGGCGACCGCCACAGGACAGAACTGGCCGTACCCGTGCATTCTGGGGGACTGTAGGCCGGTCCAGGGCACGGGGCAAGTTCATTTTTTGGGCTTTCCGCGCCGGAGCGCGCAGGCCATCATCGGGGCGATGGCATCAGCGGCTGTCGCGCTCGGAACCGTGCGAGGAAATGATCTGGGCCACGACCGGCGCTCAACTCGAGCGTAAAGGAGTCTGACTCATGTGCGCGAAACATTGCGGCATCGCCGTCCTCGTCCTCGCTCTCGCGACGCTGACCGGCGCGCTCGGCGCCCGCGCCGACGTCGTCACCGACGCGAACGCCAAAGCCACCGAGATCGCCTCGAGGCACCCGGGGACCCCCCCAGCCGTGCGGATCATGGCCTTCGTCCAGGTCTCGGTATTCGAGGCAGTCAACGCGATCACCGGGCGCTACCCCCCGCTTCGCACGAAGATCAATGCTCCGGCCGGCGCCTCGGCCGAGGCCGCGGTCGCCGCTGCGACGCGCACGGTGCTCTCGAAGCTCATGCCCACACAGCAGGCGGCGATCGATGCGGACTATCTGGCCACTCTGAAGCCGTTGCCTGACGGACCGGCGAAGAGCAACGGCATCGCAGTCGGCGAGCAAGCGGCGGCGGCCTGCCTCGCCCGCGCCGATGATGCGACCAGCCTTCCGGACACGTACCGACCCCATACGACGTCCGGCGTCTATGTTCCGACGCTGCTCCCGGCGGTGCCCAACTGGGGGAGGCGCAAGCCCTGGGTGATGGCCAGCGGCGAGCAGTTCCGGCCGGGCCCCCCGCCCCGTCTGACCAGTGAAACGTGGGCGCGGGACTACAACGAGATCAAGGCGCTCGGCGCGAGGAACAGCACCCAGCGTACGCCGGAGCAGACCGCCATCGCCCGCTTTTGGGAAGCGACGGCTCCGGCCGTCTACTGGCCCGTGGCGCGCTCGGTCGCGGCCGCGCCCGGCCGCGACGTGACCGAAAACGCCCGCCTGCTGGCGGTTGCGGCGATGGCCATGGACGACGGGCTGACCGCGGTCTTCGACGCCAAGTACGCGTACAACCTCTGGCGCCCGATCACGGCAATTCGCAACGGTGATCTCGACGGCAACGACGCAACCGAGCGGGACCCGGGCTGGACCCCGTTCATCGACACGCCGATGCACCCGGAGTATCCGTGCGCCCACTGCATCGTGTCAGCGTCGCTCGGAGCCGTCCTCCAGGCTGAGCTCGGCAGCGGGCCGACGCCGAAGCTGAGCTCCGCCAGCTCGACCGCGGGTGGTGCCGTGCGTACCTGGACGAGCGTCGCCGACTTCGTGCAGGAGGTCGCCCTGGCCCGCATCTACGACGGGGTGCACTACCGCAACTCGACGGAGGTCGGCACCGCGATGGGGAAGAAGATCGGCGAGCTCGCGGTGAAGAGCTTCCCCAAGCCGATCCGCTGACGCGCGCTCGACCGCCGGGAGCCTACCCCTCGTAGGTCTCGCGCCGGGCCAGGCCGCGCTGAGCCGCGAGATAGCTCGCGCGCGTCATGGGCGGCCTGGCCGTCGCCGTCACCTCGCGGGCGGCGGCGGCGCCGTCCCAGAGCATGTCGACCACCATCGCCGCGAGCGCCTTGGCGGGACCCAGGTAAGCGAGCGGCTTGTCGACGATGACGAAGTCGGCGCCGTGGCCGGTACCGCGAGCGCCGCCGATGTAGGGATGCAGGATCGGCATGACCTGGGAGAGGTCTCCCATGTCCGTCGACCCCGTCCGGTGCCCGATCTGCCGGTAGTGTTCCGCTCCGAAGAGGCTGCTGACGTTGTCGCGGAAGTAGCGGGTCATGATCGGGTCGCAGGTCATCGGCATGTAGCCGGGAAGCGTCTCGATCTCGACCTTGGCGCCGAGCGCCAGGGCGCCGGCCCGGAGCGCGCGATCGACCTTGACGTTGGCGTCGACGATCGCTTCCATCGTCCGGCCGCGCACGTACGTTTCGATCCTCACCTCGCCGGGGATGACGTTCACCTGAGAGCCCCCGTGGGTGATGATCGGATGGACCCGGATCGTATCCTCGTCCCGGAACGTCTCCCGAATCGAGTTGATCGCCATCAAGCCGATCTGGGCCGCGTAGAGGGCGTTGATCCCCATGTGCGGGGCGCCGCCCGCGTGCGCCGCCCGCCCGAGGTAGCGTACCGTCTTCACGACACAGCCGTTGTTCGACGAGGGCACACCGGCCTTGCCGTCCTCCGTACGCGGCGTCGTGTGGATCATCATCGCCAGATCCACGTCGTCGAAGTGTCCGAGCCGCAGGAGCTCGGGCTTGCCGCCCAGGAACTCGAGCTTCCCCGCCCGCGCCTGGGCGACGCGCCATTCGATATCCCCGTACTCCTCGGCCGGAACCGAGAAGAACGCGACGCGACCGGCGAGCTGGTCGAACGCCTTGGCGTCGAGCAGCCCGATCGCGGCGCCGAGCATGCCGGCGATCTGAGCGTTGTGGCCGCAGGCGTGTGCGGCGCCCGTCGCGGGATCACTCTCGGGATGCCCCGCGACGACCAGGGCGTCCAGCTCGCCAAGGACAGCGAACGTCGGTCCGTCGCCGCCGCGGCCGCTCACGTCGGCGCGGACGCCCGTCAAGGCGAGGCCCGGCCGCGGGGTCAGCCCGAGCTTCTTGAAAGTCTCCTCGACCAGGCGGGCGGTCTTGACCTCCTTGAATCCGAGCTCGGGATGGCGCCGGATCTGCTCGCCGAGCCCGATGATCTCCTCGCCGCGCTGATCGATCGCCTGATAGACCCGGTGCTTCAGCTCGTCCTTGGTCATGTCAATCCTCTCCGTGGTTCGGGCACTTCTGGAAGCCGCCCGACATTCTACTGCCGGCCGCCGCGCCGCGCCTGCATACTGGCGGGGGCGGATTTCACCCGAGCCGAGAGGGCAACATGGACTTCCACCATGTCATCGAGGCAGCCGGCATCGTGTTCCTGGGGCTCGTCTTCTATTCGTACGCGCGGCGCTGGCTCGCGTCGGCGGGGCGGATCGACCATTGGCGACGCTCGCTGCTGAACGGCCTGGTCTTCGGGCTCTTGGCGGTCGCGCTGATGATCTCGAGGATCGAGGTCAGCCCGAGAATTTTCGTCGACGCGCGGGCTGTCCCGATCGCGCTGGTCACTCTGGTCGAAGGGGGCTGGGCAGGGCTCATCGCGGCGCTGGTCGCCGCGGCGTACCGGCTGTGGCTCGGCGGCCCCGGCGCCCTGGCCGGTGTCCTCGGGCTCCTGGCGACGGCGGGCACGGCCGCGCTGGCGCTGGCGTGGGCGCGCCGCGAGGGGGGCGTGCGGGCGCGCCACGCATTCGCGCTGGGCGGTGCCGTGTTCGTGGTCACGTTCGCCTCGTTCCTGCTCCTGGGCGCTCGAGGCCTGGAGATGTTCGCGCGCGACTGGCTGCCGTTGCTGGTCGTCAGCGTCGGCGGCGTCGGAGGCTTCACCAGGCTCTTCACCGACGTTGCCAACGCCCAGGCGGCGGAAGCGGCCCGCCGCGACGCGGCGGAGCTACGCGCGGTCACGCTCCTCGCCCGCGCCGCGGCCCACGAGATCAACAACGCGCTCATGGTCGTCGCCGGCGGGCTCGCCATCCTCGCCCGGCGCTTGCCGGCCGACAGCGAGGATGCGCAGTGGGCGCAGCGCGCCAGGGAAGGCGTGAACACGGTCACGGACATCGTCAAGCGCATGAACGCGATCACGCAGATCGAAGAGGTACCCGGCCGCGGCCGGCTCTCGCCGATGCTCGACATCCGGCGGTCGAGCGGGTCGGGCTAGACCGCCGTCCGCGAAGCCGGAGGCGCCGGGGAGGGTGCGCCAGGGGTCGAAAGGACCCGTTCCCGCCAAGGCGGCGACGGAGGCCGTGAGCCCGGATGGAGCCCAGCCGCCGCAGGGCAGCGGGCGCGTGCCGCGTGGTCCGTCGACCCCTGGCGCACCTGCTCCCCGGCGCCTCCGGCTTCGCGGACGGGACTCCAGACGGTCACTCCGGACCGAGCACGTGAAAGCCCTCTCGCTCGGCGGCCGCCGCCTGGCGCCGATCGAACGTCACGAACTCGAGCGTGCCAGGCTCGTGCTCGGCGGCGACGAGGGCCGCGCCGATGTGGAGAGCGTCCGAGGCCCGGAGCGGATGAGTCCCCACGATGCGCTCGGCGTGGCGCCGCACGATGTCCGCCGCGGTCACCTCCGTCCAGCGCTCCCATGCATCCAGGAAGTGGCGCCGCACGAGCCGAAGCTGCCGGGTCGCCGCGGGCTCGTCACGACCGCGACGCGCCAGCGCCGCGAGGAGCTCCAGCCGGGCCAGCGTCCAGACCACCACCTCCGGATCCTCGCGAAGACGGCGCGCGGCGGGCCCCGACTCGCGCTCGGCGATGAACAGGGGCACGAGGGCGGAGGTGTCCCAGAACCTCACCAGCTTCGCTCGCGCTCCTCCAGAAGTCCGCGCAGCACTCCGCCGGGGAGCCGGGCGGGCTTGCGCGTCGCCAGGCCGGAGGGCCGGCCGCCCGTGCCGCGCCGGATGAGCCCCTGCCGTTCGAGGCGGGCGAGCCGTTCCGACGCGCCGCGGGTGCCCGAGCTGGACAGTGGCACCAGGCGGGCGACCGGCTGGTCCCGATCCAGCACGAGCACGGAGCCGCCCCCACGAACGTGCTCCAGGTAACGCGACAGGTTGTTCTTCAAGTGGGCTATCTTGGCCTTCTTCACATGGCTATGTTAGCCATGTGAGAGCCACTCGTGTCAAAACCTTTGTTCACCGTGGAGATCGGGGTATCTCGCCGCTTAGGGGGCAGGACGCCGGACGAACCGGTCGGGCAGGAAGTCCTTCACGGCGACGCTCGGCCGGCCGCCGGTGATCCACTCCGTCATGATCCGCGCCGTGATCGGCGCGAGCAGGATCCCGTTGCGAAAGTGCCCGGTGGCGACGAACAACCCCTCGACCCCGGGCCAGGGGCCGAGCACCGGGAGGCTGTCCGGCGCCCAAGGTCTGAATCCACACCACGTCCGCGCGATCGGCAGCTCCCGAAGTGACGGCACCAGCTCGATCGCGGCGCGAAGCAGACCGGCAATGCCCTCGGCGGTGACGGCCCGCTGGAAGCCGGCGCGCTCGACGGTGGCGCCGACCACGAGCTCCCCCGACGGCCGGGGAGCCATGTAGGCCTCGCCGTGCACGCAGTACGTGAGAACGGAAGGAACGTGGGCGAGGGCGATCATCTGGCCGCGGCGCGGCTCGATCCGGAGGGGGGCGCCGAGCGGCGCCATCAGCTCCGAGCTCCAGGCGCCGGCGGCAAGCAGCACCGCATCGCCCTCGACGCGCTCGCCCTCCGTCACGACGGCGCGGACCCTGCTGCCCTCGATGACGAGGCGCGACACGTTGCAGCCGGTCGCGAGCTCGACTCCGGCCGCCACCGCCGCCTGGGCATAGGCGAGGACGAGGCGCTGGTTATTGAGCCAGTGATCGCCTCTGACGAAGATCGCGTGCCGGATCTTCGGCGAGAGGGCCGGCTCGAGCGCGTGGACGTCCGAGCCTTCCAGCACCTCGACGCCGAACTCCTTGTTGACGGCCCACGCCTCCGCGTCGCGCCGCGTCTGGGTCGCCGACATCGGGTAGATCGTTCCACGCGTGACGTACTCGACGTCGATCCCGGTCCGACCCTCGAGCTCACGGACCACGTCCGGGTAGAGTCGCCAGCTGGCGAGCGCGAGCTGGGCGAAGTTCGTGTCGGTCGACTCGCCGAGCGGCGCCAGGAGCCCGGCGGCGGCACTCGAGGCCTCTGCGCCCGGCGTAGCCCGTTCGAAGACCGTGACCTGGCACCCCGCCTTCGCCAGCTCGTAGGCGGTGGCGCATCCAATGATGCCGCCGCCGACGACGAGGATCTTCATGCGCGCCCGGCCAGCGCCTCGAGAAAACGGCGGGTCGCGTCGCCGGGAGACTCCGCCGCGAGGATGGCCGAGATGACGGCGACGCCGCGGGCGCCGCCTTGCTGCACCTCGCGAACCCGTTCCGGGTTGATACCGCCGATCGCGATCACGGGGAGGCGCACCGTGGCCGCGACGCGCTCGAGCCGGGCGACCCCCTGCGGCGGGCCGTAGGCACGCTTGGACGGCGTGTCGTAGACGGGACCGAAGACCACCCAGTCGGCGCCCTTCAGCTCGGCCTCGACCGCCTCCTCGAGCGAATGGACGGACACGCCGATCCGGAGCCGCTTGTCGGCGATGGCGCGGATGTCTTCGATCGGGAGCGACGTCGAGGTGCGTTGGACGGCGTCGGCACCGACGGCCAGCGCGACATCGACCCGGTCGTTCACGATCAGGAGCGCCCGGCGGTCGAGCGTCAGCGCGCGGAGGCGCCGGCACACGAAGGCGAGGTCGGCGGCCCCGAGGTCCTTTTCACGAACTTGGACGGCCGGCAGGCCGGCCGCGAGGCACTCGCCGACGACCGCGGTGAGGTCGCGGCCGCGGGTCTGGGTGCGGTCAGTGACGAGACAGAGCCTCAGCTCGTCCAATCGGGCACGCCCTCGAGCGGCGAGGACGCGGTCGCGTAGAGCTTCTTGCCGATCCGCCCGGCGCGAAACGCGAGACGACCCGCCTCCACGCCGAGCCGCATGGCGCGCGCCATGTCGACCGGATCCTGGGCGCCGGAGATCGCGGTGTTCATCAGCACGCCCTCACAGCCGAGCTCCATCGCGATGGCGGCATCGGAGGCGGTGCCCACACCCGCGTCCACGATGACGGGTACGGTGACCGTCTCGAGAATGATCTTGATGTTGTATGGGTTCCGGATCCCGAGCCCCGAGCCGATCGGGGCGCCGAGGGGCATGACGACGGCCGCGCCGGCGTCCTCGAGCTTTTTGGCCATCACCGGGTCGTCGTTGGTGTAGGGCATCACCGTGAACCCTTCCTTCGCGAGCGTCTTCGTCGCCTCGAGAAGCCCCTGGACGTCGGGGAAAAGCGTGCGCGGGTCGCCGATGACCTCGAGCTTGACCATCTCGCCGAGCCCCGCCTCGCGCGCCAGATAGCAGGTGCGGATCGCCTCGTCCGCCGTGTAGCAGCCCGCCGTATTCGGTAAGAGCGTGTACCGCGTGGTGTCGAGGTGGTCGAGGAGCGACTCGCCAGAGGGCAGGCTGACCCGGCGGAGGGCCACCGTGATGATCTGGGCGCCCGAAGCCTCGTGAGCCCGCTTCATGATTTCCATGGACGAGTACTTGCCCGTGCCAACGATGAGACGCGACGAGAACTCCTTGCCCCCGATGACCAGATTCGTGTCGCCCATGGCTCTAGCCTCCCTGCCTCTATCCCCCGCCCATCGGTCTGACGATCTCCACCCGGTCGCCGTCGTGCAGCACGGTCGCCTCGTACGCGCTCTTCGGCGTCACCTCGCGATTCACCGCCACCGCGGTGTACTGCCGCTTGACGCCCAGGTGCGTCAGCAGCCCGTCGATGCTCAGGCCGTCGGCGACCTGCAGGTCCTTGCCGTTGACCACGATCTTCATAAACAAAACGGCCGCGCCCTTTCACGGGTGCGGCCGCTCCAGTCTCTGCCGTCGTGTTCCCTTCGCTGGGATTATCCAGATCAGGTTCGAGGGGTCCCGGGCCGCACCCGGTTCTCAGGATTCCTCCCCCCACGACGTCAAAGCGGAGTATACCACCGTGCAAGCAACGCTGGAGCCGAGGCTTCGGGGATGGACGACCGGCCACGCGCGGGCTCGGGCGAGCGTGAGCTGGCGACCGGGCGTGGCCATGACACGCGGCATCGCGCCCTCCACCCAGCTGGCGCCGGGAGGCAGCACGACCGACGCCGAGCGCACGTGAAACGATTCGGGATCGCGTCCCGGCGCCGGCGTGCCGCGATCACGCAGGGCCCTCGCGGCCATCATGAGGCGCCATCGGCCTCGCAAGCGTTTCATCATGACGCCTCCGTGATGGCCTTGACGGCCGCGGGGTTCTCGAGCGACGACAGATCACCCGGTTCCCGACCCAGATAGGTCGCCCGGATCACGCGGCGCATGATCTTGGCGCTCCGGGTCTTCGGCAAGTCCTTCGCGAAGAGCACGCGCTCGGGCTTGAGCGCCTTGCCCATCTGCCGCGCGACCAGCTCGGAGAGCTCGATACGCAGGGGCTCGGAGGGCGCATGGCGCGGCCTCAGGACGACGAAGCAGACGATGGCCTCGCCCTTCACCTCGTGCGGCACGCCGACCACGCCCGCCTCGGCGACCGCCTCGTGCGAGACCAGCACCGACTCGACCTCGGCGGGACCCAGGCGCTTGCCCGCGATCTTGAGCGTGTCGTCCGAGCGTCCCTGGATGAACCAGAAGCCGTCCTCGTCCACGTACGCCCAGTCGCCGTGCACCCAGACGTCGGGCCAGCGCGACCAGTACGTCTCCTCGTAGCGCTGCGGGTCCTTCCAGAAGCCCTGCGTCATCCCCGGCCACGGCGCGGTCACCACCAGCTCGCCGACTTGCCCACGCACGGGCCGGCCGTCCTCACCGAAGCAGTCCGCCGCCATGCCCGGGATGGGCCCGGTGAACGAGCACGGCTTGATCGGGGCGATCGGGAAGGAGCTCAGGATCCCGCCGGAGATCTCGGTGCCGCCCGTGTAGTTGATGATCGGCACGCGGGCTTTCCCAGCGTTCTCGAAGAGCCAGCGGTAGGGCTCGGGATTCCACGGCTCGCCCGTCGAGCCGAGGACACGAAGCGACGAAAGCTCGTGAGCATGCACGTGCTCGGCGCCGTGCGGCATGAGCGCGCGCACGGCGGTGGGCGAGAGCCCCATGACCGTGATCTTGTGGCGCTCGACGAGCTCCCAGAGGCGGTTCGGCTTCGGGTAATCGGGGACACCCTCGAAGAGGACCGCCGTACCTCCGTGAAAGAGCCCCGCGGTGATGAGCATCGGGCCCATGAGCCAACCCAGGTCCGTGAGCCAGAACAGGCGGTCGCCCGGGCCCACGTCCATGAGGTAGCCGAAGTCGTGAGCGCACTTGACGAGGAATCCCCCCTGCGTGAGCACCGCGCCCTTCGGGCGGCCCGTCGTCCCCGACGTGTAGATGATGAGGCACGGGCGATCGAACTCCACGGACAGCGCGGGGCACGCGTCCGACTCCCTGCCGATCAGCTCGTGCCACCAGTGATCGCGCCCCATGGTCCACGGGATCTCGCGCCCGAGCCGCTTGTACACGATGACGTGCTGGATGGAGGGCGACGCGGCCGCCGCCTCGTCGGCGGTCTCCTTCATCTTCACGACCTGGCCGCGGCGATAGAAGCCGTCGGCGGTGACGAGGGCTTTCGCCTCGCAGTCTTGAAGGCGTGAGGCCACCGCGTGCGCGCCGTAGCCCGAGAAGCACGGCGTGTAGATCGCGCCGATCCGCAGGATCGAGAGCGTGGCGATGGCCGCCTCGGGCGACATCGGCAGGAACACGCCCACACGGTCGCCCTCGCCGACGCCCAGGCGCTTCAAGGCGTTGGCGAGCTGATTCACCTCGCGCGCGAGCTCGCGGTAGGTCAACGTGCGGCTCCGGCCGTCGTCCCCTTCCCAGATGAGCGCGGGCTGCTCGCTCCGCCCGGCATCGAGGTGACGGTCCACGCAGTTGTCGGCGAAGTTCATCAGGCCGCCCTCGAACCAGCGCGGCCACTGGACGCCGCGCGAGACGTCGCGCACCCGCGTGTAAGGACGCGTGAAGCGCAGGCCGAGATCGCGCACCACCGCGTCCCAGTACCAGTCCGGCTCAGCGGTGCTCCGCCGCTGCAGCTCCTCGAGAGAGCTCACGCCGAGGGAGCGCATGAAGCGGGCGATACGCGTGCGCTCGGCGTACTCCCGTGTGGGCCGCCAGACGATCTCGCTCTTGCCGGTCCCGGTCATCCGTTCCTCCCGAGAGGGCAGTGTACTCGGAGCGAGGCTACTAGGCCAACGTGGCGACGAGCCCGGTGACCAGTGCCGCGTAGGCGAGCGCGATCAGCGCGCGCTCGCGCGGTGGCAACGCGTCGTAGCCGGGCATGGGGTTCCGCCAGCGCCGCACCAGCGACCAGAGGCCGACCACCAGGACGATGAGGAGAAGCGGCGACCGCGTGGCCAGCAGCGCGACGATGCCGATGGCGTAGCCGATCACCCAGTATGCTCGCGTGAAGGCGGTCACGATGCGGCCGCCGTCGAGCGGCGGTACCGGCACGAGGTTGAAGAGATTGATCAGGATCGCGCTGTGGCCCAGCGCGCGCAGAAGCGGCTGCTGACGGTGCCGCTCGGCTGAGCCGGTTCGCGGCGGTGATAGAATCTGCTCCACCGGGCCGAGCTCGAGGCCCGCTCACTCGAGGCCCGCTAAGAGGAAAGGCATGCTCGACGCACAGACACGCTTCGACGTACCGGATAGCTGGGGATTGACCGGGAAGGTCGCCATCGTGACGGGCGGCGGCGCCGCCGGCGACGGCATCGGCAACGGTCGCGCCGCCGCGATCCTCCTGGCGCGCGCCGGCACGCGGGTGATCGTGGTCGACCGCGACGTCGCGCTCGCGAAGCGGACGGTCGAGATGATCGAGGCGGGCGGCGGCCATGGGCTCGCCTTCCAGGCCGACATGACGCGCGCCTCCGACTGCGCGGCCGTGGTCGAGGCGGCGATGGACCGCTACGGCCGCCTCGACTACCTGGACAACAACGTCGGCATCGGCAGCCGGGGCACCGTGGTCGACGAGACCGAGGAGAGCTGGCGCCGGCTGATGACCGTCAACGTCGACACCATGTTTCTCGCCGCGAAGCACGCCATCCCCGCCATGCGGCGGACGGGCGGCGGCGCGATCGTCAACGTGTCGTCGATCTCGGCGCTCCGGCCGCGTGGTCTCACCGCCTACTCCGTCTCCAAGGGCGCGGTCATCGCGCTGACGCGGGCGATGGCCGTCGATCACGGGCCCGAGGGCATCCGGGTGAACTGCGTCGCGCCCGGACCAGTTTACACGCCGATGGTCTATTCGCGCGGCATGAGCGCGGCTTCGCGCGATCGCCGGCGCACGGCCTCGGCGCTCAAGGTCGAGGGAACCGGGTGGGACATCGGGCACGCCGTGCGGTTCCTCTTGTCGGACTTCGCGCGCTACATCACCGGCCACACGCTCGTCGTGGACGGCGGCACGACACTGTCGGCGCCCGAGCGCGACTCCGGCGGCGCCGGCGGCTAGCTGGGCTCCGATCGCGACTCGGGCGAGCGGCCGAGGTTGTGGGACCACCCGCCCGAGAAGACGAAGCGCGGGAACGTGATCCACTGCTCGACGACGACGCGGCTCACGAAGTCGGCGGGTCCGGCGAAGGGCGTCGGGGTCTCGCGTTCGCGCCGGTGACCACCGCCCTGGATCACGATCGCGGCCACTGTCCCCGCGGCGGCGAGCCCCGCCATGCGGCCGGAGCCGATCGCGACACCCACGACCAGGCCGATCGCGGCGATCTGGAACAAGGGGACCGCGACGATATGGAGCAGCAGATTGACCCGGTCGCGGTGCTTCGCCCGGTAGTCGCTCCACTGCCATTGCAGCAAGTGTGGTCGAACCAGCCTCATCTGGCGTGTGCCCCCCGGAGATGAGCGTACCGCCCCACGACCCGCTGCTCAACGCGCGGCGCACCGGCTACACGCGGCGCGGATTCGGCGCGCAGTACCACGCGCACCGGCCCAAGCCGCCGGCAGTTCTGGTCGACCTCCTGTTGCAGCTGGCCGGCGCTCGGCGGCCGCGGCTCGTCGTCGATCTCGGCAGCGGCACCGGCATCTCGACGACGATCTGGGCGCCCCACGCCGAGCGGGTGATCGGGATCGAGCCGCTCGACGAGATGTGGAAGATCGCCGAGGGCGGCAACACCTCCCCGAGCGTGAGCTTCCGGGCGGGCGTGGCCCAGCGGACCGGAGTCCCGGACGGCGCAGCGGACATCGTGACGTGCGCGCAGTCGCTCCACCACACCGAGCCCGCGGGAACCCTGGCCGAGATCGGTCGCATCCTGCGCGTCGGCGGCGTCTTCGCCGCGTACGACTACGACTGGCCGCCGATGGTCCACTGGGAGGCCAACCGCGCGTTCGCGGCGTTCATGGACGGCGTGCGCACGCTTCGGAAGAAGCACGGGATCGAGAGCGAGCAGGAGCAGTGGGGGAAAGACGAGCACGTCGGGCGAATGCGCCGGAGCGGCCTGTTCCGCCATGTCTCTGAGATCTCTTTGCACAACGTCGAGCGGTGCACGGCCGAGCGCTGGGTCGGCTTCGCGCAAACGATCGGCATCGTCCTGCCCGTGCTCGACCTCGGGCTGTCGGACGACGAGCTGGGGTTGACGGCGCTCCGGGAGGTCGCCGAGCGCACGCTCGGGCTCGAGGGGCTCCCGTGGTACGTGAGCTATCGCGTGCGCGTGGGGGTCAAGTGAATGCCCTCCGTCTTCTCGCACGCGATCGCGGCCGTCGCGATCGGAGGCGCGGCGGTCGCCGGTTCATCTCGGCTGCCCATCTGGGGACTCGGCGCGCTGTGCTCGGTGGTGCCCGACCTGGATGTCGTCTCGTTCTTTTTCGGCCTCCCGTACGGTCACGTGCTCGGCCACCGCGGGCTCTCGCACTCGCTCCTCTTCGCGGCCGTGCTCGCTTCGATGGTGACCGCGGTCGCGCGCCGGTCCTTGGCGGCGTGCCCGAGCACACCGAGGCTCTGGGGGTTTTTCTTCCTGGCCACCGCCTCGCACGGGCTGCTCGACGCGCTGACGAACGGAGGCCTCGGAGTGGCGTTCTTCGCTCCGTTCTCCGACACCCGCTACTTCCTTCCGTGGCAACCGATCGTGGTCTCGCCGCTATCGATTCGCGGGTTCCTCACTCGGGGTGGCCTGCGGGTGATCTGGAGCGAGCTCGGCTGGGTCTGGTTGCCGGCGGGCCTGATCTTCCTGATCGGTCTGGCCGTTCAGCGGCAGTCGCTGTCCGCCAAGGCCTCCGCGCAAGCTACTTCCCGAAGACGTCCTTCAGCAGATCGGTCACGCGGGCGGCGGGATCGGTCCTGATCTTGCGCTCCTCTTCGCCGACCACGTGGAAGAGGCCGTCGAGGGCTTTGCCGATCACGTAGCGATCCAGGTCGTAGTCCTCGGTCTTCAGGAAGGGAATCGCCTTCGCCTGACCGAGCAGCTCGTTGTACTGCCGCGTCGTGCCCACCTCGTTCATCGCCTGATCCACGACGGGCCGGAAGGCCAGCGTGAGGGACTCCGAGGTCTTGCTCTTGAAGTAGTCGGTCGCGGCGGTCGGGGTGCCGCCGAGAATCCGCCGCGCGTCCTCGATGGTCATGCTCCCGATCGCGTCCCAGAAAATCTTCCTGGCCGACGGCGCCGCGCGCTCGGCCGCGCGGTTCATGCTGAGCACGAGCTGGTCCACCTCGGATCCGTAGCCGACCGTCCGCAGGCCGCGCTCGAGCGTGCGCAGGCGCTCGGGCATCAGGATCTTGATGGCCTGGTTCGTGAAGTAGCCGTCCGTCCGGCCCGTCAGCTTCACGGCATTCTCGGTCCCAACCTGAAGCGCTTCCTTGAGTGCGGCGCCGATCTTCACGTCGCCCGTCGCTCCGGTTGCGGGGCGCGTCAGGGTGTCCAGCTCCTTGAGCAGCTGGTCGAGCTGGGCCACGGCCGGCGCGGCGACGAGGACGGTCAGCGCCGAGACGAGAAAGGAAGCTCGACGCACCGGCTCAGACCCCGTCGAGCTGGCGAGCCAGCGCCGCGCGATCGGTGACCGGAAGCTCGCAGGCGTAGTTGCGACAGACGTAGGCAGTCGCCTTCCCGGCCACGGCTTCCCTGCCCTCGAGAAGCGGGACACCCAGGGCGCCGGCGCGGTCCCCCGTCACCACCCCGGTCACGACGCGGTTGGGGAGGTATCGGCCGAAGACCTCGCTCACCAGGGACCCGAGCCCATCGCCCCCGCCGGGAGCGACCAGCGCGATCTCGATCACCGGCCCGAGATGAAAGTCGAGCGCGCAGAGGAACCGGCCGAAGCCGCTCGCGTACCGGGCCATGAGATCCGCCATCGGCCTCAGCGCCTTCGACGCCGTTGCCTCGTAGCGCGGCTCGCCCGTCAGCACCGCCAGCCGCAAGAGCGTCTCGATGGCGACCGACGTTCCGCACGGCACGGCATTGTCGAAGAGATTGCGCGGCCGCACGATGAGCTGCTCCGCGTCGCTGCCGGTGTCGTAGAAGCCCTCGAGCCGCTCATCCCAGAAGAGCCCGATCATCTCGTCGGCCAGGCCCCGCGCCTCGTCGAGCCATCGCCGCTCGAACGTCGCCTCGTACACCTCGAGCAGCGCGGCCGCCATCATCGCGTAGTCTTCCAGATAACCCTTGAGCTTGGCGCGCCCGCCCTTCCAGGTGCGGAGCAACCGGCCCTCGGCCCGCATCGCCCCGAGGACGAACCCGGCGTTCCTGACGGCGGCGGCGACGTAGTCGGGCCGGCCGAGCGCCCGGCCCGCTTCGGCGAGCGCCCGGCAGGCGAGGCCGTTCCACGACGCCAACACCTTGTCGTCGCGGCCGGGATGGATCCGGCTCTCCCGCGCCGCGTAGAGCTTCCGTCTGATCGGCGCGATCCGCTCAGCGTCCGGCTCGCCCGCGACGTAGAGAATGCTCTTGCCCTCGAAGTTCGCGCCGCGGTCCGCGCCCCAGTAGCGGCCGGCGTACTCGGCGTCGGCGTCGCCCAGCACCTCGCGAAGCTCGTCAGGCGCCCACACGAAGAACTTTCCCTCGTGGCCCTCCGAGTCCGCGTCCTGCGACGAATAGAAGCCGCCGGCCGGGTCGGTCATCTCGCGGAGCACATAGTCGAGCGTTTCCTCGCAGATCCGCCGGCACTCGGGGTCGCCGAACGCGAGCCAGCCGTGGAGGTAGAGCGACGCGAGCTGGCCGTTGTCGTAGAGCATCTTCTCGAAGTGCGGCACGAGCCAATGTGCGTCGACCGAGTAGCGATGAAAGCCGCCTCCCACCTGGTCGTACATGCCGCCGCGCGCCATCATCGTCAGCGTCGTGTGCGCCATCTGGCGCGCGCGGGCATCCTGCGAGCGCTTCCAGTAGCGCAGGACGAACTCCCAGATCATCGGCTGCGGGAACTTCGGCGCGCCGCCCAGGCCCCCGTCGGCGTCGTCGAACTGCGCCGAGATCGCCTGGAAGGCGCCGCCGAGGATCGAGGGGGTGAGGAGCTCGGAGGCGGCCCGCAGGCGCTCCGACTGGCCGAGGGCCTCGCTGATCTTTCGCGACGACTCGACGACCTCTCCGCGGCGCGTTGCCCACGCGTCCGCGATCGCCGCCATCAGCCGCGGGAATCCGGGGAGGCCGTGCCGGTCGACGGGCGGGAAGTAGGTGCCGCCGTAGAACGGCGCGCCCGCCGGCGTCAGGAAGACGGTCATCGGCCAGCCACCGTGGCCGGTCATCGACTGGACGGCCTGCATGTAGATCTGATCGACGTCGGGGCGCTCCTCGCGATCGACCTTGACGTTGACGAAGTGGCGGTTCATCACCTCGGCGATCTCGGGGTTCTCGAACGACTCGTGCTCCATCACGTGGCACCAATGGCACGCCGAGTAGCCGACGGAAAGGAGTAGCGGCTTGTCCTCGGCTCTGGCCTTCGCAAAAGCGTCGTCACCCCACGGGTACCAGTCGACCGGATTGTGGGCGTGCTGGAGAAGGTAGGGGCTGGTCTCGCGCGCGAGGCGGTTCTCTGCCACGATGCGTCCTCGGTTACCGGATGAACGGCAGCGCGCTGACGCTCGCGGCGACCGTGCGCCCGCCGAGGCGCACCGACACGCGGGCTCCCGGCTCGGCGTGCTGGCGGCGGACGAACGCGAGCGCGATCGGTCGCTCGAGGCCGAACGACCAAGCCGCGCTCGTGACCCGGCCGACTGGAGTGTCGTCGGCACCGACCACCTCGGCGCCGGTCGGCGGGACCTCGGTACCGTCCAGCAGGAGACCTCGCAGCATCCGGTTCACGTGCCCGCGATCACGGATCCGCACGACGACCTCCTGGCCGGGGTAGCAGCCTTTCGTCTCGGAGACAAGCTCGGCGAACGGAATCTCCGGGAGGAGCACCGACTCGTCGACGTCGTGGCCGAAGAGCGGCGTCCCCGCCTCGATCCTGAGAGCCTCGAAGGCCACGAGTCCGACCAGCCGCACGCCGGCGCCGACGAGAGCGTCCCACATGCTCGGTGCCTCGCTCGCGGGGCCTGCGATCCACACCTCGGCTTCACCCGTCTCCCGCCTCCCGCTCACGAGCCGCACCGAGGTGTCGGCGATCATGCCGGCCGCCTGCGACCACCCGCTCTCCGGTGGTCGGGCGCCTGTGAGTCGCTCGCCGGTCTCGGCCGCCTTCGGTCCGGCGAGGACGAAGATCGCCGTCTCGCCGGAGACGTCGCGGATCGACACCTTCTCGGAGAAGAGATAGTGATCGAGCGCCTCGGCGGTCTTCTCGGCCATGGCCGGCGGCGTCACGACAAAGATCCGGTCGTCGGCGACCCAGACGTAGAGGACGACCTGCACCTTGCCGTACACGTCGAGCAAGGTTGCGGCGCACCCCTGTCCCGGCCCGAGCGCCTTGACCTCGTTGCTCACAAGGGCGTGGAGAAACGCCGCCCGATCGCGTCCGGTCAGCTCGAGCATGCCGACATGACCACGATCGAGGAGCCCGACGCTCCGGCGCACGAGCGCGTACTCCGCGGCGGGGTCGCCGTACGTGACGGGCAACTCCCAGTCGGCGACGTTCTCGAACTTCGCGCCCGCCGCGGCGTGGCGCTCGTGGAGCGGCAACCGGTTCGCCATGGCGCCATTCTACATGACGTGCCGTGGCCGAGGACGGCGCCGAGTCCGGTGCAGGCCCCGTGCTAGACTGCGCGGCGTGCGACCGCCGCCGCGCCGGACGATCCGCCGCTTCCAGGGGCGTCTGCTCGCGTGGTACGCCACGCACGGTCGGGATCTGCCGTGGCGACGGACCCGGCGTCCCTATCGCGTGCTGGTGTCGGAGATCATGCTCCAGCAAACGCAGGTCGATCGGGTCGTGCCGAAGTACCGCGAGTTCCTCCGCCACTATCCAACCCTCGAGCGTCTCGCCGCCGCGCGCGTCGGCGCCGTACGGCGTCTCTGGTACCCGCTCGGCTACAACATCCGTCCGATTCGCCTCCACGCGATCGCGCGCGAGACCGTCGCTCGCTACGGCGGCCGCCTGCCCGATCGCGAGGACGCGCTGCGACGACTCCCCGGGGTCGGGCGCTACACGGCGGGCGCGATCCTCTCGTTCGCCTATGGCCGGGACACCGCGGTCCTCGACACCAACGTTCGGCGGGTGCTGGGCCGCGTGTTCCTGGGTCCCCGCCGGCTCGCGCGCCTCCGCGGAGACAAGAAGCTCTGGGATCTCGCCGCGGCGCTCGTCCCGCGCGGACGTGGCTACGACTTCAACCAGGCGCTCATGGACTTCGGCGCGACGTGGTGCACGCCGCGCAAGCCCCGCTGTGCCCCCTGTCCCATGAAGCGCTTCTGCGCCAGCTACGGGCTTGCCTAGCCTCGTCGAGGTGGTAGCGGCTCTCGTGCGGGACGACGCGGGCCGCTACCTGATCACCAGGCGCCGGCGCGGGTCGCACCTCGAAGGACTCTGGGAGTTTCCCGGGGGCAAGCGCGAGCCCGGAGAGTCGCTCGAGACGGCGCTCCGGCGCGAGCTGGCCGAGGAGCTATCGGCGGGCTTCGCCGTCGGCGACAGGGTCGACACGGTCCGCTGGGAATACCCCGAACGGACCGTCGTGATCCACTTCTACCGCTGCCGGCTCGAGTCGGGGACGATCGAGCCGCGCGAGTCCCAGGCCATGGCCTGGGTCGCACCGGAGCGACTCGTGGAGTTCGACTTCCCGCCGGCCGACCGCGAGCTGATCACGCGCCTTCGCGCGAGCTCGGCATCTTGACGTCACGGCCGGGGACGGCCCAGGACATTCGCCCTTGCGGCGGGGCACCCGGCGACGGCTGGCCCGCATCACCCGTGGGCGAGTTTCATCTGCTCCAGAGCCGCGCGACCCAGGAGGCCGTAGGGACTGGCGAGCGTCTCGAACATCTCGAAGTGGTTGTAGCCTTCGCCGACGAGCAGCTGCACGGGCTTGCCGGCCGCCTTTACCGCCGCGGCGAAATCCCGCGACTGGCGCTGGAACTCCGGTGTCTCGAACGTTCCGTAGGCGACGACCAGGGGAGCGTTGAGCTTGTCGAGGTGTCGTTGTGGGCTCAACGCCTGTTCCATCTCGTCGGTGAACTTGATGTAGCGGCTGCGCGCCGACAGGCGCACCGGCTTCAGGTCGAACATGCCGCTGCCGCAGAGTCCGCCTTTCACCGTGTCGGCGGGTAGGTTGAACTCCCTGGCCCAGTCCGTGGTGAGGACCACGCCGGCCAGATGGCCGCCCGACGAGAAGCCGGAGACGTACAGGCGGTTGGGATCCCCGCCGAAGGTGTGGGCGTTGCGATATACCCAGGCCACCGCGCGGCGCACTTGCTCGGCCATCGGCATCAAGCTGCCGCCCACGTCCTCCACCCCGACGAAATCCGGAACGACGTAATGCGCACCCGCGTGCACGAACAACTCCGCCGGGAAGGCGTTGTCCTTCGCCACGCCCGTCCGCCACGCTCCTCCGTGAACGAAGACATTGATCGGCGCGTTGGCCCGTTTGGTCGGGTAGACGTCGAGTCCTTCGATGGGAGTAGGACCATAGGCATAGCGTCGTGGCGCGCCCAGGCGCGCGCGCACGCCGTCGCTGTTGGTAGCGTAGCGCCTGATGATTTGTTGTAAGTTAGGCGCGTACACGCTCTGGTCGTACGCCGCGTCGAGGTCGGTCTGGTCCAGGTCGAGCCAGACTCGCGGCCCCTTGACACGCGGCGCTGGCGGCGCCGGTTGCTGGGCGAGCGCAGAAGGGGCGGCCACGAGCAT
>Ga0209056_10000555_pt1 | contig 41511 bp, 36 predicted proteins | sample GraSoiAngelo_114_FD_185876 | JGI IMG/M metagenome (GOLD analysis project Ga0209056, IMG submission 185876) | Grasslands soil microbial communities from the Angelo Coastal Reserve, California, USA - 14_0903_13_40cm (SPAdes) (version 2) | ecosystem: Environmental > Terrestrial > Soil > Grasslands... | reverse complement strand
CGGCCCTGGGAGAGGATGGTGACGGTGCTGTCCTCGTTGGCGGCCAGGTAGACGCCGTAGGTCGAGGGCGGCGCGCAGAGCTTGTCGACCTCTTCCTTGAGCGCCGTGATCTGCTCGCGCGCCTCGTGCAAGACATTCACGAGGAGCTCGTTCTGATTGAACGCCTGCACGAGCTGCCGGTTCGCCTCGCGCAGCTTGTCCTCGAGGGCCGGGGAATCGTTCCCGTCGAGGTCTGGGTCGAGCGTGGCGGATCGCCATTTCATGGCTATGACCTCCGGACTCTGCGGTGCACCCATGCGCACCAGGGGCGGTTCGTTTCGGCATTGGCATCGCCCGCTGAGCTCCAAGCGGTCCGGTCGACGCTCGCCTTCGCGTCCTCGGCGCCCTCACACGCGGGTCGGTGTTCGTCACACCAGCAGACCGTCAGAATCTCCCGAAGGGGATCACGCTCACGGTCGCAGCCAGGACAGTAGGATGAGGCGAGGTTGGGCGTGTCGACGAGCTCGCTACTCATGGCCGCCTCAGCTCCAGGGAGGCCCGATCGTGCCGTCAGCGTCCGCCGGGCGCACGAGAGCGCACAGCGGGAGCCACACTGACTCGGCGCACGTGAGGCAGTAGCACTGCAGTTCCTCGGTGCTGTGGCCTTGCACCATCAGTCGCCGGCCACACCGCGCGTGGTGAAGGCTGCCGTCGAGTAGCCGATACACGGTCGCAATCTCAGCGGAGACCGGGAGTGCCATTGCCGTCCCCCCTTCTTACAGCGACCCTCGACGTCGTTGCCGAAGCGCCGGTTACCCTGCCGCGGGCCTTCAGAATCGCCGTTCCCTCCATGATGGTCTGAAGTCTAGCTTTTGTGGATGAAACGGGAATCAGGCAAACGCTGCTAACTGAGGCTGGTAAATCCCTGCTGGCGGGCTCCGAAAATCCGATTCATATTCCGGAAATTCTGGCGTGGGCGACATCCGTGTGCATGAGACCGACGAGGCCGTAGCGTGCGCAGAGTTCGTGATAAGCGGCGCCTTCTCGGATGACTCTGGGCGCATCGGTTTGATATATTCGGCAGGCCGACGCGGGCAGTCCCAAACGGCGCGTAGACGGTAAAGACGGCAAGGGGAATCTGAAGTGTAGGCTTTGGATAAGATGCCCTCTGCCGCACAGAGAGGCATGAGGCGTGGAGACGGCGTGACCGTCGTGAGGAGCGCCGCTGTCACGATTCGGAGATGAGCCCCTGACGCGTCGCCTCACTCTCGTTTTCTGGATCGCGCTGGTGGTCCTGGCCGCGAAGGACACTGGAGCAGGTGGCTCGGAGAGGGGAGATCTGCTGGGCTTTCTAGCAGTGGCTCCGGGCATCGCACACGCGACCTTCCAGATGCGCCCGGACGACGCTGAGCCGTTTTCGGGCCACGCCTTCAAAATTGATCTCGATGTGGCAGAACTCCGTCTCGTCCCCGCTGGGGGTCCGTCATCGCGGCGCACGGTAGAGGAGATTGTCGCGCCCTACCCTGCTGTCGTCGCCATCAATGCCAGCTTTTTCGACAAAGAAGACCGGGCCATGGGCCTCGCGGTCGACGACGGACGCCTCCTAGGCAGTGGCAAGCGGCAGAGCTGGGGTGCCCTCGTGGTCGACGGCAAGAAGGCGCGGATCACGATAGGCGCCGAAATCAACGACCATCTCGCGCATCGCCTCATCGTCCAAGGAATCCCTCGTCTCGTCGTCGCGGGTAAAGTCCAGGGTCTAAAGCCGCAGCTCGCCGCGCGGACCGCCGTGTGCGCCGAGGGGAGCGTCGTCATCTTCGTCGTGTCGACGAAGGCCGAGACCACAGCCTTCGCGCGCTTCCTGGCCGACCCGTCCGAAAAAGGAGGGGTCGGATGCGTGGATGCCCTCAACCTCGACGGGGGCCCGTCGACACAGCTTGCGGTCAAGCTTCCCGCACTGAAGCTATCGCTGCTCGGCCGATGGGGGGTGCCGAACGCGCTCGTCGTTGTTCCCGGCAAGAAGTAGGCCGGCGCTGCCCTGAGAGACAGCGTGGGCAGCTTTTGCCGCGGATCATCGTCGTCTCCTTGGTCCCAGAGTGGCTGCACAGGTGTTCTGAGCCGTCTCGACGGACATGTCGTCTTCCTGCTGAAAGGCGTTTTGATATACAGTGACGTCGTCGAGCGCGGGATCAGGAGAGGCTCGTTGGGATTGGTAATCGGCAGGTCGCGGGTTCACGTCCCGCCGCCGGCTCCAGTTGTCCCACCTCCCTGCTCTAACCCCGGTGAGAGGTGGTCCATGCACGGAATCGGTCGGCGTGAAGAGATCCGGGTTCCCGGAATGCCCGAGCCCATCAGCCACTTCACCAATGTCGTCCGCGCGGGGCGGCTCGTGTTCGTCTCGGGCTGCGTCGCGTCGGACGAGCGGGGGCGCACGATCGGCGGCACCGACGCGACCGCCCAGGCCCGCCAGGTTCACGAGAATCTGAAGCGTTGTCTCGCGGCCGCCGGCGCGACGTTCGCCGACGTGTGCAAGGTCACCGTGTTTCTCAAGAACATCGCCGACCGTGAGAAAGTCAACATCGCCCGCAAGGAGTACTTCGGGTCCCACCGTCCTGCGAGCACGCTCGTCGAGATCTCGCGGCTGGTCCGGGACGATCTGCTCGTCGAGATCGAGGCCGTCGCCGTCCTGCCCGAGTGAGCGGTGGCCGACCCCGAGTCCCTGTGCGATCACGCCCACGCATGGGCGAGGCAGGGCCGATACCACGAGGCTGAGGCGGCGTACCGCGAGGCCGTCCGGCTGGACCCGGGCCGACTGAAGGCCTACCTCGGGCTCGGACTGGTCCTGCGCCGCCAGCGACGGTCGGTGGAAGCGGAGGCGGTCTTCAAGCACGCGATCCTCCTCCAGCCCAGTGGTGTCTCGGCCTACATGGAGCTGGGGGGAGCGCTCTTCGAGCAGGCGCGATATCCCGAAGCGGCCGCGGCGTTCCGCGAGGCGATCCGGCTGCGGCCCGACTTCGTGCAGGCGCACGTGAGCCTGGGCCTGGCGCTGGCTCGTCACGGGGGCTACGCCGACGCCGAATCCGTGCTGCGCCAGGCGCTCCTCCTCAACCCGAACGACGCGACGGCCCGCGCCAATCTCGCGACCGTGTTGCGCCGCCAGCGCAAGGTCGCGGCCGCCGAGGCCGTGCATCGCGACGCGCTGGCGCGCGATCTCGCGCCGGCCGCCGTGCGGCGCGATCTCGCCGACACCCTGTACGAGCAGGCGCGCTATGGCGAGGCGGCAGCGGCGTACGGCGAGGCGCTCGCGCTCGCACCGAACGACGCGAAGGCGCTCCGGGGGCTCGGCCTGGCCCTCGAGCGGCAGGGCCGGCTGCGCGAGGCCGCCGAGGCCTATCGCGACGCGATCCGGCTTCGACCAGAGGACGCCAGCCTGCGCGAGCGTCTCGGCGTCGTGCTGAGGCGGCGGCACCGGGACGCCGAGGCCGCCGCGGCCTTCCGCGACATGCTCCGGCTCAGTCCCGGCGACGCGCGGGGGCATCATCACCTGGCCGTGACGCTCGAGCGACTGGGCCGCTACGGCGAGGCGGTGGCGGCATTCCGCGAGGCGATCCGGCTGCGCCCGACGTATCTTCACGCGCACCTCGGGTTGGCGGCGACGCTGCGACGTCTGGGCAAGTGGGCGGAGGAGGCCGGGGCGTACGCCGACGCCCTCCGGGTCCGTCCCGACGACGCCGATCTGCACGCCGGGCGGGGATTGGCGCTCGGCGCCCTCGGCGACTACGCCGAGGCGGCCGTGGCGTTCCGGCGCGCGCTGTCGCTGAGGCCGAACGACGCCGACCTCCACTACGAGCTTGCGGTCGCGCTCGGACGGCGGGGCGGGCACGCAGAGGCGGAGATCGCGCTGCGCGCCGCGATCCGGCTCCGTCCCGACTCGGTGAAGGCACGCGCGAACCTCGCGCTCTGCCTGGGTCGCCAGAGCAAGCACGTCGAGGCCGAGGCGGCGTATCGCGAGGCGCTCCGATCACGGCCGAACCATCCGGTGCTCCACCGCGGACTCGGCGTCGCGCTCTACTGGCAGGGTCTGTATGCGGAGGCCGAGACCGCGTTCCGCGAGGCCGTCGCGCTCAAGCCGGACTATGCGCGCGCACACAGCGACCTCGGCGAGATACTGGCCGAGCAGCACCGCTACGGTGAGTCGGAGACGGCATACCGCGCCGTCATCCGGAGCACCCCGGAGTCCGCGGCCGGCCACAGGGCGCTCGGCGGGGTCTTGTTGGCGCAGCGCCGCTACGCCGAGGCGGCGACGGCTTGCCGCGAGGCGATTCGGCTCAACTTCGACGAGGCGCACGCGCACCTCGATTTGTGGGATGCCCTCGACGCGCTCGGGAGGTACGGCGAGCTGGAGGCGGCGGCGCGCGCGGTTATCGAGCGGAAGCCCGATCACGCCGACGCCCACGCGCGTCTCGGGCGCGCACTGTTCGCTCAGGGACGCTACGGCGAGGCGGCGAGCGCCTACCGGACCGCCGTCGACCTTCATCCCGAGATCGCCCGGTTTCGCGACGGGCTCGCGGCGGCGCTAGGGAAGACGCAGTAGCTGCCGGAACTCCTCGAGGTCGCCCTGCGGGGCATCGGGGCGCTGCCGCAACTGCTCGTGGACGTGCGCGGGGCTCTCGTCGATCGCGCGACTGGCGCGGGCGACGATCTTGACGAACCGCTTCGCCTCCTTCTCCGCCTTGGCGGTCGCGACCGAGCCGGCGACCCGTCCGGCGAAGGCGAAGAAGCTGCTGTCGAGCTTCACGAACCCGGTCACGGCGGGCGAGATGAGACTGCGGTGGTTCCCGGTAGGATCGACGCCGTACTCGATGACGACCACCGCCTGCCCGTGGATGCTCGGGAGGAACGCCGACTGGTAATGGCCGCGCGCGTACACGACGCGCGTGCCGCTCGCCGCGTACACGACCGAGAACCGCCCTACCACACCCCAGCCGTCGTCGAGCCAGAGGCCGCCCGCGCCCCGCCAGATGCGGTACCGGGCGAGCCGTAGCGCCCGAGTGACGTGCGTCGCGAGCTCCGGGTGATCCAGCAGGAATTCGAAGACGTCGCGGCGCGCGACGAACGGCTCGCTCGAGGCCCGGGCGCTCACCGAGGCGCCCTCCGCAACTTCCTGGAGCCTGGCACGCTCGGCGGGTGGGATCTCGGTGGGCAGCGTGGCGGCGGGCCTGGCCGCGAGGGCGCTCGACGCGAGCAAAACGACCGCGGTGCCGGTCACGGCCCATGCGGACCACGCACGATGCCTGGACAACACGACCGGCTCATTATAACCTCTCGGCACTACTCACAGGATTCGGCCCCGAACGTACGACGCCCCCACCGGGGGCGGGGGGCAGCATGTACCAGTATCTCTACGCGATCGCCGACCGGCTCCCGGCGGCGTGGCGCCCTCCAGACGCGAGCGTCGGAGGTCCCGTCGTGCTCCGGCGCCTGAGCGATCTGGTGGTTCTCGCGAGCTCCCTCGATCTCATGCCGGAGGCCAACGCCCGGACGCTGGCCGTCCACCACGAGGTCGTCGCCACGACGCTCGACGCCGCAGCGGTGGTGCCGTTCAGGTTTGGCACCGTTGTGGCCACGGCGGACGTCGACGCCTGGCTCGACGCGCACGCGCAGCTCGTCCGCGCGACGCTCGGTCAGCTTCGGGGCTGCGTCGAGATGAACGTCAAGCTCCTGCGTCTGCACTGCGGGCACTCGATCGAGCGGACCTGCCGCGAGTGCGCCGACGGCGCGCCGGGCGTCGTCCAGCTCCGGGAGCTGGCCGAGCGGCTCGTGACGCAGGCAGGAATCGAGCGCTGGCGTTACCGGTCGCCGGGCGGCGGCAGCAACGTCGCGGGGTCGGTCGCCTTTCTCGTCCCGCGGGCCGAGATCGACAGCTTCCTCACCCGTATCGCGCCGATCGCGTCGCGCGCCGCCGGGATCGCCGTCGTCCCGACCGGGCCATGGCCGCCCTATTCGTTCGTCCCGAACTTCGACCGCTTCCCCCTCGCCCGGCTCTCGCAGCCGGGTCCGCTCCCGGGGCGCCTGGTGTGCTGAACGCGTTGTTCCGACGCCTCGCTTTGCCTGTGTCCTGCCTGCCTTGTCCAGCGTGGCGTTGTGGGATAGGCTTGGCGCCACTCGCGGCCGGGCGAACCGTCCGCGAGGCGAGCCGATGACAGGAGGGCCCATGCAGCGACTCCAGCGCGCCGCCGTCGAGGGGCTCATGGATGGGCGCCCCGGCACGACGCTCGAGGCGGCACTCGAGGTGTTCGAGGTCTTCGCCAGCGGGTCGCTCACGGACGAGGTCTACATTCTGGACGACGTCGCCGGCAAGCGCATCGCGATTGCCCCGACAGCGCTCAAAGACAAGTACCGGCGGGGGTGAGCCATGGCCATCGTCTACATTTCGCATCAGATGGGAGCAGGCGGCCCGGAGATCGGCATGGCACTGGCGCAGCGGCTCGGGTATCGCTACGTCAACCAGGAGCTTCTCCTCGACGCCGCGCGCCGCTATGGGCTCGCGGAGGACAAGCTCTCGCACCTCGACGAGTCGAAGCCGACGCTGTTCGAGCGCTTCGACACAGAGACGCGCCACCACATCACCGTCCTGCAGACGACCTGCCTCGAGTTCGCGGAAGACGACAACGCCGTGCTGATGCGCGGTGGCGGCCAGTGGCTGCTCCGCGGCGTGCCGCACGTGCTCAGGATCCGGATCATCGCGCCGTTCGAGCACCGCGTGAAGCAGTGGATCAAGCGCACCACCGAGATGACGGGCGAGACGCCGAACCAGCGCGCGGCCGCCGACCTCGTGCGCCGAGATGACGCCGAGAAATCCGGGCGGATGCGGTACCTCTACGAGGTGGACATCGCGGATCCCACGCTCTACGAGCTGGTCGTCAACACCGAAAAGCTGAAGTACGAGGCCGTGGTCGCGGTCGCCGAGGCGCTGGTTCGCCGTCCCGAGATGGCGACGACCGAGGTCGGCCGCCAGATGGTCGTGTCGCGGGCGCTGGCATCACGCGTCCAGGTGGCGCTCGCGACCCACCCGGAGACGCGCCGCTACCGCATCACCGTCGAGGCCCATGGCGGCGTCGTGACGCTGGAGGGCACGGCGGCTCTCGAGCGCGCGGTCGAGGTCGCGCGCAAGGTGCCCGGCGTGCGAGAGGTCAAGACCCAGCAGGTCGAGATCCCGCCGATCCCGCCGTTCGTGGCTTGATTGGCATCGGCGGGAGCGGCCTCAGCGGTCCTGGGGAGACGGCTGGCGCTCGGGCGCTAGGCGATCGGGCGCTTCGGCGACGCGCAGCTGCACCACGCGGCGCTCACGATTGCGGACGATCTCGAGCTTGACCGTCTTGCCCACTTCCGCGTCCGCCGAGAGCCGCTGTAGCTGACGGTAGTCGTCGACCGCGGTACCCTCGAACGACACGACGACGTCGTTCTTCTGAAGACCCGCCGCCGCGGCGGGACCTCCCGGATACACGCGCGCGACGACCGCCCCGCGCGCGTCGCGCAGCCCGAAGGACTGCACGAGCTCGCGGGTCAAGGGCTCCATCGCGATACCGATCCAGCCCCGAGTCACCTTACCGCGGTCGATCAGCTGTCCCGTGACGCGCTTGACCATGTTTGCCGGAATGGCGAAGCCGATACCCTGGCCGGTGGCCACGATGGCCGTGTTGATGCCGATGATCTCGCCGCGAAGATTCACGAGGGGACCGCCCGAGTTGCCCGGATTGATCGACGCGTCGGTCTGGATGAAGTTCTCGTAAGTGGCGATGCCGACGTCGGCGCGCCCGGTCGCGCTCACGACGCCGACCGTCACGGTCTGGTCGAGCCCGAAGGGGTTGCCGATCGCGATGGCCCACTCGCCGACGCGGAGCGTGTCGGAGTCTCCGAGCGTCGCCACCGCCAGATCGACGTCCGGCTCGAACCGGATCACGGCCAGGTCGGTCTTGACGTCGATGCCGACGATCCGTCCCCGGTACTCTTGCTTCGAGGACAAGCGGACGGTCACGCCGTCGGCGCCCCGGACCACATGGTGATTCGTCAGGACGTACCCGCGCTTGTCGATGATCACGCCGGAGCCGAGTCCGGGCTGGTGGAACTCCTCTCGACGCCCGGGCCCGCGCGAGCCGAAGAACTGGTCGAAAAAGTCCTTGAGAAGCGGGTCCTCAGCGAACGGCCCCGGCACCACGGGCGGCCGCCGCAGCTTCGCCACTTGCACGGTGCCGATGTGAACGACCGCCGGTCGGACGCGCTCGGCGACCCGGACGAACGCTGATTGCAGCGCGTCGGCGGGGCTCGGCGGCGGCCCGGAGACCGACTGGGCCAGCGGTGACCTCGAGAACACCAGAGCGTGGAGCCAGAAGCCTGCGCCAAGAAAGGTAAAAAGCACCGAGGCCACCAGGGCGGCGCGGACAGTTCTAGGCACGATGGGGGCCGCCTCGACACTCGGATCGCCGATCTCGCCGGATAGCGAGGGGGATCGTACTCGCGCGGGTCCGCGGTGTCAAGGAAACTATTGCAATCCTACGCATTTTCCTTGACGCCCCTCTTTCCGAAAAGAGACAATGCAATTAATTTCAACAGGTGTGCCGGCCATCGAATGAAGCACGGTAGCCTCCGCAGGTCGCTCAGCCTGATCCTCGTGGTGTCCCTGCTGGCGCCCGGTCTGGGATCCGCTCAGCCCCCGGCCGGAGCCCCGGGGCCCCAGCCACCGGGGGACTCGACTCGTGCTGCCCCGCCCCCGGCGCCCGCTCCGGTACGAGGCACGATACCGGGCCCGGACTATCGTCTGGGTCCGGGGGACGTGCTGGACGTGCAGATCGCGGGCCGCCTCGAGGTGATCCGGCAGCAGGTCGTCATCGATCTCGAGGGCGCGATCAACGTGCCTCCCCTCGGGGCTGTTCCCCTCGCGGGTCTGACGTTGCTCGAGGCCCATCGGCGCGTTGCGCAGCGGGCGCGCGAGATGTTCCGGTTCGCTGAGGCGACGGTCACGGTCATGACCCCGAGGACGTTCGAGATCGTCGTGTCGGGCGAGGTCGAACGCCCGGGGACGCTCCCGGCCACGGCGCTGCGCCGCTTGCACGACGTCATCCTCGACGCGGGGGGGATCACTGCGCGTGGGAGCACTCGGCATGTGCTCGTGACGCGTCGGGGCGTCGAGAGCGAAATCGATCTGCTCGCGTTCCAGCTTCGCGGGGACCTGACCCAGAACCCGTTGATGGAAGAGGGTCTCAAGATCCACGTCCCGGCCCGAACCGGATCCGTCACGCTCATGGGCGCGGTTCGCCGGCCCGGGGAGTACGAGCTCGGCGCGACGCCGTCGCTACGCGCGCTCCTGGAGCTGGTGGGCGGCGTGAGCCAGGCGGCGGCCGACGGCGATGCGCGGCTGACGCGCGTCGGCGCCGATGGCCGCAAGGAGACGGTCCCGCTCGACATGCGCGCGGCGCTGAAGCCTCCCGCGGACGTCAGCCTGCAGCCGGGAGACGCGATCTTCGTGCCGCCGAACTCCGTGCTCCAGGACCTCGTCGAGGTTCGTGGGGCTTTCAACGGAACGCCCGAGAGCACCAAGTCGACGGTCGGCGGCAAGGCGACGATCCTCCAGCGTCTCGAGCTGGCGCAGGGCGAGCGGATCCGTGACGTCGTGGTCAAGGTGGGTGGCGCATCGGTGTATGCCGACCTGCGTCTGGCGCTGGTGGAGCGCAACGGCGTCACCGGGCCACGGCAGCGGATCCCGATCGATCTCCACCGGCTGCTCGTCGAGAAGGACGAGACGCCCAACATCACGCTCCAGAACGGTGACGTCGTCATCCTGCCCGTCGTCGAGGACCGGGTATTCATCCTCGGCGAGGTCAAGATCCCGGGCGCCCAGGATTTCCGGCCGGACCTGACACCGCGCGAGTACGTCGCGCTGGCCGGCGGGGCCACGAACCGGGGGAGGCTCGATAACTCCGTGGTGACCTTCCGAAACGGAAGGACCTACGCGATGGCCGACGCGCCGCCGCTCGAGCCCGGCGCCGTCGTGACGGTGCCCGAGGTCGCGGTCAAGTGGTGGCAAGACTACCTGACGATCATGTCGACGATCGCGACCCTGGCCACGGCCTACACCGGCCTCTACTTCATCTTCCGCGGGCGGACCAACTGACCGATGTACGAAGCGTACTGGGAGCTCAGCGAAGCGCCGTTCGACAATTCGCCGAACCCGAAATTCTTCTACCTGTCGCCCGAGCACGAGGAAGCGCTGGTGCGCCTCGTATACACGGTGCGGCACCGCAAGGGCTGCGGGATGCTGACGGGAGAGTACGGCTGCGGCAAGACCACGCTGTCGCGGGCCCTCATCCAGCGGCTCGAGGCCGAGCGCTACGAGATCGGCCTCCTGACCAACCCGAGCTGGACCGCCGTCGACTTGTTGCGCGAGGTCCTCTACCAGCTCGGCGTCGAGACCGCGGAGACGCGCAAGCCCGAGCTGCTGCATCTCCTGAACGACCTGTTCTTCCGGAACTTCCAGGCGGGTCGGGACAGCGTGGTGATCATCGACGAAGCGCAGCTCATCGAGGACGACGCGGTCTTCGAGGAGCTGCGACTGCTCATGAACTTCCAGACCGACGAGCGGTTCCTGGTGACGCTCCTGCTCATCGGCTCGCCGGAGCTCGCCGTGAAGGTCCGGCGGCTCAAGCACCTGGATCAGCGGATCACCCTCCGCTACCACCTCAATACCCTCGACTACACGCACACGGCGAACTACATCGGCCACCGGTTGCGCATGGCCGGTCAGTCCAACCAGCTCTTCACCGAAGAGGCGATCAAGCTCATCTTCGACTTCACGCGAGGGACGCCGCGCGAGATCAACAACCTGTGCGACGTCGCCTTGCTGGTCGGGTACTCGAAGCGCGTCAAGGAGATCGGCGAGAAGATCATCGCCGAGGTGATCAAGGACATGGTGGGGATCGCCTGATGGTGCGCATGAGCGACGTCGTGCGCGGCATCGTCCGCGAGAAGCCGGCGGACGCGGCCAAGGAGCCAACGGCTCCCGAGACGCCGCCGGCGCCGCCGCGAGCGCCTCCGGCCGCGGCGTCCCGGCCCACGCCGCCGCCCCGCGTCGAGACGCCGCGCGACGTCGAGCCGGCGGCGAGCCTCGACGCGTTGCCGGTCGAGCCCTCATTCTCCGAGCCGCCCACCGAGAGCGCGGAGCCGCTCTTCGCCGAGCTCCAGCTTTTCCTGGCGCGCGTCCGCGAGATCCTCCGCACCGGCGACGCGTTCCCGTGGGCCGAGCTGGAGCATCTCATCGAGCGCTGCGTGGTGTCGCTGGAACGCTCGGGTGAGCTCTTCTGGGTCGCCAACAACTCGGTCGCGCTCGCCGGCGTGGACTACCTGGCCTGTCACCAGAGCAGGGTCGCGGCGCTCGCGATCGCCATCGCCGCGAGTGTCGGGTACGATCGGCCCCGCCGGGCGCAGCTCGGCATGGCCGGCTGCCTGATCGACGTCGGGCTCTGGCAGCTGCCCGACGGCCTGCTGCGCCGGCTCGACGCGCTGTCCCCGGAGGAGCAGGCGCTCTACCGCTCGCACCCGCGCTTGTCGGTCGAGTGCATCCGGCGCTGGTCCCCGCAGCGCGAGGGCCTCGTCGAGGCAGTGCTCCAGCACCACGAGCGCGAGCTGGGGCAGGGCTTTCCGCAGGGGCTCCACGGATCCGCCGTGAACCAGGACGCCAAGATCCTCGGCCTGGTCGACACGTACACGGGACTCACGATGCCGCCGCCGCCGCGGTCGCGGCTCCGACCGCACGAGGCGATCCGCGAGATCGTGCGCACCAAGCACGAGTCCTTTCCGTCCTCCCTGGTCAAGGCGCTCCTTTCGGAGATCTCCGTCTTCCCACCGGGCACCCTCGTGCGCCTGAACACGGGCGAGGTCGGCCGGGTGACCGCGGTGAACCGCAACCATCCGTTGCGCCCGCGCGTCGAGATCGTCGCCGACGGCAAGGGCCAGCGCCTGGCGTCGCCGAAGACGATGGACCTCTCCGAAGCGCCGTTCCTCTACATCACGGGCGCCGTCGCGGAGGGCGGCCGGTGAGAGCTCTCACGCGTCGGGCGGTCACCGACGCGGGCGAGCTCGCCCGCGTGGTCGCGGAGTGCGCCGCCCAGCTCGAGCCCGGGCTTGTGCCCGCACAGAGGGTGGTCGGCGCCGGCGAGGTCGCGGTCGACCTCGCGTGCACGGATGCGTGCGGTCGTCTCGTCCTCGTCGTGTGCGACGTCGTGGCCGGGCCCGAGACCGTGCTGCGCGCCGTCGAGGCCGCCGTGTGGTGGGGGGACCACGCCGCGCTCCGCGCGAGCGTGTTTTCCGATGCCGCGCTCGATCGCGACGCCCCGCCCCGCGCGCTGATCGTGGCGTCGCGGTTCAGCGACCGTGCCCTGCGCCTGCTTCGGGCCCTGGGACCCTCGGCGCCCGACGCGGTCGAGTGCGGCCTCTTCCAGGACGCGGACGGACCCGCCATCTACCTCGATCGCCTCGACCCGTCGACGGGCGCCGGCGTCCCGCGCCCGGCCGCCGTGGACGAGACGCCGGCGGCAGCAGCGCCGCGCGCCCAGTCGAAGCGGGCCGCCGTGCTCATCGAACGGCTGGAACGGTTGCGATTCAGCGAGGGCTTCCGCTAGTGGCGCAGTACGAGATGAACCTCCGCGACTACTGGCTGATCGTGCACCGTCGGCGCGTGATCATCATCACGTCGACGGTGCTCGTCGCCCTGCTGAGCTTCGGGTTCGCCCGGCAGAAGGTCCCCGTCTATCAGGCGTCCGCCGCCGTCAAGTTCGAGCAGTCGACCCAGCTGTCGGGGCTGATCGTCGAGGTGCTCTCGTACTCGAGCGCCGACTCGATCGAGACGCAGGTCACGCTCATCAAGAGCTATCCGATCCTCGAGGAGGTCGCCAGGCGCCTGGGGCGTTTGCCGGACACCACCGCGAGCGGGGCCGTGCGCGAGTCGAAGGGCTATTGGGCGGCGCTGGACTCGATCAGCGCCATGGTGAAGGTCACCCGCGTGCCCAACACGAGCATCCTCGCGGTCACGGCGACCTCGCCGAAGCCGCGCGAGGCCCGGGACGTCGCCAACGCCACGGTCGAGGCGTACCGCGACTACAACAAGGCGCTGCGGAACGCGCGCGTCACGGAGGCGCGGCGATTCATCGAGGGCCAGCTCAAGGATGTCGAGACGCGCTCCCGGCGCGCCGAGGCGGAGATCTGGGCGTTCCGGGAAGCGAACCGGATCATCGCGCCCGGCGCCGAGTCCTCGGTGCTGCTCTCGCTCTTCACCCAGGTCCGGGCGGACATCGAGAAGGCCCGCCAGCAGCGGCTCGAGCTCGAGGCGATCCAGCAGGTCCTGCCGCGGCCCGACCCGCCGAGCGGCTCGGAACGGATCTTCATCGGGACCTCGAACCCCGCGATGCAGCGGCTGCAGGCCACCTACTCGGAGCTCCTCTTCGAGCGGAACACCCTGGCCCTCGAGGTCACCGAGAAGCATCCTCGTCTCCAGGCGCTCGACGACCGGATGCGCGAGATCCGCACGGAGATGCGGCGCGAGGTGGCGGCGCAGATCGCGATGCTCCGCAGCCGCGAGGAGCTCCTGAACCGACAGATCGGCGAGCTGCAGCAGAAGAACCGAGAGCTGCCCACCCTCGAGCTCTCCCTGCAGCGGCTCCAGCGCGAGGCCAAGACCAACGACGACCTGTTGGCGCTCCTGAAGACGAAGCACCAGGAGGCCCTGATCAAGGAGGCCGAGCAGATCGAGGAGGTGTCCATCGTCCGTCCGGCGACGGAGCCGGATGCGCCGATCGGCGGCGAGACGATGAACTCGGTACTGGTCGGCCTGGTGCTGGGGCTGTCGGTGGGGCTCGTGCTGGCGTTCGTGCGCGAGACCCTCGACACCTCGATCGGCACCATCGAGGACGTCGAGGCGTACCTCGGCGTTCCGGTGCTGGGCGTGGTGCCGCACATCGACTCGCGCGAGACCGTGCAGCGGATCCTCGAGCGCCGGCCGGCGCTCGCCCAGATCGATCCCGAGGCGCTGTTGAGCCACTCGCTGCTCATCACGCACTTCGATCCGAAGTCGCCGGTCGCCGAGGCGTACCGCACCCTGCGCACCAACGTCCAGTTCGCGCGCATGGAGCGGTCCGGCAAAGTCCTCGTCGTGTCGAGCCCGACTCTTCAGGAGGGCAAGACCACGACGATCGTGAACCTGGCGCTCACGATGGCGCAGAGTGGCCAGAAGACGCTGCTCATCGGCGCGAACATGCGGCGCCCGAGCATCCACCGGTTCTTCGGGATCGACCGGGAGCCCGGACTGTCGAACATCCTCGTCGGGAGCGCGCAGTGGACCGACTGCATCCGGACGGTCGCGGACATCCTGATGGGGCGGTTCGAGATGGAAGACATCATGGCGGCGCCCGGCCTCGACAACCTGCACATCATCGAGGCGGGCCCGGTTCCGGCCAACCCGTCGGAGCTCTTGTCGACACCGGCCATGACCGGGTTCCTGCATGCGGTGCGTGACGTGTACGACGTGGTACTGGTCGACACGCCGCCGATCCTGCCCGTCACCGACTCGGCGATCGTCGCCTCGCAGGCCGACGGCGTGATCCTCGTCTACCAGGCTGGCAAGGTGGGACGACTCGTGCTCAAGCGGGCGAAGGTCCACGTCGAAAACGTCGGCGGCAAGGTCTGGGGCGTCGTCCTGAACGACGTGAAGTCGGAGATCGCGGGCTACGCCTACACGCAGTACTACACGCACTACTACGGCGAGGAGACGGTCGTCGACCGCCGCCAGGAGCGCTTCCAGCGGGTGGGCGGGTTCCTGCGCCGTCTCTTCCACCGCGAGGGCCGCGGCGATGCGGCGACGGTTTCCATTGACGGCGTGGCGGCCCACGCCGCCGGTGAGCCCTCCACGAGCGCGCGAGCCCTCGGCACGGTCGCGCTCGAGGGGCCCGTGCGCGGTCCGCGGATACCCAGACGTCTCTGGATGGCCGTGCTCGTCGTCGCGCTCCTCGTCGCCCTCGGCGGCCTCGCCGGCTGGCGCATGGGCTGGTTCGGCGGCGGACTCCGACCCAAGGAGCTCCTGCGCCAGCGGCTGGAGGCGCCGCCTCCGTCGCCCGCCGCGCGCGAGCCCGCGCCGCCTCGGGCCGTCGCGCCGCTCGTTCCGGCCCCATCCGAGTCGCCGGACGCGGCCCCCCCGCCGGGCGGGCCGCCGGTCGTCGCCGGTGCGCAGGCCCCCGCCGAGCGGCCCGCGCCCGTCGCGCCGCCGGCGAAGCGCGAGCCAGCCGCTCAAGCCGGCGGCGGCCCGGCGGCCGGGGCCCGCTTCGCCGTCGAGTTCGGACCGTTCATGACGGCCCCGGAAGCGGAGCGCGTCGAGCGGCAGCTGAACGAGGCCGGCTATCAGACGGTGCGCTTCCGCCAGCAGACGGGAGCCGCGCTCTACGCCGTGCTGATCGAAAAGATCCCGAGCGCGCACGACGCCCGGGCGCTCGTCGCCGCCCTGCGCGAGCAAGGATTCGGCGACGCGTTCGTGATCGGCGAGCGAGAGCCGTTGAGCGTGCAGGTCGGTCTGCCGCTTCCGCTACGCGGCGCCGTGCAGACGGCCGAGCGCCTGCGCACGAGCGGCCACCAGGTGCGCGTCGCCGTCCAGCCGGGCGAGGCGGTGACGTTCGCCATCCGTCACGGCAACTTCGCCACGTCCCAGGAAGCCGAGGCGAAGGGTCGGGAGCTGATACGTCTCGGCCTGGGGAACCAGGTCGTGCGCGTGAAGTAGGCGCTCGTGGACTCGGCTTTGGTCCTGGCCGCCGCGCTGGCCGTGTTCCTCGTGGTCTTTGTCAAGACGGAGATCGGTCTCTACCTCGTGATCTTCTCCATGCTGCTCTCGCCCCAGTTCGGCTCGGGCGGGGGCACGATCGCCGAGGGCCGCCGGATCCTCGTCCGGAGCGAGGACGTCCTGCTGCTGGTCGTCGCCTTCAGCTGGTTGGCCAAGACCGCCGTGAACAAAGAGCTGGGACTCGCCGTGAAGACCCCGCTCAACCGGCCCATCCTCGCGTACGTGGCCGCGACCGCGATCGCGACCCTGATCGGGTACGCCACCGGAACCGTCGCGGGCGTGGGCGGACTCTTCTACGTCCTCAAGTACGTCGAGTACTTCATCGTCTACTACATGGTCGTGAACAACCTGGTCGACCGCCGCCAGGCCTGGCGCCTCGTCACGGCGGCGTTCCTGACGGCCGTCATCGTCAGCCTGATCGGGATGACCCAGATCCCGAGCGGGCAGCGGGTGTCGGCGCCGTTCGAGGGGAAGGACGGCGAGCCCAACACGTTCGGCGGCTACCTCCTGCTCCTCATGGCTGTCGCGGGCGGGATCGCGCTCGAGACGGCGCGCCTGCGCATCCGGGCGCTCTGCCTGGGGCTCGTCGGCCTCATGTCGATCCCATTCATGTTCACGCTGTCGCGGACGGCCTACGTCGGCGTGATTCCGGCGCTCGTCGCCATGACGGTGCTCTCGAGCCGGCGGCGCGTGATGGTCGCCGCGCTCGCCGTCGCGCTCGTCGCCTCGCCCCTGGTCATGACGCTCTTTCCCGGCACGGTGATGAAGCGAGTCCGCTACACGTTCGAGCCCGAGCGCGGGCAACCGACGATACGAGTGGGCGCCGTCGGCTTCGACCCGTCGACGTCGGCGCGGCTCATCAGCATAAAGCAGGCCTTCGAGGGATTCACCCAGCGTCCCATCTTCGGCTACGGCGTGACTGGATTCGCGTTCATGGACCAGCAATTCGCGCGGACGCTCGTCGAGACGGGCATCGTGGGGCTCGCGGCATTCCTCGGGCTCCTGTGGGCCCTGCTCAAGGCGGGCGTTGGCTCGCTGCGGGCCCTGCGCGATCCCGAAGAGCGTGGGCTCGCGCTCGGCTTCGTCGCGGGGACGGTCGGCCTTCTCGGCCACGCGCTGGGCGCCAACACGTTCATCATCGTGCGTATCATGGAGCCGTTCTGGTTCTTCGCCGCGATCGTCATCGTGCTGCCGGGTCTGGCCGCCGCCGAGGCGCCGGCGCCTCGCGCGATACCGGCACACCCCCTCAGGCGCTTCGCGTGATCTCGCGTGCGGTCGCCACGCGAGCCCGGAAGATCCGGCTCCTCGTGATGGACGTGGACGGAGTGCTGACCGACGGCCGGATGATCCTGTCCGACCACGGCGACGAGCTGAAGGCGTTCCACACGCACGACGGCGTGGCCGTCGCCCTCGCCAAGGGCGCCGGGCTCCGCACGGCGATGGTCACCGGGGAGTCGAGCCCGATCGCGAAGACGCGTGGGGCCAAGCTGGGCGTGGACTCGATCGTCCTCGGAGCCCGGCGCAAGGGCGAGGTCGTCGAGGCGCTGCGCGCCGAGTACGACGTGCCGGCCGACGCGGTCGCCTACATCGGCGACGACCTCCTCGACATCCCGGCGATGCAGACGGCGGGGCTCGCGATCGCCGTCGCCGACGCCGCGACACCGGTGAAGGCCGTTGCGCACGTGGTCACCCGCGCCAAGGGCGGGCAGGGCGCGCTCCGCGAATGCGTCGAGCTGCTGCTGCGGGCGCAGGGTTCGTGGCGGCGCGTCGTTGCCGCGTACGTACGCGAGCACGGGGGTCGATGACCCGGTCGGGCTCTCCGGGGCTCAGGAGCCGAACGCTTCGAAGCTTCGTGCTTCTCAGCGCCCAGAAGGTCGTGGGCATCGTCGTCACGGCCGGCGGCAGCATCGTTCTGGCTCGCCTGCTGACGCCCGAGGTGTTCGGCCTCTACGCCATCATCACCTTCGTGATCGCCCTCGGCGTCAGATTCAGCGAGCTGGGGCTCGGGGCGGCGCTGATCCAGCGGCGGGACCTCGATCCAGCCGCGGGCCTCGGCGCGGCCTTCGCGGCGACCCTCGGGCTTGCGCTGCTCCTGGGTGCGGCGATCGCGGCGGCGGCGCCGCTCGTCGCGCGCTGGCCGGGGGTGTCGAGCGACGTGACGGCGCCCCTGAGGTGGCTGGCCCTGCTCGTCGTGCTGTCGGCGCTCCGGATGCCCGCCGCGGTCCTGCTGGAGCGCCGGCTCGCCTATCTCCCGCTCACGATCGCGGACACCGCGGACACGGTCGTCTTCAACGCGGTCGCGATCGTCGGCGCGCTCGCCGGCGCCGGGCTCGGGAGCTTCGTCGCGGGTGCGCTGGCGGCGCGGGCGGTCAGTCTCGCCGTGCTCTGGTCCGTGGCCCGATGGCGACCCGCGCTCTGCTGGCGGTGGCGCGAGCTGGCGCCGGTGCTGAAATTCGGGATCCTGTTCCAGGGGAGCATCCTGATCAACATCGCCGGGGACGCGGTCGTGCCGGCCTTCGTCACGGCATGGAGCGGGGTGGCGGCCGTCGGGCTCTTGAACTGGGCGGCGATGCTCGCCTTCCTCCCCCTGCAGGTCGTCACGATCGCGGGCCGCGTGCTGTTTCCAGCCCTGTCGAGTCTCCAGGCCGACACCGAGCGGTTTGCGGAGGCCGCCGCGCGCGCCGTGAATCGGGTCACCACCGTGCTGTATCCGGCGGCGGCGCTGCTCCTGGCCGGCGCCGAGCCCCTCGTCCGCCTGGTCTTTGGAGAGGCGTGGGTTCCGGCGGTCCCCGCGGTGCGATGCTTCTGCCTGTCGGCGATCATCGGAGGCACCGGGACGATTCTCGTGCACGCCCTCTACAGTCTGGGGCGCGCCGACCTCGTGCTCCGGCTGAATCTGCTCGGCGCGGCCCTGGTGTGGGTTCTGACGGTCGGGCTGGTCCCGTCGCTCGGCTTCGTCGGGTTCGCCGTCGCGAGCGTCTGTCTGGCGTGCGCGAGCATCGCCTACACGGCGTGGACGCTTCATCGCCTGGTGTCGTTCCGGGTCCTTCCGGCCGTGCGCGTGCCGCTGACCGCGAGTCTCAGCAGCGCGGCGATGCTGGCGGCGCTCGCCGGTTTGTGGATCCACGACCTGCCGTCGCTGATCTTGGGCGCCGCGATCTCGGCGGGCGCGTATGTCGTGCTCGCCGGCCTCGTCGGGGGCGCGGCCTGGCGGATCGAGTTCATCGCCGACTGGCGCACGGTGCTCCAGGGGTGACAGCAGGGGCGCGCGCGGCGTGAGGCTCCGGGAATCCTGGCGGAACTTCAAGCCCGAGCAGGTCCGCGACTTCCTCCGGGCGGGCCACGAAGGCCGTGATCATCCGTCCCGCCTCAAGGTGATCGAGCTGCTCCAGGGGATGACCTCGGTGCTCGACGTGGGCTGTGGAACCGGCGTCATGTTCGAGCTGATCCGCGAACGTCGGCCGGATCTCGACTACCTCGGCGTCGACGTCACGGCGCAGTTCGTGGCGGCGGCGCGCGAGCGATTTCCGGCCGACGCCCGGCGGTTCCGGGAAGGCTCGCTCTACGAGCTCGAGGGGGTGCCCGGCGCGTTCGACGCGGTGCTGTGCCGTCATATCCTCGAACACCTGCCGGACTACGCCCCCGCGGTGCAGCGCATGTACGCGCGCGCACGACGCAAGCTCATCGTCGTCTTCTACCTGCCGCCCCGGCCGCTCCGCCTCCGGCGCAAGCGGGACGAACGGTTCGAGCGCGGCTTCTACACCCACACGTACGACCTCGGCCGCTTCCTCGATCACCTTCTGAACGAGCTGACGCCGCCGGCCGCGGAAGTCCGCGTTCATCCACGCCAGGGGACGAGCGATCCCCGCTTTCGGTGGGGCGACCGGGAGAACATCATCTACGAGATCAACCGGTGAGCGTGAGCGTCGTCATCGCCACGTTCAATCACGCGCGGCTCCTCACCGAGGCGATCGAGAGCGCCCTCCGCCAGACGCTCGACCCGGTCGACGTCGTTGTGGTCGACGACGGCTCGACCGACGACACGCCGGCCGTCCTGGCGGGCTACGGCACCCGGGTCCGCGTCCTCCGGCAGCCGAACCGGGGACTGGCCGCGGCCCGCAACGCGGGGCTCGCCGCGACGCGCGCCACGTACGTCGCGTTCCTCGACGCCGACGACGTCTTCGCGCCGACGAAGCTCGCCGAGCAGGTGGCGGTGCTCGAGCGGGCACCGACCGTCGGGTGGACCTACTGCGACGTGCTCATCGAGACGGTGGCGACCGGAGCCACGGTGACGGCGTCGGAGCGGTTCGGCTACCGGGCGCGCGCGCTCGACGGCTGGCTCTTCCCCGAGCTGATCCACGGCAACTTCATTCCCGCCATCGCGCCGCTCGTCCGTCGGACGGTGCTCGACGTGGTCGGTGGGTTCGACGAGGGGCTGACCGCGCTCGAGGACTGGGACCTGTGGCTGCGCCTGGCTCTGAGCGCCGAGGCTCGCTACAGCCCGGCCGTGCTGGCGACCTACCGCGTCCAGCGCGGGGGAATGAGCGAGGACCGATCCCGAATGGATCGAAACCGGTTCCGCGTCCTCGACAAGCTCTACCGGACTCGGCCGGCCGCGCTCGAGGGTCTCGGGTCCGTCGGACGACGCATCATCGCGGACACGCACAACTGGCTCGGCAAGGAGGCCTATGCCGGCGGCGACTGGCGAGAGGCGCGTCGCCGCTTCACGGCGTCCGTCCTGACCGTGCCATGGCAGCGCGAGGCCCCGATGCTCCTTGGCCTGAGCCTCGTCCGGGGCGGGGCGCGCGCCTGGACGAGCGGATCGGGGAACGGCCGGCGGTGATCGCGCGCCCATGAACGACACCGTCGTGATCGTCGTCAGCTACAACACGCGGGACCTGACCCTCCAGGCGGTCGCGTCCGCCCGCAAGGCGGCCGACGGGCTCGACGCACGAGTCATCGTGGCGGACAACGGCTCCGCCGACGGCACGGTCGAGGCCGTGCGCGCCGCCCATCCCGAGGTCACGGTCCTCGAGAACCCCGACAATCCCGGCTACGGCGCGGCCATCAACCGGGCGGCGACCGCGCAACGATCGATGCATCTCTGCGCGATGAACGCGGACGTCGTGCTCGAGCCCGGAAGCCTCCTGAAGCTCCGGCGCTTTCTCGCCATGAACCGTTCCTGTGGCCTGGTGGGGCCGGCGCTGGCGTACCCGGACGGGACCCCGCAGCGGTCGGCCAAGCGCTTTCCGACGCTCGGGCTGGCGCTCGGCGAAGTCCTCGAGGTCCACGCGCTGGCGCCCGGCAACCGGTGGGTCCGGCGGTTCTATTACGAGGACCGGGATCTCACGCGCGACGCAGAGGTCGATACGGTCTCCGGCTCGGTGATGATGCTTCGGGCCGAGGCGTTCGAGGCGGTGCGGGGCTTCGACGAGGGGTTCCGGATGTACTTCGAGGAGACCGATCTCTGCCGGCGCCTTCGAGACGGCGGGCATTCGGTCGCCTTCTGCCCCGCCGCCCGCGCGGTCCACCGGCACGGCGCCAGCACGCGGCAGACGTCGGTCCGGCAGGTCGAGTACTACGTGAGCTACGTCCGTTACTTTCGCAAGCATCACGGCCGCGCCGCGGCGGCGATCCTCCGCGCCGCGGTGGTCCTCGGCGCGCTCGCGCGCATGGCGGCGCTCGTCGTCAAGTATCCACCCCTCGACCGGCGCCGCGCGGCGGTGCTGTCTGCCAAGGAAGCCGCGTGCGCGCGCCTCCTGCGCTCGCTCGGCTCGTCCCGGATCATGCGCGCGCCGTGAGAGCCGTGATGGTCGAGACCGGCGGCTGGGGAGGCATCGCGCACTACACGTGGAACCTGTGCGCCGCGCTCGCCGGCGCGGGGGTCGAAGTGTCTCTCCTGACCAACCGGCAGTGGGAGCTGGGGCATCTCACGTGCCGCTTCGGGGTCGACCGCTGCTTCGCCGGCGACGTCGGATATCTTCGCAACGTGAAGGCGCTGCGGGAGCGGCTGGCCCGGTCGCGACCCGATGTCGTCCACGTGCAGAGCTTGCTCTCGACGCGCCTCGACGCGTTGCTCTGGCCCCTGATCCGCCGCCGCGTGCCGGTCGTAATGACGGTCCACAACGTCCGAACGCACGAGCGCAACCGCTGGGACGACTGGACGCTCTGGCGGTGCATCGCCGCCGCCGACGCGGTCGTCGTCCACACACGGCGGGCGGCGGACGTGGCGCGGCGGCGGCTCCCCGCCGGCGCGCGGATCGAGTGCATTCACCACGGCGACGCCGGATTCCTCCAGGGCGGGGGACGGCCCGATCGCCTCGGCGCCCGCGCCAGGCTCGGCCTGCCGAGCCACGCCAAGATCGTGCTCGCCTTCGGCGCGATCCGCCCGTACAAGGGCCTCCACGGCGTGATCGCCGCGCTCGCCGAGCTACGCCGTCGGCACTCCGACGCGTGGCTGGTGATCGCGGGGCCTCTCCTGGTCGGGAGCGAAGACGAATATCGGAGCGCGATCCGGCGGGCCGCCGTGGACGACGCAGTGGTGTTTCGCCCTCGATACGTGCCGGCGGAGGAGGTCCCGGCCTACTTCGCGGCCGCCGACGTCGCGGTCTTCAACTACCGGGATATCACGGACAGCGGATCGCTCAGGCTCGCCTGCGACATGGCCACGCCCGTGGTCGCGACCGCCGTCGGGAGCTTCCGCGAGTTCCTCACCGACGGCGTGACCGCCCGGCTGGTCGAGCCGCACGACGCGCAGGCGCTGGTCGCGGCGCTCGGTGCCGTGCTGGCCGATCCGGAGAACGCGGCGCGGATGGCGCAGGCGGCGCATGCGCTCGCCGCGTCGGCGTGGTCGTGGGCCGAGAGCGCCAAGGCGACGGCGCGGCTCTACGAGACGATCGCGCGAGGCGAGGCGTGATCCTGGCGCTCGGGGTCACCGCGGTCGCGCTCGCCCTGCGGCTCCTCGTTTCCGAGTTCCTCCCCCTGATCGACCCCGACGGCATCGTGTACGTGGCGGTCGCGCGGCAGTTCCGCGCGACCGGCTCGCCCTTCGACCCGATCTTCCATCCGCTCTACCCGCTCTGCATCGCGCTGGCCGAGCCGATCGCCGGTGAATGGGAGACGGCGGGGCGCTGGGTCTCCGCCCTCTTCGGCGCGCTCGTGATCCTGCCCGCGTTCGCGCTCGCCCGGGGAATCGTGGGTCGCGAGGCCGCGCTCCTGTGCGCCGTCCTCATCGCCATCCATCCGCGCCTCGTCCTCAACTCGGCCTCGGTGCTGTGCGAGGCGACCTACACATTTTTTCTGGTCTCGGGCGTCTTCGCCGCGCGGCGTGGGCTCGTGTCCGGGCCACGCGCCCTGGTCGCCCTCGCCGGTTTTTGCCTGGGTCTCGCCTACCTCGTGCGGCCCGAAGGCGCCTTGTATCTGGTCGGCCTGATCGCCATCGCGATTTTCATGATCGCGAGCGGACGGGCTCGCGCGGCCGCCCTTCTGCCGTGGGTGGGGGCCGCCGCCCTCGTCTTTGCCGTCGCCGCGGCGCCGTACGTGTGGTACCTCGGCAACGTCTGGGGGCACTTCACCCTCAGCGGCAAGATCGACCACAACCTGCCGCTGTCGACGGGCCTCGCCGCGGCGCCGAGCCCACCACCGATACGGATCCTCGAGAACGCGTTTCTCTTTCAGAAGTACGCCCTGCCCGACCTCTTGCCGTGGGTCCTGCTCCTCCTCGTGCTGCCGGGCGTGCTGGTGCGGGCGCACATGCCCGGGTGGCTCGGACGCGACGGCATCCTTCTCGCCGCGATCCTGCCGCCCTTCGCGTCGCTCGCATTCCACGTGGACTCGCGGATCTTCCTCCCGATTGTGCCCTTCCTCCTGCCCTTCGCGGCGGTCGGCGTGCTCTGGGCCGCGGTGATGCTCTCCGACGCGCGCCGGGGCTTGCGCTGGTCGGCGGCGCTGACCCTCGTGGTCGTGCTCGTGCTGGCGCCTTCGACGCTCCAGCCCGTCCTGCGTCCGGACCACGGCGCGGCTCTGTACCGGCAAGCGGCACGCTGGGTCGCCGCGACCCAACCCCGCGATGCGGTCCTGCTCGACCGCAAGCCGTTCGTCGCCTACTACAGCGAGCGGCGCTGGATACCGATCCCTCGCGTCGGGCCGGACGAGTTGCTCGCCGCCGCTCGGCGCGCCGGTGCCGGCCTCGTCGTGCTCGACAGTCGCGAGCTTCCCTACGATCGTCCGCGCCTGATCCCCCTGCTCTGGGGGCCGCCCCCGCCCGGGCTGGACGTCCTCCGCGACTTCGATGCCGACCCGGGCGATCGGCTGCGGATCCTGGGGGTCAGCGAGCGTGGGTGAGCCGCCGGGTCGCCCCACGCCGATCCTGGTCATATCGAACCATGGCCACATCGTCGGCGGCGGTGAGCTCAGCCTGATGGATCTGCTCCGCGGACTCGATCGCGGCCGCTGGGCGCCCGCGCTGGTCGTTCCCGAGGACGGGGGCGTGGCGTCCCGCGGGCGCGATCTCGGGATCCCCGTCCACGTGATCGCGCTTCCCACGCTGCGGCTCCCCGGGCCCGGAGTCTTCAGGACTGTCAAGGCGCTCGGCCAGCTGGCGCGGCGGATCGGCGCTGCGCTGATCCACGCCAACGGCTCGCGCGCCATGGTCTACGGGGGGCTGGCCGGGCGGGTGCTCGGGCGCCCCGCGATCTGGCACGTCCGGATCGCCGAGCGCGACGCCGCATTGGACCACGTCCTCTGCGTGCTCGCGACCGGAGTCATCGCGACGTCGCGGGCCGTGGCGCGGCGGTTCTCCTGGGCGCCACGGAAAGTCCGAATCATCCCGAACGGCATCGATCTCGTGCGCTTCACGCCGCGCCCGCCCTCGGGCACGCTCGGCGCGGTCCTCGGGGTACCGCCGTCGGCGCCGGTCGCACTGTCGATCGGGCGCTTCGTCGCCGAGAAGGGCTACCGGTACCTTCTGGACGCCGCCGCGCGAATCGAGCGGACGAAGCCCGGAGTGCACTGGATCCTCGTCGGCGACGGCGAGCTCAAGAGCGAGCTCGTCGCCCACGCGCGCCGGCTCGGCCTCGAGTCGCAAGTGCACTTTACAGGATGGCGCGACGACGTCCCGGAGGTGCTGGCCCTCTGCGACGTGTTCGTCCTGCCGTCGGAGAGCGAGGGCTTCGGCCGCGTCCTCGTCGAGGCGATGGCGATGGCCAAGGTCGTGGTCGCCACCGCCGTCGGCGGCATTCCCGAGATCGTGCTCGACGGCGCGACGGGGATTCTGGTGCCGTCGGCCGCGCCCGCGCCGCTCGCCGACGCGGTGCGCGCACTGCTCGACGATCCGGCCCGCGCCGCGCGGCTCGCCGCCGCCGGTCGCGTGCGGGCGGAATCGGCATTCAGTCTGGCGGCCCACGTCGACGCGGTGGAGCGCATGTACGCGGAGGTCCTCGGCGCCGGCCGCGCGGAGAGCGGCGTCGCGTCCCTCGAGGGCGGGGACCGCTGATGCGGCTCGGCGTCGACGGGCGCGAGCTCCGACCGGGGGTGCGCACCGGCATTGGCCGGTATCTGCTCGAGGTGCTCCGCGCCGCCTCGCGCGCCGGCTGGCCCTGCGTCGTCTACGGCGACGCCGGGGCGCGCCTGGACTACGCGCTGCCGGGCGTCGGCGTCAGCGTGCTCCGCGCGCCGTGGACCCAGTGGTGGGATCAGGTGAGCCTGCCCCGGGCGCTCGCTCGCGACCGCACCTCGGTGTTCCTGTCGCCGTACTACAAGGCGCCACTGCGCGCTCCGTGTCCGGTCGTGCTGACGATCCACGATCTCTATTTCATCGGCTATCCGGGACGGCACCGGCCGGTCTATGACGCCACGATCACCCGTCTGGCGCGCCTGTACGCCGCGCGCTCGACGGCCATCGTCACCGACTCGGAGTATTCCAAGCGCTCGATCGTGACGCGGCTCGGCGTAAGCTCGTCGAAGGTGAGCGTGATCCCGGTCGCCCTGGGTCCCGAGTTCAGGCCGGTACCGCTGACCGCGGCGGTCACGACGCGCTACGGTGTCGCGCCGCCCTACATTCTCTACGTGGGAAACGTCATGCCGCACAAGAATCTTCCCCGGTTGATCCGCGCCTTCGCCCTGCTTCCCGACACCCAGCGCCGTCGGCACACGCTCGTCCTGGCCGGCGGACATGGGGACGGCGGGCCCGCGCTGGCTCGGCTCGCCGCGGGACTCGGCGTGGCGGACCGGGTGATCTTTCCCGGGCGCGTCGAGGACCAGGATCTCCCCGCGCTCTACTCCGGGGCCGCGCTGTACGCCTTACCGTCTCTGGAGGAGGGCTTCGGGGCGACCGTGCTCGAGGCGATGGCCTGCGGGGCGCCCGTGGTGGCCTCGAACCGCGCCGCGCTACCCGAGGTGGTCGCCGACGCCGGCCTTCTGTGCGACGCCGAGCAGGAGCTCGAGCTCGCCGCGATGCTCGCTCGCGTTCTGTCCGACGCCGGGCTCGCCGAGGATCTCCGACGGCGTGGGCTCGCGCGCGCGGGGCTCTTTACGCCGGAGCGCACGTCGGGGCGCGTCCTGGAAGTGCTTCGCGGCGTGAGCGAGGGCCGCGAGGCATGAGTCTCGAGCCGGTCTCCCGGGGGACGCGCTAGATGTGCGGCATCGCCGGCCACGTCGGCCCGACGGCGCGCGAGCTCCTGCCCGCGATGCTCGGGCTCCTCAAGCACCGCGGGCCCGACGACTCCGGGATCCACGTCTCGGCCGACGTCGGCCTCGGGATGACGCGTCTGGCGATCATCGATCTCGTGACGGGCCAGCAGCCCATGAGCGACCCCACCGGACGCTACTGGATCGTCTTCAACGGCGAGATCTACAACTTCCGCCAGCTGCGCGCCGCGCTGGAGGCCGACGGGCGTCGGTTCCGGACGCGCAGCGACACCGAGGTCATCCTCCACGCGTACGCCGCGTACGGCGAGGCGTGCGTCGAGCGCCTCTCCGGCATGTTCGCCTTCGCCATCTGGGACGGCGCGGAACGTCGGCTGTTCCTTGCTCGCGACCGGCTGGGGAAGAAGCCGCTCTACTACTGGCACCGTGGCCACCTGTTCCTCTTCGCCTCGGAGCCCAAGGCGCTTCTCTGTCATCCGGCCGTCTCCCGGGCGCTCGACTGGCCGGCGTTCCACCACTACCTCGCGTTCGGCTACACGCCCGCCGAGCGGTCGATCTTCGACGCGATCCACAAGCTCCCGCCGGCCCACACGGGGACGCTTGTCGACGGACGCCTGACGCTCAGCCCCTACTGGCGGCTCCCCCTGGGTGTTTCGTCCCCGCGCACCGGGCTCGCCGAAAGCGCCGCGGCGGTGCGGGATGGATTGCGCGAGGCGGTGCGGCTGCGTCTCGAAAGCGACGTGCCGCTCGGCGTCTTCCTCTCGGGCGGCATCGACTCGAGCGCCGTGGTCGCCAGCATGCGCGCGGTGACGTCGGGTCGGATCGCGACCTTCTCGGTGAGCTTCGGCGGCGCCGCGCCCTCGTACGACGAGCGACCCTACGCACGCCTCGTCGCGAAGCGCTTCGAGACCGACCACCACGAGGAGATCCTCGAGCCCGACGTGCAGACGGTGCTTCCGGCGATCGTCCGGGCCTTCGACGAGCCCTTCGCCGACTCCTCCGCCATCCCGACGTACATCGTCGCCCAGGCGACGGCGCGGCACGTCAAGGTCGCGCTGTCGGGGATCGGCGGCGACGAGACCTTTGGCGGCTATCCGCGCCATCTCGGCCTCCGGGTGTCGCAGCTCCATGAGAGGCTCCCGCGCTGGCTTCGCCACGCGTCGCGCGCGCTGGCCCGGCGCCTGCCCGACTCGGCGTCGAGCCGGAACTGGAGCGACTGGGCTCGGCGCTTCACCGATCACCCCGACGCCACGCTGTGCGATCGGTACATCGGCTGGACGCGCTTTTTCGGCGATGCGGAGCTGGCGCGATTGGCAGGGCCGGCGCTGTCCGCGCATCTCGAGCCCGGGGTGGACGAGTCCCGGCAGGCGGCGTTCGCCACGGCTGGTCACGGTGACCCGCTGGACGGCGCGTTCCGGCTCGATCTGACCACCTATCTCCCCGACGATCTCCTGGCGATGGCCGATCGGATGAGCATGAGCCACTCTCTCGAAGTCCGCGCTCCGTTTTGCGACCACCGCCTCGTCGAGGCGAGCCTGCGCCTGGCCCCGCAGATCAAGATTCCCGGCGCCCGGCTGAAGGGGCTTCTGAAAACCGCCTTCGCCGGGATCCTGCCCAGGGAGGTGCTCGCCCATCGCAAGCAAGGCTTCATGATCCCGCTCGGACACTGGCTCCGCCGTGACCTTCGCGCGATGCTGGAGGACCTCCTGGGGCCCCACCAGGTGCGCGCGCGGGGCCTCTTCGACGTCGCCGCCGTGGAACGCCTCAAGCGGGAACACTTGAGCGGCGCGCAGACCCATGCCGACCGCCTGTGGACGCTGATGATGGCGGAGCTGTGGATGCGCGAGTACCTCGACCAGCACGGAGTCTGGACGCTCCGGTGACGAGCGGGTGAGCGACACGCTCCGCGTCCTCATGGTCTCCGACGTGTCGCCGTCGTACCCGGCGGGCGGGGGCGAGCGGATGCTCCGGGAGCAGGCGCGGCATCTCGCGGCGCGCGGTCACGACGTCCGCATCGTGAGCCGTGCCGATCCCGATGCCGCCGCGCCGATTTCCCTCGAGCGGGAGCGTGTCCGGATTCGCCCGTTTCTCGTCGATCGGCGCTCGGTCGCGCGCTTCATCCAGAGCTCGATCCTCGGGGCGCGGCGCGCGACAGCGGAGGAGCTGGCGCGGCAACCGGCCGACGTCCTCCATCTGCACCAGCCGCTCGCGGGCTACGGGGCGCTCGCCTCTCGGGCCGGCGGTCGACTTCCCAGCCTCTACAGCTTCTATTCGCCGGCGCCGCTCGAGTACCGGTCGCGCCGCGGGATGACCGCGCGGCACCGGGCCGGCCTGATGGGCGCGGCCGGCACCGCGATGCTGTGGGCGTTCGAGCGCGCGTGCCTCCGACGTGCCGCGCTGGTTCACGTTCTCAGCCATTTCGCGGCCGACCAGCTCTGGAAGCTCTACGCCGTGCCGAGGGAGCGCATCGTCATGATTCCCGGCGCGGCGGAAACGGAGCGGTTCCGGCCGGCCGCCGATCGCGGCGCCGTCCGGCGCGCGCTCGGGATCTCGCCGGACCGGTCGCTCCTGTTCACGGTCAGGAATCTCGAGGCCCGCATGGGCCTCGACAATCTGCTGCACACGATGGCGATCGTGAAGGCGCGACGGCCGGACACCCTGCTCCTGATCGGTGGCGTCGGATCTCTGCGCGCGGCCCTCGAAGCGCAGAGCCGCGCGCTCGGGCTCGACGACCACGTGAAGTTCCTCGGGTTCGTGCCCGACGAGTCGCTGCCCCCCTACTATCAGGCGGCCGACGTCTTCGTCCTGCCGACGCGCGAGCTCGAGGGCTTCGGCCTCGTCACCGTGGAGGCGCTCGCGTGCGGCACGCCCGTCCTCGGCACCCCGGTCGGCGCGACGCCGGAGATCCTGGGGCCCCTGTGCGCGTCGCTGGTCTTCCAAGGCACGGCTGCGGAAGTGATGGCGCAGGGTCTGGAACATTTCCTCGAGCGGATGGAGCGCGATCCGGACGCTTACGCGCGCCTTCGCGGCGCGTGTCGCGAGCACTCCGAGCGCCACTACGCGTGGGAGCGCGCGACCAGGGATCTCGAGCGTGCCCTCTGGCGCGTCGCCGGTAGGGGCGCGCTCGTGAGCCGGGAGGAGTCGGGGCCGGCGCCCGCGTGTCCTGCCTGTGGTGAGTCGACCCGTCCCAGCGACGTGATCTATCGCGGCGTCCGGCACCACCAGTGTGAGAGCTGCGGAAGCTCGCTCGCGACCGTGCTGCCGACCGCGCCGGAGCTCCAGCACCAGTACGACGTCGAGTATCCGCGACGCTTCGCGCCCGAGCGGGTGACCCCGGAGCGCGCTCGTCTTTTCGGCGCGCTCCTCGATCGGCTCGTGGCCTTCGGCCTCGGCCGGCGGAGTCGGTCCCGGCTCCTCGACGTGGGCGGCGGGGGCGGCCATCTGGCGGCGCTCGCCGGGGGCCGGGGTTGGCTCGCGGTCAGCACCGACCTCGCACATCACGCCTGCGCGGTCGCGCGTCGTGGTGGCGAGGGAGCGGCAGTCCGGGCCGATGGCGCCGTGCTGCCGTTGCGTGACGAGACGGTCGACGCGGTGACGCTGGTCAACGTCGTCGACCAGGCGCGCGACCCGCTCACGATGCTGCGAGAGGCTCACCGCGTGCTCATCGCGGACGGACTGCTTGCCCTCCGCGTTCCGAACGCGCGCTTCCACCGTCCGTGGGTGCGGCTCCTGGTCGCGCTCGGCCCGCTCGCCAGGTCGCGGGGCTGGGACGCATATCCGATCGTGCACCACTTCGCGTTCACACCCGCCGGGCTCCGCCGCCTCGCGGAGCGTGCGGGCTTCACGGTGCTGGCCATCGAAAACTCGGCGGTGGTCACGCGGGAGCCCGTGACCGAGCCCGGTGCGACCGCGAAGCCGCCGCGGTGGCGCCGCGCGACGATCGCCGTGGGCGTGGCCGCGCTGACCTCGCTCCCGCGCGCTCGCTACCTCGTCGGACCGTCCATGGAGCTCTACGCGCGAAAAGGGACAGGATGAGCGTGCGCGTCCTCCACGCCATCACACGGCTCACGCTGGGCGGATCGTCCGAGAACACGATCGCGTCGTGCGTCGCGCTCAGCCGGGCGGGGTATCACTGCACGCTGGCCACGTCCTTCCACGAGTCCCAGGGCCCCTCGCTCGACGACGCACGCCGGCGCGGATGCCGGGTCGTCGACATCCCGTCCCTCGGCCGGGAGCTCGCCCCGCTCGCCGATCTGGCCGCGCTCCGCCAGCTGCTCGGGCTGATCCGGGGTGCCCGCCCGGCGATCGTGCACACGCACACCTCGAAGGCCGGATTCGTCGGCCGTCTGGCCGCGCGGATCGCGCGCGTGCCAGGGGTGATTCATCAGCCCCACGGCCACATCTTCTACGGTTACTACGGTCCTCGCCGGACCGCGTTCCTCACCCTGCTCGAGCGCCGGGCGGCGAAATGGACCGATCGGATCATCACCCTGACCGAGCGCGGCACCGCGGAGCACCTGGCGCGAGGGATCGGCCGACCCGAACAGTACGTCACGGTGCCGAGCGGCGTCCCGACTGAGCGGCTGCGCGCGGCCGCGCCGTCCCGGGCCGAGGCCCGCGCGCGCCTCGGGCTCGCGCCGGGCGCGTTCGTCGTCGTCGGTCTGGGCCGCCTCATCCGGATCAAGGGCTTCGACCTTCTGGTACGTTCGCTCCCGAGCGTCAGCGCCCAGATATCCTCGACGCGCGTTCTGCTCGTCGGCGACGGACCAGAGCGGACGTGTCTCGAAACGCTCGCCGGGTCGCTGCGTGTGGCCGACCGGGTGGTGCTGACGGGCGATACGGCCGACGTGGCGTCGCACCTCGTTGCCGCGGACGTCGTGGTCGTGCCCTCCCGGAACGAGGGCATGGGACGCGTCGTCGTCGAGGCGATGGCGCTCGGGCTGCCGGTCGTCGCGGCCGCCGTGGGGGGGATCCCCGCGGTCATCATCGACGGCGAGTGCGGGCGGCTGGTCGGACCCGATGATGTCGAGGCGCTCGCGGCGTCGCTCGTCGAGCTTGGACGGGATCCCGGGCTGCGCCGCAAGCTCGGAGACGCCGCGCAGGAGCGGGCCGAGGCGTTCTCGACGGTCGTGGCGGACGAGAAGCTCCTTGCTCTGTACGAAGCGCTGGTCCGCAACAAGAGGCTCGCGTGAGCCGCGTCGCCGTGCTGCTCGCCGCCCTCGCCGGGGTGCTCGTCGGCCGAGCAGAGGGTCTCGACCGGCTTCCGGCGGTCCTCCACGTCCACTCCGATCTTTCCACCGGCGATTTCCCCCTCGAGCAACTTTGCGCCATGGCCGAGAAACAGGGGATCGGTGCGCTGCTCCTCACCGAGAACTACCTCTTGCGCGTCGAGTATGGCCTGCCGCCCTTCCGCGCGCTCACGCGCGCGGTCCGCGAGGAACGCTCGGTGCTCGATGCGGGAGCCGACGCTTACCTGGCGCGGGTGTCCCGGGCGCGAGCGAGCAATCCGCGAGTCCTGATCGTCCCGGGGGTGGAAGTCCTCCCGCACTATTTCTGGAGCGGCTCGCCCTTGACGCTCGACATGACGGTGCACAACACGCAGAAGAATCTCTTGATCTTCGGCATCCAGGACGCCGCGACACTGCGCTCGCTGCCGGTCACCGCGAGCCCGACCGCGGGCGGCTACGGGTGGGCCTCGGTGCTGGACGCTCTGCCGGGCGTCCTCATCGTTCCCGGCGTCCACATACTCGCGCGGAAACGGCGGTCCCTCAGGAGAGTCGGCCGCGTGGTCGTCGTCGTCACGCGGCGCCGCTGGCTCGCGGGCGGGCTCCTGTGCGGGGTCGGCGTGCTGGCGCTGGCGCGCGGGTGGCCGTTCACCCTCGATCCCTATCCGCCTTACAGCGACCTCGGCCTCACGCCTCACCAGGAGCTGATCGACTACGTGGATCGGGCCGGCGGCGTGACCGTGTGGTCGTTCCCCGAGGCGCGCGACGAGGGCGAGCAGTGGATCGGCCCGGTCCGAGTCGCGTGGCGCACGGCGCCGTATCCGGACGATCTTCTGCGAACGGCGCGCTACACGGCCTTCGGCGCTGTCTACGAGGACACGACGCGGGTCGAGCAGCCCGGCGGCGCGTGGGACCGCTTGCTCGGCCAGTTCGCGTCGGGGGACCGCAGCCGGCCGGCCTGGGGCGTCGGCGAGTCCGGCTTCCACGGATTCAGCGCGGGCAAGGATCTGGGGACGGTACGGACCGTGTTCCTGGTGGAGGATCGGTCGGAGGGCGCGGTGCTCAGGGCGCTCAAGAGCGGCCGCATGTACGCGGTGCAGCGAGAGCGCGAGGCCGAGCTTGTGCTCGCCGAGTTCTCGGCGCGGGCGGGCGCCGCCACGGCGGTGACGGGCGAGACCCTGCGGGTCGGGGCGGCGACGCCGATCGAAGTCTCGATGGCCGTGGAGGCGACCGGCCACCCGTCGCGCGACGTTCGGGTGACTCTGGTGCGCAACGGCGCAGTCGTGGGAGCGTGGACCGGACCGACGCCGATCCGGACCGTCCACCGCGAGACCTTCGACGGCGCGGCCGCGTTCTACCGGCTCGAGGTTCGTGGCCTCGGTCGCCTGCTCAGTAACCCGATCTTCGTGCGGCGGCCGTGAAGGCAGGACGAGCCGCAGGCGAGGCGAGTCTATGAAGGCAGGGCGAGCCGCAGCCGCAGGCGAGGCGAGTCTATGAAGGTCGCGATCCACCAGCCGCACTATCTGCCCTGGCTCGGGTACGTGGCCAAGTGGGCCGCCGCCGACCTCTTCGTCTTCCTCGACACTGTGCAGTACGAGAAGAACGGCTGGCAGAACCGCAACCGGATCAAGACTCGCAACGGACCCCGGTGGCTGACGGCCCCGGTCCACGCCCGCCTCGGCACGACGATCCGCGACGTGATGGTCGACACGACCCAGCCCTGGCGCGCCCGGCACTTCCGCGCGATCGACGATGCGTACGCCAAGGCGCCGTCGTGGCCGTGCCACCGGGACGCGCTTCAGGGCTTCTATGGCCGGGAGTGGGAGCGCTTGGCGCCGCTTGCCGTCGAGAGTGCCCAGTGGCTGGCCCACGCGCTCGGCGTGTCGACGCCGACGAGGCTCGCGTCGGATCTCGCCCTCCCCGAGGGGGCTCGGACCGACGCGACCGCGCGGCTCGTGGGGGTCTGTCAGGCCGTCGGTGCCGACACCTACCTGGCGGGGCGCGATGGCGCCCTCTATCTGGACGCGGCCCAGTTCGTGGCTGCCGGGATCACGGTCGAGACGCAACGGTACGAGCACCCCGTGTACGTCCAGGAGCACGGGGAATTCGCTCCGTTTCTTTCCGCGCTTGACTTATTATTGACGCACGGCGATGAGGCCCTCGGCATTCTCTGTGAGGGAAGCACGTGGTCGCCCCTGTCGCCCGAGCCGAGATAAGTGAACATCCTCGCCTTCGGCGCGCACCCCGACGATATCGAGTACGGCTGCGGCGGTATGCTGGCCAAGTACGCGCAGCGGGGGCATGTCGTCTATCTGTTCATCGCCTCCGACGGCGCGCTGGGCGGGGACGCCGAGGTGCGGCGACGGGAGCAGAAGGACGCGGCCCGCGTCCTGGGCGTGCGCGAGGTCTTCTGGGGCGACTACCGGGACACCGAGGTGCCGCTCACGCGGGAGCTGATCGTCCGGCTCGAGTCGGTGATCCGGAAGATCGAGCCGCGGATGATCTTCGTCAACTCACCCGATGATACGCACCAGGACCATCGCAACCTGGCCCAGAGCGCGATGTCGGCGACCCGCTACGTGCCAAACTTCCTCTTTTACGAGGTGCCGTCGACGGTGAATTTCGCGCCGAACTGTTACACGGACATCGCCGGTGTGCTGGACACGAAGCTGGCCGGCCTCGAGGCGCACCGGTCGCAAGTGGCGAAGACCAACATCGAGGACCTGACGATCCTGGAGCTGGCGCGGTCGTGCGCCAATTTTCGGGGCATTCAGGCCCGGGTCAAATACGCGGAGGCGTTCCAGTCGGTCAGACTGCTCCTGAATCTCTGAGGCCGGGCGTGTCGGAGCCACTCGTGTCTGCTTCAGGCCACCCTCCCTCAAAACCGGGCTCAAGGACCCCGCTCCAATAATCCCGCACTCGCGGCCGACCATCGTCGATGGCGACGCCGAGCGGGTGGCGCGAGTGGTCCGCGGGGGCCACCTGGTGCAGGGGCCGGAGGTGATGGCATTCGAGCGCGGGCTGGCGCTACGCCTGGGCGCCGCCGCCGCGGCCGCGGTCAGCTCCGGCAGCGCCGCGCTCGAGCTCGCACTGCGTGCGCTGGACGTCGGTCCGGGCCACGAGGTCATCATTCCGACCTACGCCTGCGACGCCCTCTATCACGCGGTCACGCGCTGCGGGGCCACTCCCGTGCTCGCCGACGCCGACCCGGAGACGCTCGGGCTCTCGGCCGCGGACGCGATACGCCGGCGCACGACGCGGACGCGGGCTGCGATCGTCGTCCACCCCTTTGGCCTCGCCGTGGATCTCGACGACTTCCAGAGGCTCGGTGTGGCGCTCGTGGAGGACTGCGCCCAGACGCTGGGCGCGACGCTCGGCGGTCGTCCGGTGGGGGCCCGTGGTGGGCTCGCGGTGTGCTCGTTCTACGCGACCAAGCTCCTCACGACCGGCGAAGGGGGCGCGGTCACTGGCCCGGCCTATCTCGTCGCGCGCGTACGTGACGCGCGCGACTACGACGAGCGGGCCGACCTGACGCCGCGCTTCAACTACAAGATGACGGACATGCAGGCGGCGCTCGGCCAGAGCCAGCTCGCACGGCTCGACGCGTTCATCGCGCGGCGGCGGGCGCTGGCCGCACGGTACCGGGCGGCGCTCGTGCGCGCCACGCGCTGCCGCCTGCCGGCCGACGCGGGCGAGGGCCACGTGTACCATCGGTTCGTGGTCGCGATCGAGCCGCCGCTGGCGCCCGTCCTGGCGGACCTCGAGCGGCGAGGTGTGACGGCACGGCGTCCGGTTTTCCGCCCGATTCATCGGGCCCTCGGCCTCTCCGGCTATCCGAACGCGGAGCGGCTGTGGGCGGAGCGCCTGTCGCTTCCGTGCTACCCGCTCTTGACCGACGGCGAGGCGGACACGGTGGCCAGGGCGCTCACCGAGGCGCTCGCGTGACGGAGCCGCGTCGCGTCTCTTTCAGGCCACCCTCGACTCAAGCCGGCCTCATGCACCCCGCTACAGTAATGCACCTTGCCCGTCTGATGCTGATGGGGCTGCTCCTGCTCACGCCGATCTGGGGCCGGGATCACGCCGCGCGCCTGCCGTGGCTCTATCTCGTGGTGCTCGCGTTCGCGGTCGCGCTCTTCGCCACGCCGCTCGTCCGGGCGCTCGCCCTGCGGTGGGCCGTGCTCGACATGCCGGCTGCCCGGAAGGGGCACGACGTCGCGACGCCGCTCCTCGGCGGAGCGGGCGTCTACTGCGCGTTCGCCGTGACCGTGTTGATTAGCTTCGACTTCTCGCTTCAGCTCAAGGGGGTCGCCGTCGGGGCGTCCATGGTCGTCGCGATCGGAATACTGGACGACATCACCGATCTCCGAGCCTCCCTCAAGCTCCTGGGACACATCGGCGCCGCCGTCGCGGCGATCGCCTACGGGGTGGTCCTCAATGTGACACCGCACTGGATGCCTGCCTCCGCGTGGATGAACGTCGGTCTGACGATCCTCTGGTTCGTGATGGTCACCAACGCGATCCAGTTCCTGGACGGCATGGACGGGCTCGCCACCGGCCTCGGCGTCATCGCCGGCATTTTCTTCAGCATCACCGCGCTGCAGACGGAGCAGCGCTACCTCATGTACCTGTCGGCGGCGCTGGTGGGGGCGTGCCTCGGCTTCCTGCCGTACAACTTCCGTCCCGGCGGCGCCAGGATCTTTCTCGGCGACAGCGGCGCCACGTTCATCGGCTTCACGCTCGCCGGCCTCGCGGTGATGGGAGAATGGGCCGAGGAGGATCCGATCATCGCGCTGCTCACGCCCATGCTCATCCTGGGGGTGCCGCTCTTCGATATCGGCTTCGTGGGGGTCGCCCGCATCGTGACAGGCAGGGTGCACTCGTTGTCCGAATGGCTCGCCTACACCGGCCGGGATCATATCCACCATCGCTTCGAGCAGCTGGGCCTCACCCGGACGCAGAGCGTGCTGTTGATCTTTTTCCTCGCCTCGACGCTCGGCCTCTCGGCGATCCTGTTGAAGGATGCGACGCCGCGGGAAGCAGTGCTCCTCCTGGTCCAGGCCGCATGCGTCCTGGCGATCGTGGCCGTTCTGGAGGGAGTCGGCCGGTGGCGACCGCGATCCTGATCGGCACGTCGGTCGTCGGAGCAGTGGCGGGCGTCACGCCCTGCGTCGTGGCGCTCGTGCCCCTTCGTCGCAGGCCCGGCCGGGGTATGATGAGACCGTGAAGGTCCGCAAGGCCGTCTTTCCGGCCGCCGGTCTCGGGACGCGGTTCCTCCCCGCGACGAAGGCGCAGCCGAAGGAGATGCTTCCTCTCGTCGACAAGCCGATGATCCAGTATGTCGTCGAGGAAGCGGTCGCTTCGGGCCTGTCAGAGGTCATCATCGTGACCGGTCGAGGCAAGCGCGCGATCGAGGACCACTTCGACGCGGCCTTCGAGCTCGAGTACTACCTCAACGACCGGGGCAAGACGGAGGAGCTCGCCCAGATCAAGACCATCTCCGAGCTCGCCTCCGTCTCCTACGTGCGCCAGAAGGAGCCGCTCGGCCTCGGCCATGCCATCCTCTGCGCCCGCTCGCTGGTCGGCGACGAGCCCTTCGCCGTGTTCCTCGGCGACGACATCATCGGCGCGGCTCCGTCACCGTGCATGCGGCAGCTTCTCGATGCGGCCGAGCGGTACCAGGCACCGGTGGTCGCGGTCGAGCGCGTTCCCCGGGCGCGCATCGCTCAGTACGGGGTGATCGCCGCTCGCTCGGTCGAGGGCCGGGTGCACGAGATTCTCGACCTGGTCGAGAAGCCCAAACCCCAGGACGCGCCATCCGACCTGGCCATCATCGGGCGGTACATCCTGCCGCCCGAGATTTTCGAGATCCTGGCCGGGACGCGTGCCGACGCCCGCGGGGAGATCCAGCTGACGGACGCCCTGCGCGAGCTCCGGGCGCGCCGCCCCATGTACGCCGTCGAGTTCGAGGGGCGGCGCTACGACACCGGCGACAAGCTCGGGTTCCTCAAGGCGACCGTCGAGTTCGCCCTCGCGCGCCCCGACCTGGCCGACGAGTTCCGCGCCTACCTGAAAACCCTCAAGCTCTAACGGCCGATCGTCCCTACCGAAAGACCGCGGCAGCTCGGTCGATCGTGGGGTCGGGCCGGGCGGGGGTCGAAGGGACCCGTCCCCGGTCCGCGAACGACGGGAGTCGAGCGCAGGGATGGAGCCCAGCCGCAGCGGAGCAGCGGGCGCGTGCCGCGTGGTCATCTCGACCCCCGCCCGGCCCCGACCCCACGATCGACCGAGGGCAAGTTTGACTTGACTGCGCGCTTCTGCCACACTTTTCGCCACCTTCGGAGTGATCCGAGGACCACACACACTATGCCGAACGCCCCGAAGCGCCCGTTCCATACCGCCGCCGACGCCGACATCAAGCGCGGCGAGGTTTCCGACGTCTACTTCGCGCGCACCGTTCAGATCCTCACGCAGCGCGGCGACCGCAAGCGGGTCAAGGCCGAGGTCTATCTGAAATCCCTTCCCGAGGACTGGCAGTGGGGCATTCTCGCGGGCATCGAGGAAGCCGCAGCGCTTCTCGAGGGCCAGCCCGTGGATGTGTGGACGATGGACGAGGGGATTCTCTTCGAGCCGTACCAGCCCGTGCTCCGCATCGAGGGCACCTACGTCGAATGGGCGCAGTACGAGACGGCGCTGCTCGGCCTCCTGTGCCAGGCGTCGGGCATCGCCACGAAGGCGGCGCGCTGCAAAAAGGCGGCGGGCGAGCGTCAGGTGATCTCATTCGGGGCGCGGCGCATGCATCCGACGCTGGCGCCGATGATCGAGCGCAACGCCTTCATCGGTGGGTGTGACGGCGTCGCGGTGACGAAGTCAGCCGAGCTGATCGACGCCGATCCCATGGGGACGATCCCGCACTCGCTCGTGCTCATGATCGGCGACACGGTGGAGGCGCTCCGGGCCTTCGACGCGGTGGTCGACCCGAAGGTGCGCCGTGTCGCGCTCATCGACACCCTGCAGGACGAGAAGTTCGAGGCGATTCGCGTCGCGGAGGCGCTCGGGAAGGACCTCTACGCCGTCCGCCTGGACACGCCGTCGTCACGCCGCGGCGATTTCTACCGCATTCTCGAAGAGGTTCGCTGGGAGCTCGACCTGCGCGGCCACAATCACGTCAAGATCCTCGCCTCCGGCGGCGTCGACGAGTACGAGATCCTGGCGCTGAATCCGGTCGCCGATGGCTACGGCGTCGGCACGGCGATCGCCAACGCGCCGGTGCTCAACTTCGCCCTGGACATCATGGAGATCGAGGGACAGCCCATGGCCAAGCGCGGCAAGTGGTCGGGCGCCAAGGACGTTTATCGGCGCCGGGGCACGCGCGAGACGGTCGTGCTGCCGGCCGGCCGGCGGCCGCCCGACGACTTTGCCTGGGAGCCGTTGCTCAAGCCGCTGATCAAGGCCGGACGGATCGTGCGTGACCTGCCGCCTCCGCGTACGCTCCGCGACTTCGTCCTCGATCAGCTGGGATCGGTCCCGCTCGACACGCTGCGGAGGCAGGGACTCCGGCGCGACTTCTAGGCGCTGGCCTATGTCTGTTCTCGACGAGATCGTCGGCAACACGCGCAAGGAAATCGCGCGGCGCCGGGCAGCGATTCCCCGGGCGGGCCTCGAGCGGCGGTGCCGGGAGGCCCGCCCAGCACGTGACTTCGAAGGCGCCCTGCGCGCCCTGCCGGGCGCGGTGCGACTGATCGCCGAGGTGAAGAAGGCGTCGCCCTCGCGCGGTGTGCTCGCCAAGAACCTGGACCCGGCGACCCTGGCCACCGCGTACGCGAGCCACGGGGCGCACGCGATCTCGGTCCTCACCGATGAGAAGTATTTCCAGGGGAGCCTGGACGATCTGCGGGCGGTGCGCGCGGCGGTCGACGTTCCGCTGCTCCGAAAGGATTTCATCATCGACGAGTACCAGCTCTGGGAATCGCGCGCCGCGGGCGCCGATGCCGTGCTGCTGATCGTCTCGATCCTGGAGCCGCCACGGCTGGATGATCTGCTCGCCGCCGCGAAGGCCCTCGGGCTCGCCGCGCTGGTGGAGTGTCACACGGCCCCCGAGCTGGACCAGGCCCTCACCGCCGGAAGCCGCGTCCTCGGGATCAACAACCGTGATCTCGCCACCTTCCAGACGCGCCTGGAGACGACGCTCGAGCTCTTGCCGGCGATCCCGCCCGGCCCCATTGTCGTCAGCGAGAGCGGCTTCTTCACGGGTGCCGACGTACGCCGGGTCGTCTCCGCCGGCGCCCACGCCGTGCTGATCGGAGAGGCGCTCGTGCGCGCCGGCGACGTCGCCGCAAAGATCCGCGAGCTGACACTGCGCGACCCGGAGGTGCGTGGATGATCCCGCCCCGCGAGCCGCAGTCGCTTGAGCACGCGCATCGCGAGCCGGGGGGAACAGGGCCGCGGCGGGTTGAACGCGCGCATCGCGAGGCGGGGGAGACGTGGGCGCAGCGGGTTGAACGCGCGCATCGCGAGGTGGGGGGGACATGGGGGGGGCGTCTCGCCCCCCCCATGTACTGACAATCAAAGTCAAAATCTGCGGTATCACGAACGTGGAGGACGCGCTGACGGCCGTCGAAGCCGGCGCCGACGCCCTCGGGTTCATCTTCGTCGAGAACACTCCGCGCTTCGTCACGCCCGAGCAGGTGGCGCCGATCGTTCGCGCGCTGCCGCCGTTCGTCACGCCGGTGGGCATCTTCTGGGATCACCCGGCTGGTCACGTCAAGGCGGTCGCCGAGGCGTGCGGCCTGCGCGCCCTGCAGTTCCACGGCGACGAGAAGCCGGAGGCGCTGGAGGGCTACCAGCTGCCGGTGATCAAGACGATCAAGCTCGCGCCTTCCTCGGTCGAGCTCGAAGGGCGCCAGCCGTGGACGCCGACCGTGAGGTATCTCCAGTATCGCAAGTGCGCCGCCGCGCTCCTGCTCGACAGCGCCGCGCGGTGGAGCGAGGGTGAGCCGCGCCAGCCGATCGAGTGGACGATCGCGCGCGACCTGACGAGCCAGCGGTGGCGGATCATCCTCTCCGCCGGCCTCACGCCGGAGAACGTGGCCCGCGCGGTCGCGACCGCGCGGCCGTACGCGGTCGACGTGAACTCGGGGGTCGAGGCTCAGCCCGGCCGCAAGGATCGGGACAAGGTGTGGCGGTTCGTCGCCGAGGCGAAGGGCGCGCGGTGAAGCGGACGCTGCCGGATGCGCAGGGTCACTTCGGTCGTTTCGGCGGCCGCTTCGTGCCGGAGACGCTCATGGCGCCTCTGATCGAGCTCGAGCGCGCGTGGACGGCGGCCAAGCGCGATCGACAGTTCCAGCGTCGGCTCGCCGCCCTGCTCCACGACTACGCGGGACGGCCGACGCCACTCTATCTCGCCGAGCGACTCACCGAGCAGTGCGGCGGCGCCCAGATCTACCTGAAGCGCGAGGATCTCTGTCACACCGGCGCCCACAAGATCAACAACGTCCTCGGCCAGGCGCTGCTGGCGGCGCGGATGAAGAAGCGTCGCGTGATCGCCGAGACGGGCGCCGGCCAGCACGGCGTGGCGACCGCCACGGCGGCAGCTCTCCTCGGTCTCGACTGCGAAGTCTATATGGGCGCCGAGGACGTCGAACGCCAGGCGCTGAACGTCTTTCGCATGCGTCTGCTCGGTGCGCGAGTGATCTCCGTCGAATCCGGCAGCCGGACGCTGAAAGACGCGATCAACGAGGCATTGCGCGACTGGGTGACCAACGTGCGGACCACGTACTACCTCCTCGGGTCGGC